>Ga0247609_10003456_pt1 | contig 16024 bp, 19 predicted proteins | sample 172DNAGHGlowgp2_FD_193487 | JGI IMG/M metagenome (GOLD analysis project Ga0247609, IMG submission 193487) | Sheep rumen microbial communities from Palmerston North, Manawatu-Wanganui, New Zealand - 1728 DNA GHGlow gp2 | ecosystem: Host-associated > Mammals > Digestive system > Stomach > Rumen ...
GATAATAGTCGGCCGTACAACCATAGTGGTTAATATAGAAAGGTTTCTTCCCTGCAGGAGGTTCTGCCGTCTGAGCCGTTGCATGCTTAGCTCCGCAAACCATCATAGCTACCAGCAAAAAGAATATTTTCATCTTTGTCATGGGTTAATATCTGTCACTGATGGCAAAGTTACGAAAAAATTCCCAAACCGCCAAAGGTTTTCCGTTTTTTCTCTTTCCCGCGACAGGATTTAAGGTCGTTCCAGAGTTCTGTCGCAGATTGCTGCACAAGTCGCAAGGAAGTGTTGCGAAAAGCGAGCGATTACTTGGATTAAGGCCGAAATCGCCGTATCTTTGCATCAGAATTAAAAATTATAGTTGCATTGATTTGATTGTTTGTTTTTAGTTAGTTTTGTTATTTCTGTTTAACGTTATTTGTTAGTAATCGCCTAGGGCTCGCAGTGATGCGGGCCCTAGGTGGTTTATTTATACTTTAAAATCATAAAATTCGCAAAATTGCTAATTATTCAGAAAGAAATCATTATCTTTGCAACCGAAATAGAAACAACAACAATGAATATAGAGTTTGAAGACCCAGCCTTAGAAGAACTATACACCACGGGTAAGACGCAGGATCACAAATACAATCGTCTTTCCAAGAACATTGTTAAAAGCTTTGTTAAAGTGGTGAACTACATGAAGGCTTGAGGACGGGATCATAGTCAACGCATTGATTTTTGAAATTTCCAAGCATTATGAGTAAGAAGAATCTAACACCGATTACAGCCACGCATCCTGGTGAAATGATTAAGGATGAACTGAAAGCACGTGGCATGACACAAAAGCAATTAGCTGAGCAGACTGGTATTAAAGCCTCTGTTCTCAGCGAGACTATCAATGGCAAGCGTTCTGTCTCGCTCAATGTAGCAGTAGCATTGGAGAAAGCCCTTGATATTCCAGCTGACATCTGGATGAACATGCAAACGCAGTATGAACTCGATACTGCAAATATTACTGCACGCGGCAGCCAGCGTCAGACGTTCAAAGTCACGATTCCTCTCCGCGATCGCAATCTTCTGCAAGAGTTAGTCCGCAAGTTCGGCTGGGCCTGCGTATTTTGACAGAAATTAAACGTATAACGATGATGAAACAGAAGTATGCAGTCCTAGTGCTCTTGGTGTTGATAGCAGCATCGGGCATGACAAGTTTCCATAGCTATCGTGCTACAGAACGGCTTGTGGAGGATGACATGAGCCAGGCTCTGACCCTGGCTCTTGATGAGCAGCAGAGCGACGTGATCAATGCTGATACCATTAAGGTATTCAATAGTTATCTGCAACTTGAAGAGTTGCGAGGGCAAGCTCTGTTGGCAGTAGATACCAAGCAGAAAGGATTCCGTTGTGAAGCCAGATGTTCGGCAGCCACCATTTTCTCGATGTCTGAACAACGCCCTGCATTAGCCCTATGGATGTTGGCGATGCTTTGGGCTACTTTCTGTTTCTTCCAACGAAGGAAAGAAATGCCTTTGCTTACAGGAATGCTGCAATATGGAAACTTACGTTATTCTGAATCAGAAAGCCGGTTCTTCAATGCAAAAGGTGAATATGTAAAACTTACGCCCATGCAGCAACAACTGATGGAAATGTTCTTCCACTCTCCTCATTATATGCTCTCCAAGGCAGAGATCTGCGACACCCTCTGGCCTAAGAAAGATGATGCCAGTGAGACGCTTTACACCCTCATCCGAAGACTGAAACCTATCATTGAGAGCCATTCCGATCTCAAGATAGAGGTGGATAGGGGTAAAGCCTATGAGTTGAAAGTCAAATGACGGAGCAGCGAGTGCAGAGCCAAGCTTGCTTGAACTATGCCGAGTCGCGACGGAATTCGACTGAAAGTCAAGTAGATAGCACTCTGTCAGATGATTGTCAGACAAATGTCAGGCAATAAATTTGCATCATATGGATTCTCTTCATACCTTTGCATCAAAAACGTAAACGTATGAAGAGGTTTCTATTTCTTTCCATGTTGGTTTTCATAGCAGTTATGACATACGTATCTGTTCATGTAAAGGAAGATAATACCCCATTGCCTCAGAAGCTGGAGAAGGCCATGAGACTTACCAAGATGAAGAAGTACCACGATGACGACTATGATTACGTGGTGCGCTATCCTGCTTTCTTCGAACAGACGCCCGATTCTTTATTAGATAAAGGTAGTAGTCGTTTCAGCTTCTGGCAGGATAGTACTGAGCTGGTGCAGACCACCTTCGTAGAGCCCAATGCCGACAGCCTCACCATAGAACAGGCGATGGCGAAATATGCCACAGAGCTTCATGCCACCCACCAACAGAAAGGCCCTGATTATTTCATCCTCTCAGGCACACTCCATACAGATAGTGAAGCCATCAGTGGTCGTTGCTTCTATGCCAAGTTCGTCATGCATCGTAAACTCTGGTTCGTACAAACCCTTGCCTACCCAGAGGATTGCGAACAAGCCGTAAAGCGTCTGAAAGAAGAGATCGATAAGTGGAAAGTGTGGTAAAGATGTTAAGTTATGCTAAAGTGAGTTTGGTTTCCAAGGTTTCGTGTGTCTAATAGATGTAAAGCAAGAATAAATGGATAAAAGTGCATTTGAACTGAATGCCCGCTCGTGGCGAGAGAAAGCTCTCGAGGTGAGCCTACACTACGGAGCGGGCAAGGATGAGGCTGAAGACATCGCTCAGGATGTGATGCTCCGCCTTTGGCAGATGCACGATGAATTGGAGCAATATCGTTCGATAGAGGCCATTGTGGCTCTGATGGCGAAACACCAGCTGAGGAACCACCAGCGGCGAAAACCTTCAGAAACGCTCGACGAAGCCATAGTGATAAGCCTTAATACCAGTCCGCATGAAGAACTGGAAAACAAGGAAAACGATGAATGGCTCTCAGCAAAGCTCCAGCAACTGCCCACCACCCAACGTACCTTATTATATATGCGACAGGTGGAGCGAAAGAGTCACGAGGAAATAGCCACACTATTAGGCATCGAAATTACCTCTGTCAGTACGCTACTTGCAAGGGCACGACGAACATTATTAGAAGAAATCAAAAGGAGAAATTAATGATGATACAGTACACGAAGGCATATATCCAAAGTCTGCTTGACAAATATATGGACGGCACTTCTTCGTTGGAAGAGGAGGACATCCTAAGCGAGTACTTCCGAGGGGAAGACATCCCTCAGGAGTGGGAGGACTATCGCCAACTTTTCCAGGAGATCGAGGCAATGAAGCCTCAGCCTAAGACCAATAGACGATGGATAGGGTGGAGCGTGGCAGCAGCCATTATGGCTGGAATTCTGTACATTGCTATCCCATCTGCCCATCAAGAAGATGGCACTAATCAGTTAGTAGCAGAGGCTGATACCACATCAACACAGGTTCCTGTTGAGGCATTGCCTGATTCAGCCCCTAAACCCATAGAGCAAATACTGCCTATCCAAACCAAAAAGCGCAGACTCCGTAAGACGGAGCCCACTATCCACGACATCGATAAGGCTTATGGCCTGATGGCGCAGGAACTTCAGGAGGCAGAACAGCAAATGGCGCAATGCCAACAGGAGTTGGTCGAGGCCCAATTGGCTGCCTATGGCTATATCCCTGTAATACAAGAAGATGGTACCATAATTTATATTAACGAACAAAATGAATTAATTGCATATGAAGAGTAAAGTTATTATCTTAGTAGCCATGCTGATGGCATCGCCTTCAGCTCTGATGGCACAGCAGAGTATTCAAAAGATGTTTGATTGTATAGTGAATGATGGTCGGGTGAAAGTGACGTCACAAAACCACTACTTGGATCGCAACCCTGAAACGGATAAAAAAGAGGCGCAGGCAGACGTATATGACATCATGATGCCCAACGACAAGTCTTTTAAACAGCTTGTAAAAGATACCCAGTGGTCGTTCGAGAAAGACAAGGAACCAGCTTATCAAATCAAGTCTGGCAAGAACGTTGGCGATAATTACACAGCTTTGGCTGTTGGTGATGGCGGGTCGCAATCTGTTGCCATTGGCAGAATCAGGGGCTCTGAATTCATCTATGCTTGTTTTCTTGATAAGGACGATCCAGAGAAGAAACATCGTTATGCCTATGCCTTCGAATGGGCAGACAGAGGCGACAGCATTCAGGCTCGAATGGCAAAGACATATGCCCTGATGCCTAAATACAGAGGTAATAGAACTCATAGAATCAGCATCAAGGGTAATAAGATTAATATAGATGGAGACGGATTCTATTTCGGTGATGGATTTCCTTTCGGAAATGGCACTGTATTCGATAGTGATTCCCTGTTTTCCAATAGCAATCGCCATGCAGAACAATGGCTCAGTGAGTTCAGCATCTACAAGAACTTGTTCCAGAAGAAACCAGAGGGTGCTGCTGCCAGCCAGTATGTCACCAACATCTATAAACTCTGCAAGAAAGCCGATTGTCTGGACGAAGCAGAGAAAAAGATGGTGAGCAAAGAAATCATGAAACTTAAGAATATAACCAACGACGATTTCATCAAGGAACTGTTCGATATGAGCATCGAACGACTTAAGAAATAAATCCCCTATGAAATATCAAAAGATTGTTTTACTCTCGCTGCTTCTGGCAGCGAGAGTAGGGATAGCTACAGCCCAGACGCAAAAGGATTCTACCAGCGTGAGCAACGATTCCATCACTTGGAACAAGGAGTTGGAGGGAGTTGTCATCAAGGCACAAAAGCAGCTCATCAAGCAGGAGATTGATCGCATCGCTTACGATGTACAAAGCGATGAAGAATCGAAAACGCAGACTGTGATCGATATGCTGCGTAAGGTACCGATGGTAATAGTAGACGGACAGGATAACATCCTCGTAAAAGGCAACAGCAGTTTCAAAGTCTATAAGAACGGCCATCTGGACCCCAGTCTGACGAAAAATGCCAAGGAAGTATTAAAGGCGATGCCTGCCACGATGGTGAAACGCATCGAAGTGATTACGGATCCAGGAGCACGAGAGGATGCAGAAGGCGTGGATGCCATCCTGAATATCGTGATGGTCAATGGTTCAAAGATGCAAGGCATAACAGGCGTGGTCTCTGCCAGCTATACATCTCTGAGTCATCCCAATTTCTACACCTCGCTCACTGGGCAGATGGGCAAGCTACTGCTATCTGTGGATTATGGTTTCAGCAAAATGACGGATAAGGACTCCTATAATCGTACAGAAGTGGATCGTACCTATCTCAATACAGGCAATCGGATGCTTTCAAATTCAGAGAGCTCTAACCCAGGTGACATCCACTACACCAACCTGAATGCCAGCTACGACATTGATTCGCTCAACCTGATCTCGGCCTCGTTTGGTGGCTACTTCTATAAGTTGAATGTGCAGGGCGACGGCTCCACCTGGCTTGGACATGATGATCAGCCCATCTATAGCTACAACAACCACTACTGGATGCCAGGCTATCAGCACCATTCATGGAACGGACGATTGGACTATGAACATAAGACGCGACGGAAGGGCGAGCGGCTCACTCTCTCTTACATGCTCGCCCTCACGCGTCAACATACCGATCAGGAGAATACCTATACAGAGTTGATGAATGTACCCTTCCCCTATAGTGGCAGCATGATGAAAGAGCGCGAACGCTTTACAGAGCATACGTTTCAAGCCGATTGGCTCAGACCTCTGGGCAAAGGTCACCAGTTGGAGATTGGCGCCAAATATATCGATCGCAATAATAACAGCCATAACACCCAAGACTTTTATGATACAGATATGCTGACCAGCAATGAGTTTCAGCATACCACCCGAGTGCTGGCAGGCTATGCCGACTATATCTACAAGCGGAACAAATGGTCGGCTCGTGCAGGATTGCGCTATGAGTATAGCTTTATGCAGGGCAGTTATCCTGATGGCAAAGGCGAATCGTTTGATAAACACTTGGGCGACTGGGTACCACAGGCCACACTGAAGTATCAACTGACGGATGCCCAATCCTTGAAACTGAACTATACCACCAGCATCAATCGCCCAGGCATCTCCTACCTGAACCCTGCAGCATCCATAACCCCAACTGTTGTATCGCAGGGTAATCCCAATCTAGAGAGTTCGCACACTCAGCGCCTCAGTCTCATCTATTCCTATATTCTGCCCAAGCTGACTTTCCAGTTCGCTCCAGCCTATAGCTTCTCATCTGGAGGCATTAGCTCCGTACAGACGGCTAAGGGCGATGTCCGCTATACGACTTACGACAACATCCTGCGCTATCGTCGTTTCTCCGTTGAGCAGTATGTGCAATGGAAGCCTTTCGATGGTACAACTCTCATCATCAACAACAACCTCCGTTATGAGCATAATGAGAATCCCAATCTGGGCTATTGCACTCATGGATGGTCGGATATCGGCTACGTGCATCTCACTCAGAAACTGCCTTGGAAGTTGCGCCTCTATCTGAGCGTAAACGGTAAGATAGGACATAGTCCATCGGGCGTCTACTATATACAGCATTCTTGGTATAACTATTATGCCTCACTACAACGATCATTCTTGAAAGGCGATCGTCTAACGGTAAGGCTTGGGGCCAATTCTCCCTTCGACAAATACTTGCCTTCTGTGGCAGAAACTGTTAATGGCAACTATCGTGATTATCAGCAGTCATGGAATCGAGGACGCTGTTTCACTGTTTCAGTCAATTGGCGCTTCGGCTCGCTGAAGTCCAGTGTCAAGAAAACCGAGCATAGCATCGAAAATGACGATGTAGTTGGCGGTATTTCGAAAGGAAATTCGTGATTTTCGAGATAAAAAAAATCCCACTTATTTCAGTCATAAGTGGGATGATTGAGTTGGTGGTATCTATGGTTCTACTTGCAAAGTTTGCGATAGAGGACGGCCATGCAGCCCACGTTGCCTACCATGTAGACGGCGATGAGGAGCAGCATAACGACGAAGGTGATGAAGCCTACGTTGATGAGTCCCAGGATCCAATACATGATGCCAAAGATTACAAAGAAGCCGATATTATACACGGCACCGGCGAGGAAGAGGGTCATCTTATGGCCAAACGTCTTCTCATTGCTTTGCAGCAGGGCCTCGCCTGGGGAGATGTGCTTATCGAACACCAGATAGAGGGCCATGGACCAGCCGAGGCTGATGATGAGTCCAGGAATGATGAGGAACAGATAAGCGGGAATGAGCGACAGCTGCTTGAGACCAATCAGCGTGAAGTACTCACCCATGTACTTGCGATACTTGCCATCGAAGATGTAAGTGGGTCCGGCGGGTTTCGCATTATCGGCCAGAGCAATAGGCATGGTCTTGATGGCAATAGTGGTGCCTACGTTGAGATAAGGAATCCAGATGGTGATGAGCCACAGGATAATGGCACCAAAGATGGCCACGAAATTGGCAATGCCCAGAGTAACGCCCTCGGTTAACACTTCGCCGATGGAGATAACTCTCTGCTGGGGCTGAGGGGCTACCGATGGCTGCGGAGAGGCGGCTCCCTCTTCGAACCAGTACCCGCAATAGCGACACTTCTTAGCTACTGACTTTACCATTTGTCCACACTTGGGACATTTCTTCATATCATCCATAGTCTTTATAATTTTTAGTTGTTTATTATCGACGTTTTACTCTTCTCTATTGGTCATGGTGTTCCAGATGACGGTATGCTGTTTGCCCTCGATGTCCTTAGCCTGGATCTGCAAGGCGGATCCGTTGCCCAGCAGACGGGCTGAGAGAATATCCATCCTGATGCCTTTATGCTTAATAGGCAGGGGAGCAGACATGTTCTGACGTGCATCGTAGCAGAAGATTTTCTTATTAGCCACATAATAAAGGCATGCACGCGAATCGTCGGGGAACGAGGCCACAAGCTGGCCTTTCACACTGGGGAGCATACTCTTGATGCTATCCAGAAGGGCTGGCACCGTGAGATCGATATCCTCGGAATCCTCTGATACGTCTGTGGTTTCCACTGGGGCCACGTCGTCGGCAGCCTCGTCGGTCGTGGAGATGGTTTGTACCACGACGGGCTGATCCGAATTGGGATCTTCGGGCTTCGGAGCCTTGGAGGCGAAGAGGAAATAATACACGCCACCAGCGATTCCACCAACAACGAGCAGCATGGCGATCAAGCCAACGAGCAAATTGGCGCCATTCTTGGGCTTAGCGGCGGGCTTGGGAGTTGGCTTCGGAGTTGAAGGAGGAGTCGGAGCTGAAGGAGCGACCTTTACGGGCTCAGGAATCGGAGTAATCTCCGGCTCAGGAATCGGTTCTGGTTCGGGCTCGGGAAGGGGCTCTGGCTCGAACAAAGGTTCTGGCTCTGGTTCAGGAGCAGGAACCGGCTCGGGCTCAGGAATCGGCTCGGGAAGGGGCTCGGGTTCAGGTTCAGGAATCGGAGCGACTTCTGGTTCAGGAGCAGGAATCGGTTCGGGCTCGGGAATCGGTTCGGGTTCTGGAACGGGAGTCGGCTCTGGGATCGGTTCGGGAACGGGTTCTGGCGCTGGCTGGGGAACAAGGCTCTCCCCACAGATGGGGCAAACCACAGCATTCACATCAATCTGCTCGCCACAGAACGGACAGGCTTTTTGAGCAGATGCAGCCTCGGCCTTGACGTCCTCTCCACAATACGGACAAACAGCCGCCTCAGCATCGATCAGTTCACCACAGAAAGGACACGCTCTCTGAGCCGACTGACGGAAGCCCGTTTCTTCGCCACAAATGGGACACACCTGAAGGTGCTCATCGATCAATTCACCACAAATGGGACAATTCTTCATCGTTACAGGTTTTTATTGTTATTTGGGGCAAAGATAAGAAAAAATATTCACGAACTATACAAACGATATGAAAAAAATACTTAATTTCGCATGCTTTGTGCCCTTTATGAACAAAAATTAGTAACTTTGCAAGCAAATTAATTCATCAACAACAATGGAAAAGAAACTGAAACAAGGCACGCTTTGCGTACAAGCAGGCTACAAGGCCAAGAACGGAGAACCGATAGAATTGCCTATCATCCAGAGCACCACGTTTAAGTACGACGACTCTGACGAGATGGCAAAGTTGTTTGACCTGGAGAAGGAGGGATACTTCTACACCCGACTGCAGAACCCCACCAACGATGCTGTGGCAGCCAAGATCGCTACACTGGAAGGCGGTGTGGGCGCTGTGCTCACCTCATCGGGTCAGGCTGCCAACTTCTACGCCATCTTCAACATCTGTCAGGCTGGCGACCACTTCATCACCTCGAACGAGATTTATGGTGGCACCTACAACCTGTTCGGCGTAACACTGAAGAAGCTGGGCATTGAGTGCACATTCATTTCACAGGAGGCCAGCGACGAGGAGATTCAGGCTGCCTTCCGTCCGAATACGAAGGCCATGTTTGGTGAGACCATCTCGAACCCTGGTTGCGCCGTGTTCGACATTGAACGCTTTGCCAAGATAGCCCATAAGAACGGTGTGCCCCTCATCGTGGACAACACCTTCGCCACACCCGTAAACTGTCGTCCGTTTGAGTGGGGTGCCGACATCGTGACCCACTCCACCACGAAGTACATGGACGGACTGGCTACGCAGGTAGGCGGCGTGGTGGTTGACAGCGGCAACTTCGACTGGCTGGCTAATGCCGAGAAGTTCCCCGGCCTCTGCACGCCCGATGAGAGCTATCACGGACTGACCTATGTGAAGGCCTTCGGCAAGATGGGTTATACCACGAAACTGGTGGCTCAGCTGATGCGCGACCTGGGATCGATTCCTGGTCCGCAGAACTCATTCCTGCTGCACCTCGGTCTGCAGACGTTGCATCTGCGTATGGCCCAGCACTGCAAGAACGCCCAGAAGGTGGCCGAGTTCCTGAGTCAGAACGAGAAGGTGGCTTGGGTACACTACTGCGGTCTGCCCAGCGACAAGTACTACGCTCTGGGGCAGAAGTATCTGCCCAACGGCAGTTGTGGCGTTATCGCCTTTGGATTAAAAGGTACGCGCGAGACGGCCATCAAGTGGATGGACTCGCTGGAGATGATCAACATCGTGACCCACGTGGCCGATGCCCGCACCTGTGTACTGCATCCCGCCAGTCATACCCATCGCCAGCTCTCTGACGAGCAGTTGCTCGAGGCTGGTGTGGCACCCGATCTGATCCGCCTCTCAGTAGGTATTGAGGACGCCGAAGATATCCTCGACGACATCAAGCAGGCACTGGCCAAGATTTAGAGTGCCCTGCACCCTGAATTTAACAAAATGTAACTTTATAACAAAAATATTCGATACTTTCCTTGGAGGGTATCGAATATTTGTCTATATTTGCACCATCAAAAGTAACATATTGCAAACTTAAAACATTTATCATTACTATGCAAGTAGAGAAAATTATGCAGGCCTTGGAGCAGAAGCATCCTGGCGAACTGGAGTACTTACAAGCTGTAAGGGAAGTGCTGGAATCCATTAAGGACGTGTACAACCAACATCCTGAGTTCGAGAAGGCAAAGATCATAGAACGCATCGTGGAGCCTGAGCGCATCACGACCTTCCGTGTGCCCTGGGTAGACGATAAGGGTGAGGTACAGGTGAACATCGGTTACCGTGTGCAGTTCAACAGCGCCATCGGCCCGTACAAGGGCGGTCTGCGCTTCCACCCCTCAGTAAACCTGAGCATCCTGAAGTTCCTCGGCTTCGAGCAGACATTCAAGAACGCACTGACCACACTGCCTATGGGCGGTGGTAAGGGCGGATCAGACTTCTCAATCCGCGGCAAGAGCGACAATGAGGTGATGAAGTTCTGTCAGGCCTTCATGTGCGAGCTTTACAAGGTGATTGGTCCCGACATGGATGTACCAGCTGGCGATATCGGCGTAGGTGCCCGTGAGATCGGCTACCTGTTTGGCTACTACAAGAAGTTGACGAGCCAGTTCCATGGTGCTACCCTTACTGGTAAGGGTATGGAATGGGGCGGATCAATCCTCCGTCCTGAGGCTACAGGTTATGGTGCCCTCTATTTCGTTCACCACATGATGGAGACTCACGGACTCGACATCAAGGGTAAGACAGTGGCTCTCTCTGGCTTCGGTAACGTGGCTTGGGGTGCAGCCAAGAAGGCTACCGAACTGGGCGCCAAGGTCATCACAATCTCAGGTCCTGACGGCTACATCTACGATCCTGAGGGTCTCGACGCAGAGAAGATTGAATACATGCTGGAGCTCCGCGCCAGTGGCAACGACGTATGTCAGCCCTACGAGGAGGAATTCCCCGGCTCAAAGTTCTTCGCTGGCAAGAAGCCTTGGGAGCAGAAAGCCGACATCTATCTGCCTTGTGCCACTCAGAACGAGCTCAACGGCGAGGATGCCGACAAGATTCTGGCTCAGAAGCCGTTGTGCGTAGCAGAGGTATCAAACATGGGTTGCACAGCCGAGGCTGTGAACAAGTTCATCGCCGCTGGTCAGCTGTTTGCTCCTGGTAAGGCTGTGAATGCCGGTGGTGTGGCTACCTCTGGTTTGGAGATGACGCAGAACTCGATGCGTATGGCCTGGACTGCCGAGGAGGTTGACCAGCGTCTGCATCAGATTATGTCGGGCATCCACGAGCAGTGTGTGAAGTACGGTAAGGAACCCAATGGTTACATTAACTATGTGAAGGGTGCCAATGTTGCCGGCTTCATGAAGGTTGCCAAGGCCATGCTGGCGCAGGGCATTGTATAAAGCTCGGCGTAAGCCAAGGTTTATCAGCCATGCTGTGCATGGCTTAGGGCGTCAGCCATGCCCTTAGACATTGAATGTTATTTGAAAGAAAGATAGTCTTAACGACATTATCATTGCTGCTTTTCAGCTTTACCGCTTTGGGCCAGACTCAGAGCGGTAAGGCTTCGTTTTATGCCATGAAGTTCACAGGGCGTAAAACGGCCAGCGGAGAGCGAATACACCACGACAGCCTGACTTGTGCCCACAGGACCTACCCCTTCGGCACCTTACTCAAGGTTACCAACCCTGCCAACGGCAACCACGTCATTGTGAAGGTTACCGATCGCGGACCGTACGTCAAGGGACGCATCATCGACCTCTCCGTAAGGGCAGCACGCGAGTTGGGCATCATCGCACAAGGCATTGCCCCAGTCATTGTGGAGCATTACAGTTCGCCCATCATCCCCTTCAAGCCTGAGGACATCTTTGAACCGCCTGAGCTGCAGATGGGCGTGAACGACGGCCCTCTTGAAAAGCCCCTATGGGTGGTGCTCAGCGAGCAGATGAAAGAACAACAGAAGAAAGAAGCAAGCAAGCGATAGATGATCTATCGCTTGCTTGTCATAATACGGAATTCACGTACTTGGGATGTCACCTCCCTGTTACCCTGATAAACACTGATGCGGAATACGGCCTCGCCATCGCGCAAACCATTGTCGGCCCTGATAACAGCCGTATAGCGGATGCCCTTGCCGGGCAGAACACTCTCCACCATGACATTCTCCGACACGCGGATATGCTTATTACCCGTAACCTCTGCCACAGCAGGGAGAACCCTGGTAACGGGCTTCGTAGAGGTATTATAGATCTCGAATACCATTCTGGCCTCCTCGCCACGTGTCAGCACGCTATCACGCGATGCATCAACGATACGGGGATTGCGGATCTCCAGACAAGGCTCTGTAGCATAAGCCATAGGAGCATGAGTGCTGCCGAAATTCTCGTCGAAGCCATAGAGACGGTCATCGCCTTCATCATAACGTTGCTGTTCATAACGCTGCTGCTGACGCTGACGACGATAATCCCCAAGTCGCTGTTGCTGCGCATTGTCAGCAGCCTGTCCGATGGCTGCACCAACCACGGCACCGCCAGCCATACCGATGAGCGAACCAATATCGCTACCACGAGGACCACCAGTGATACCACCAACGGCAGAACCGATGATAGAGCCAAACCAACCACCTGTAGCGGCTCCACTCCCCGCATAAGTACCGCAACTGCTCAAGAGTAGCAGAGCGCCAACCGAAAGAACAATAATCTTCTTCATAACTGCGACTGTTTAATAATTCACGATGCAAAGATAAAGGTTTTATGAATACGGTACAAGGGGAAAACCCGAAAAGTGTATAGGAAAACCCCTACTCCATCACCAGCAAGCACAAAAAAAGTCCCACACCAATGTGCGGGACTTCCATATAGAGGTAGTTGTTATTATTCAGCCTTTGCCTCTTCTGCGGGAGCAGCAGCCTCCTCAGCGGGAGCCTCTGCCTTAGCCTCCTCAGCAACAGGAGCCTCTGCAGGAGCAGCAGCCTCAGCCTTAGGAGCAGACTTGCGAGAACGGCGAGTGGACTTCTTCTTGGTGTCCTTAGCCATCTCGGGATCGAAGTCTACGAGCTCGATGAAGCAAACCTGTGCAGCATCACCCTGACGGGTACCGAGCTTGATGATACGGGTGTATCCACCGGGACGGTCACCTACCTTCTGAGCTACCTCTCCGAAGAGTTCCTTGACAGTTTCCTTGTTCTGCAGGTAGCTGAATACTACACGGCGTGAGTTAGTAGAGTCGTCCTTAGCCTTAGTGATCAGGGGCTCTACATACTTCTTCAGGGCCTTAGCCTTTGCGACGGTCGTAGTGATTCTTTTGTGCATGATCAGCGAGATAGCCATGTTAGCGAGCATGGAGCTACGGTGAGATGCAGTACGACCGAGATGGTTGAATTTCTTACTATGTCTCATTTTGTTTTCTTTCTTTTTATTGGGCGTTGAGTCTTATAGGCCGTGCCTACAGTTACTCTTTGTCCAGTTTATACTTTGAAATATCAGTTCCAAACGACAGATTCAGACTCTCGAGCAAATCATCAAGCTCGGTGAGCGATTTCTTACCGAAGTTGCGGAACTTCAGGAGGTCGGTCTTGTTGTACTGTACCAGATCGCCGAGTGTCTCAACATCAGCAGCCTTGAGGCAGTTGAGGGCACGAACAGAGAGGTTCATGTCAACGAGACGTGTCTTGAGCAACTGGCGCATGTGCAGGATCTCCTCATCGAACTCCTGGTTGCTCTCAGCCTCTGAAGTCTCAAGTGTGATCTTCTCGTCAGAGAACAGCATGAAGTGATAGATCAGGATCTTCGCAGCCTCCTTCAGTGCATCCTTCGGGTGGATGGAACCGTCCGTCGTAACTTCCAGCACGAGCTTGTCGTAGTCGGTCTTCTGCTCAACACGATACGGCTCAACAGCGTACTTCACGTTACGGATCGGAGTGTAAATAGAATCGATTGCTATTACATTCACATCGGTGCAGAACTCGCGATTCTCATCAGCGGGTACGTATCCACGACCTTTGTTGATTGTAAGATCAATCTGCATCGAAGCCTTGGAATCTAAATGACAAATCACCAAATCGGGATTCAGCACCTCAAATCCAGTCAGATACTTGCCTATGTCTGCGGCTTTGAATTCGGTAGAATTCTCGACCGTGATACTGACTTTCTCGTTCTCGAATTCTTCAACTACTTGCTTGAACCTAACTTGCTTCAGGTTCAAGATAATGTTGGTCACGTCTTCCTTAACACCAGGTACAGAAGAGAACTCATGCTCAACGCCAGCGATACGGATGGTGTTGATGGCATAGCCCTCAAGTGATGAAAGAAGAATGCGGCGCAGGGCGTTTCCGATGGTCACACCGAAGCCAGGCTCCAAGGGACGAAATTCGAACTTGCCGAACTTGTCGTTGGCCTCCAACATTACGACTTTATCAGGTTTTTGAAATGCTAATATCGCCATTAATTTAAATGATTTTAGTTCTTAGAGTACAACTCAACGATTAACTGTTCCTTAATGTTCTCGGGGATGTCAGCACGCTCCGGCTTGTGCAGGAACTTACCGCTCTTTGAGTTCTCATCCCACTCGATCCAGGGATACTTGCTATGGTTGAAACCAGCAAGGGCAGCCTCAATAACCTCGAGAGACTTAGACTTCTCACGAACGGCGATCACCTGACCGGGCTTCACACTATAGGAAGGAATATTAACTACCTGGCCGTCAACAGTAATGTGCTTGTGCCCCACGAGCTGACGAGCAGCGGCACGGGTGGGAGCAATACCCAGACGGAACACTACATTGTCGAGTCGGCTCTCCAGCAGCTGGAGCAGCACCTCACCGGTGATACCGTCAGCCTTAGCTGCCTTCTCAAACAAATTACGGAACTGGCGCTCAAGTACTCCATAAGTGTACTTGGCCTTCTGCTTCTCTGCCAGCATGACTGCATACTCCGACATCTTACGACGACGGTTATTGCCATGCTGTCCCGGGGGGAAGTTCCTGCGGGACAAAACTTTGTCAGCGCCGAAGATGGGCTCACCAAATCGACGTGCAATCTTTGATTTCGGTCCTAAATATCTTGCCATAATTAAAAATAAAAAATGTTCTTGTTATTATACGCGACGACGCTTTGGAGGACGGCAGCCATTGTGTGGCAGTGGAGTAACATCGATGATCTCCATAACCTCAATACCAGCACCGTGGATAGCACGGATAGCTGACTCACGGCCGTTACCGGGACCCTTCACATAAGCCTTTACCTTGCGCAGACCCAGGTCGTATGCAACCTTAGCGCAATCCTCGGCAGCCATCTGGGCAGCGTACGGAGTGTTCTTCTTAGAACCACGGAAGCCCATCTTACCGGCTGAAGACCAAGAGATAACCTGACCCTCATCGTTTGCCAGAGATACAATAATATTATTGAAAGAACTGTGTACGTGGAGCTGACCAATAGCATTAACTCTCACGTTTCTCTTCTTTGAAGTGACTGTTTTCTTTGCCATAATTCTTAAATCCTTTAATCGTTCAACTTAGAATTACTTCGTAGCCTTCTTCTTATTAGCAACAGTCTTCTTCTTTCCCTTACGGGTACGAGCATTATTCTTGGTGCTCTGACCGCGAACAGGAAGACCATTACGATGACGGACTCCACGATAGCAACCAATATCCATCAGTCGCTTGATATTCAACTGGATCTCACTGCGGAGATCACCTTCTACTTTGAATTCAGCGCCGATAATTTCAC
>Ga0247609_10003458_pt1 | contig 16024 bp, 12 predicted proteins | sample 172DNAGHGlowgp2_FD_193487 | JGI IMG/M metagenome (GOLD analysis project Ga0247609, IMG submission 193487) | Sheep rumen microbial communities from Palmerston North, Manawatu-Wanganui, New Zealand - 1728 DNA GHGlow gp2 | ecosystem: Host-associated > Mammals > Digestive system > Stomach > Rumen ...
CGCCACCATCGACGGTGGCAGCCTGCGCAATGCCATCCCAAGAGAAGCCGAAGCCATCGTCGTCGTCCCCGCCGACAAGGAAGCCGAATTCAAGCAATACGCTGCAGAATTTGAGGCTATCTGTAAGGAAGAGTTCGCCAACGTCGAGCCCGACCTCGCCATCCTCTGCGAAGCCGCCGAGATGCCCAAACAGGTCATCGACGTGAAGACGCAAGACAACATGTTCTGCGCCATCGCCCGCTATCCCAATGGCGTCATCGCCATGTCGGAAGACTTTGAAGGCACCACCGAGACCTCGAGCAACCTGGCCACCTGGAAGATGGAAAACGGCAAGATTACCACAGCCTCGCTGACCCGCAGCCTCGTCGACGCCGCCAAAGACAAGCTCGCAGAGCAAATCCGCAAGAACCTCACCGACAACGGCGCCGAGGCCTACTCCACTGGCGACTATCCAGGTTGGAAACCCAACATCAACTCGACCATCCTCAACCTCATGAAGAAGGTCTACAAGGACAAGTTCGGCAAGGAAGCAAAGATCATGGTCATCCATGCCGGTCTGGAATGCGGCATCCTCGGTTCCAAGTATCCGAACTGGGACATGGTGAGCTTCGGACCCACCCTGGTGCACCCACATTCACCCGACGAGGCCCTGCTCATCGAGAGCGTACAGCCGTTCTGGGACTTCATCGTCGAAACGTTGAAGAACATCCCCGAAAAGGAAGTTATCGCTTAAACAATTAAAAACCAACATTTTGAAAAAGGCAAAACCAAAATTAGTTTTGCCTTTTTTCTTTTTTTTCAAGAAAAATGTTGGAGCTAAGGAAATTCTTTGTACTTTTGCAGCCCAATTCAAAGGGATTGAAGCGAAAAAATAACAAATAAACAGATACAGAGATGAAGCGCACTTTCCAACCTTCGAACAGAAAACGTAGAAACAAACACGGTTTCAGAGAGAGAATGTCAACGGCTAACGGCCGTAAGGTTTTGGCCCGCCGCAGAGCCAAAGGCAGAAAAAAACTTACAGTTTCTGACGAGTATTAATTTTCGGAAGCCGTTATATTTCTCATTTAAGGTAACGAAGGCGACCCCATTGGGGATTCGCCTTTTGTTGTTTTACATTGTCGCATCATTGTCGCAAATTGCGTCTCGCAATTTGTCTTAATGAATTGCGGGACGCAATTCACGACAATGAGCAACGATAAATGATCTCCTCTCCCCTGCGCGCCAGATGCATCCGCTCGCGTTGTTCTTCCGAAATCTCATAGTAAATCCTGTCTTCCGTCACCATGAAGCCTGCCTTGCGTAACACTTCGGCATAGTCGCGGCCGAACTGACGCACATGGTCGTACTGGCCAAACAGACGTTCGCGCTCCTTCGGGTCAGTGATGCTTGGATCCTCAAAAGTATCCACATCGGGATTGATAGGCACAAGCAGAATCGCCCATCCGTTGGGTTTCAAGATGCGTTTGATTTCCGAAAAGGCCTTGTTTGCATCGCTGACATGTTCCAGCACATGGTTGCAGATGACCACGTCATAGGTGGCATCCGGCTGGTCGATGGCTGTAACATCCAGATGCAAGTCAGCGATGGGCGAATCGAGGTCGGCAGTGGTGTAGTCGAGGTTCTTCAAGGCACGGAAACGCTTCAGGAAAGGTTGTTCCGGCGCAAAATGCAACACCTTTAAGGGTGCAGTAAAGAAATCTGTCTTCTCTTTCAGGTAGAGCCATAGCAAACGATGCCTTTCAAGCGACAAACACTTGGGGCACAAGCGATTGTCCATAGCTACGCCATAGCCATAGGGCAAAAACTTACGGAAATGTCCGCCACAAACGGGGCATTCCACTTTATTGCCCCAATAAAACGGACGTATCAGCAAACTGAAGACGTAACTCAACTTGATCAGCCACTGGCGAGGGAAAATCTTGGTGAAAAGGGATATCAGTTTCTTCATTTTCAGATAATCGCTTTTTGATAGCGCAAAAATACAGAAAGAATCCCTATCTTTGCAAAAAATAATGAAAATGCAGTTTTCAATCATCATACCCGTCTACAACCGACCGCAAGAAGTCGACGAGCTGCTGGAGAGCCTTTGTCAGCAGACCGTCAATGACTTTGAGGTCGTTGTGGTGGAAGACGGATCAACGGAAAAATGCGACACGGTCTGCGAGAGATACAGGGGCAGGCTGGACTTGAATTATTATTTCAAGGCCAACTCGGGTCCAGGGCCGTCGCGCAACTACGGCGCCGAACGCAGCCAAGGTGAATACCTTATCATTTTGGACTCCGATGTCATCGTGCCTGAAAACTACTTGGAAATCATCAAGGCAGAACTCGACCGTGAGCCATGCGACGCCTTCGGTGGTCCCGACCGTGCCCACGAGTCGTTCACGCCCATACAAAAAGCCATCAACTACGCGATGACCTCGTTTTTCACCACGGGCGGCATCCGTGGCGGCAAGCGTAAAATGGACAAGTTCTATCCCCGCAGCTTCAACCTCGGCATCAAGAAAAGCGTGTTTGAGGCCTTGGGCGGCTTCGCACCGATGCGCTATGGCGAGGACATCGACTTGAGCACACGGATCTTTAAAGGCGGCTACAGCTGCCGCCTCTTTCCCAATGCTTTCGTCTATCATAAGCGCCGTGTCAAGTTCAGCTCGTTCTTCCGTCAGGTGAAACATTCGGGCGAAGCGCGTGTGGTGCTGAAGAACAAATACCCCGAGACCTTCAAGCTCGTGCATCTCTTGCCTGCCGTCTTTGTGGTCGGCAACCTGTTTTTGGTCATGCTGGGCATTTTCATGCATTGGCTTTGGCTTGCGCCCATCGCGCTTTACTGCCTCATGGTCTTCATCGACTCATGGATTAAAAACAAGGATTTGAAAGTCGCATTGCTTTCAGTTCCAGCGTCTTATTGTCAGCTTTTCGGCTATGGGCTGGGCTTTCTGGGAGCCGCTTGGAAAGACATTTTAGGCAAAAAAAAACGCACTGCAAGCGGAAAAACCGTAATTTCGCAGCATCATTATTATTTATAGAATATGGCCGTTTTGAAAATCATATTATATGCCGTTTTGATCTTCTACGCTTTCAGTTCGCTGGTTAGGCTGATATTTAGACGGAGAATGAGAAAACTCCAGCAGCAGATGGAGCAATTCTCACAGGACGAGGCCAAAGTCCCCTCCAACGAAGACAAAAGCCCCCATGTCGACCCAAACATAGGAGAATATACTGATTTTGAAGAAGTTGAATAGAAACAATTAAACAAGATGAAGAATATAACGACAAAAGAAGAAAAAAAGACAACGGCCCTTCGACAGGCTCAGGGGCCGAAAAAGATAATCAGCATCATCGCTGCCATCGTCGCCTTTGCCGTCATCACACTGATTTATTTCAGCCCTGTGTTGCAAGGTAAGCGTATCAAACAGCATGACATTGAGATGCACCTTGGCATGTCAAAAGAAATCTCAGATTTTCAAGAAGCCACTGGTGAGCAAACCCTATGGACCAACGCCCCCTTTGGCGGCATGCCAGCTTGGAATATCTCTGTACACCCCAAAGGCAACCTCACCAACCCCATCTACAGCGCCTTAAAATGCGGCTTTCCACAATCGCTTGGCTCCGTATTTATTTGTATGTTAGGCTTTTTCGTCCTACTCCTTGTGCTTGATTGCGGTTTTTGGATAAGCTTTATCGGTGCCATAGCCTATGGTTTCACATCCTATTTGTTTATCGTCATCGGTGCAGGCCACAATGCCAAAGCCATGGCCATGGCTTATATGGCGCCCGTCATTGCTGGTGTATTGCTGACCTACAAAGGCAAATACCTATGGGGCTGGCTTTTGACGGCCTTTGCCATGGCATTCGAAGTGCGCACCAACCACCTGCAGATCACCTATTATCTGGCATTGACCATCGTCATCTTGGTCATCGCAGAACTCATCAGCGACATCAAGAACAAGAAATTGGGGCATTTCTTCAAGGCCTCTGTCGGATTGGCTGTAGCTGCCATCATCGGCGTGCTGACCTGCTCGACGGCCCTCTATGGCAACTATGAATTCGGCAAGGAAACCACTCGTGGCAAACCAGTGCTGACCCGCAACGAAGACAACCAGACCAATGGCCTCGACCGCGACTACATCACACAATGGAGCTACGGCAAAGGCGAGACCTGGAGTCTGCTGATTCCCAACGCCAAAGGCGGTGCTTCGGCCTACATCGGCAAGCAAAACCCCGCCCTCGAGAAGGCCGACCGCAGATTCAGGGACAACATCGCGCAGAGCAACGCTTACTGGGGCGACCAACCCGGCACCAGCGGCCCCGTCTATGTGGGTGCCATCGTCGTGTTTCTCTTCGTCTTGGGTGCCTTGACGGTGAAAGGCCATCTGAAATGGGCTCTTCTCATCGCCACCATACTGTCCATCTTGCTCAGTTGGGGCAAAAATTTCATGGGTTTCACCAACTTCTTCTTGGACCACATCCCTGGCTACGACAAGTTCAGGGCTGTTTCCATGACCTTGGTCATCGCCGAGGTCACCATGCCACTCTTGGGATTCTTGGGCTTGACCGAACTCGTCAAACACCCTGAAGATGCAAAGCAAAACATGAAGAAGTTCTATATCGCTTTAGGCATCACGGCAGGCATCTGCCTGTTGTTCTACCTCGCTCCAAAGGCTTTCTTCAGCTTCCTCAGCCAAGAAGAGGCCAAGCAATTCGCGTCGTTGAGTGCTGGCAAAGACGGTGCCGTTTACGCCAACTTCGCCACACAACTTGAAAACGTGCGTGTCGCCATCTTCCGCAAAGATGCCCTGCGCAGCCTGATCTTCATTCTCCTTGCCGCCGTGCCGATTTTCCTCTATGCCAAAGGCAAGCTGAAAGGTCAAATCGCCTTCCCCATCCTTGCCGCCTTGGTGCTGCTCGACATGTTCCCCATCGACAAGCGCTACCTCAACAACGACAAATTCGTCAGCAAGCAGAAGTATTTCCAACCCTATACCGCTTCGGTGGCCGACCAAGCCATCTTGAGCGACCAGACCCTTGACTTCAGAGTGGCCGACATCACCAAGGACATGTTCAACGACGCCAGCACCTGCTATTTCCACAAATCGCTGGGCGGCTACAGCGGAGCCAAGCTGCGCCGTTACCAAGATGTCATCACGCACTATCTCAGCGGCGAACTCAACCAACTTAGAGGAGCGAAAAGCACACGGGATCTTTTAGATGCCCTGTCGCAGCAGAAAATGCTGAACATGCTGAACACCAAGTACATCATCTACAACCCCGATGCACAACCTTTCCCGAATTCGTTTGCCTACGGCAACGCTTGGGTGGCCAACGACATCCAATGGGTCGACACACCGAATGAGGAAATCGATGCCATCGCCACAACGGATGTGCGACACACCGCCATCATCAACAAGGAATTTGAACAGCAGATTGGGAATTACCAAGTTACTGATAGCATCATGCCGCAGATCACGCTTGAGGCGTATCAGCCGAACAAGTTGACATACAACTTCAGCGACGTTTCGACAGGCTCAACGACCGCAAACTATCTCGTCGTATTTTCCGAGATTTGGACCGAAAAAGGCTGGAAGATGTTTATTGACGGGCAAGAGCAGCCTTTGATGAGAGCCAATTACTTGTTGCGTGCCGCCATGATTCCCAGCGGTGAACATGAAATCGTGATGGAATATGCTCCGAAGGCTTGGAAAGTGGGCAATACCGTTTCGTTTGCCAGTTCGTTGATAATGATTTTGGGCCTGATTGGAGCCCTCGTATATACCTTTAGACCCAAGAAAGAGAAAGCGGAGAAAGCATGAAACGGGCTCTGATCATCACCTACTATTGGCCCCCGTCTGGCGGCAGCGGCGTGCAACGTTGGCTGAAAATGTCGAAATATCTTCCAGAATATGGTTGGCAGCCTGTGATTTACACCACGGAAAACGCCGAATACCCGATTATCGACCCTTCGTTGGAGAAAGATGTCGCGCCCGAAACGGAAGTCATCAGACGGCCGATTATCGAACCATATACCTTCTACAAGAAGTTTCTGGGGCTGAAAAAGGAAGAGACGGTGAAGATGGGTTTCATCCAAGAGAAGGAAAAGAAAAAAGGCTGGAAGGAAAGTCTTTCGCTATGGGTTCGTGGCAACCTCTTCATCCCCGACGCACGCCGTTGGTGGGTGAAACCTTCGGTGAAATATCTGAAAGCCTATCTGAAAGACCATCCCGTCGATGCCATCATCAGCACAGGTCCGCCCCACTCCATGCACCTGATTGCCATGAAGTTGAAGGAAGCCTTGGGCATCCCTTGGATTGCCGACTTCCGCGACCCTTGGACTGAAATCGACTACTACGACGACCTGCACCTCACCCGCCGTTCCGACCGTAAACACCATCGTTTAGAACACGACGTGCTGACCCGAGCCGACAAGGTGGTCACCGTAAGTCCCAACTGGGCGTCAAGGCTAGACCGTCTGGGAGCCACAGATGCCATGGCTATCTATAACGGCTTCGACCGTGACGACATAAAGCAGCAAATTTCACAACTGCCCGATGAATTTACAATGACTTACATTGGTGTCCTTTCAAAGGCCCAAAACCCAGAAAACCTATGGAAAGCCTTGGGGGAACTTATCGAAGAAGATGCCAATTTCAACAAACTTTTCAGAATGATTTTGATTGGCCAAATTGATAGTTCAGCGATGAAATCCATCCAAGAGAACGGACTCAGCAAACACGTCACTTTCAAGCCATATATACCCCACAACCAAGTCGGCCAAACACAGAAAAATTCAACCTTGCTATTACTTCTTTTGTTGCCCGACACGGAAATTAGGGCAAAAGGCTTGCTAACCGGAAAGATGTTTGAATACTTAGCCTCAGGACGACCCATCCTTTGCATCGGTCCCGAAGACGGAGATGCGGCAAACATCCTATCCCATACAAAGGCAGGAGTGACTGTCGGATTTGAAAACAAAGGGAAAATGAAGACAGTCATCAAAGACCTGTATCAGCAATATTTGGTGAACGGACTGCCTTCCAATGAGAGCCAAGAAATTGAAAAATATTCACGAAAGGCATTGGCGGAGGAGTATGCCGCCCTGCTCAATAAACTTGGATTGCCATGATAAGGAAAATACTATTATTCTTCCCCAACCTGATGTATAAGCTATTGGAAAAGATAACCCTCAGAATTGTAGCATCCCATCAAGGCGAAGTCTCAATTCACGGTTGGACCATCCTTTCGCGGCAAACCGTATTAGGGAAAAACCCTAATTTCAATGGCTTACGAGTACATGGCAAAGGAAAGGTCACATTTGGCGACAACTTCCATTCTGGAATAGAATGCATGATCATCACACAAAACCATAATTACGAAGGCGATGCCATTCCATACGACAGCACTTACATTTATAAAGATGTCAGCATCGGCGACAATGTATGGCTAGGCAACCGCGTTATCATTTTGGGAGGAGTGACCATTGGCGAAGGTGCCATTATTCAAGCTGGAGCTGTCGTCGTTAAAGACATCCCGCCCTGTGCCATAGCAGGAGGAAACCCTGCTACCGTATTCAAATATCGTGACAAGGACCATTACTATTCATTGAAAGAGCAAGGCAAATTCCACTAATCATGAATATAGGCATCATCATACAAGCACGTTTGGGTTCGACACGCCTTCCGAAAAAGATATTGAAGCCTTTCCACGAAGACAAGTGCATTTTGGACATCATCCTCGACAAGATGCATCAAGCGGAGGGTGGAAAAGTCATCGTAGCCACCACCACCGACACGAGCAATGATGTGCTTGTGAAGTATCTGGAGCAAAGGGATGAACTCGTTTTCAGAGGTTCCGAAAACGATGTGTTGGACCGATTCATACATGCAGCAAAGCAATTTGACGTTGACGGCATCGTCAGAATCTGTTCCGACAATCCTTTCCTTGATATTGAAGGTATTAAAACGCTGATAACCAAAGCAGAACAGACTCAAGCGGATTATATAGGATTCAAAATCAACAACATGCCATCGATAAAAACCCATTTCGGGTTTTGGGGCGAATTTGCAAGGCTTTCCGCGTTGGAAAAAGTGGCAGCCACCACCGACGACAGGCAAGCCCATGAGCATGTCACCATCCATCTTTACACCCACCCCGAGGAGTACCTCTGCGAATGGATAGATTGCCCCGATTTCCTCCAAGGCAGAGACGATATAAGATTAACCATCGACACACAGGATGACATGGACAATGCCAAGCAGGTATACTCCACATTGGCGAAAGAAAACGCAGCATTTGGGCTCAAAGAAATCGTCGCATATATCGACCAGCACGAAGAGCTTAGAGAATCCATGAAAAACATCATCAAACAAAATACAAAATAGTATGATCACGAAAGGAGAAACATACATCATAGGCGAAATTGGGCAAAACCACAACGGCTCGGTCGACATTGCGAAACTCATTGCCGAATTGGTGTCAAGGCCCATCAAAGAAGAAGTGTTCAACTTGGATTTGAAGCCCATGAACGCTGTGAAGCTCACCAAGCGCGACTTGAAGGAAGAGATGACCCTTTCGCAGATGAACCGCATCTACGACTCGCCCAATTCGTTTGGCCGCACTTACGGTGAACACCGCGCATTTTTGGAACTCTCTGACGAAGAGCATTATGAAGTTTACAAATACGCCACCTCGCTTGGTCTTGAATTTGTTGAAACGCTTTGCGCCAAAGGATGCTTGTCGCTACTGAAACTCTTCACGCCCAACTACTTAAAAGTCGCCAGCCGCGACCTCACCAACCTCCCGCTTTTGGCCGCCATGGCTGAGACCAAAATACCCATCATCCTTTCTACTGGAATGGCGGGCAAAAAGGAACTTGATGACGCGTTAGAAGTCATCACCCATTATCATGACGACATCACCATCTTGCACTGCGTCTCGCAATATCCTACACATCCTGACAACCTTAACCTCAACACGATCCTCTACCTGAAGGAGCATTATCCGCAATATAAGATAGGCTTCTCCGACCACACCATTGGCATCGCCGCGCCTGTGGTCGCCGTGGGCATGGGTGCCGAGGTCATCGAAAAGCACATCACCATCGACCGCCGTATGAAGGGCACAGACCAAGCCGGTTCCTTAGGTCCAGACGGCGTCAACCGAATGGTGCGCGACATCCGCATCTGCGAGAGATGGCTTGGCACCAAAGACATCTACATCGACAAGAGCGTAGCGGCTTCTAAAGTCAAGCTGGAACGGAGTATCGCCACACTACACGACATGAAAAGCGGTGACATCATCAAAGAGAGCGACCTGCACATGCTGAGTCCTGGCGACGGATTCAAGTGGAGCCAACTGAGCGAGGTAGTAGGCAAACGCTTAACAACAGACATCCCCGCCAACGAAGTCATCTATCCTCAATTTCTTTCATAAACCAAACACTATCAATAAGATGAAACTACCCAAACTCATATTGACCGACATTGACGGCGTTTGGACCGACGGCGGCATGTACTATGACCAGACAGGCAACGAATGGAAAAAGTTCAACACATACGACAGTGCAGGTGTGCTCTTCGCCCATAGGCTGAACATCCCCGTGGGCATCATCACCGGAGAAAACACAGAAATCGTCAGCCGCAGAGCCAAGAAGCTCAATGTCGACCATGTGTTGCAAGGTGCCAAGGACAAACTCCCTATTGCAATGCAACTGTGCAAAGACCTGGATATCGACATCAAAGATGTAGCCTACATCGGTGACGACATTGGTGACATCGCGTTGCTCCGTGCCGTAGGCATCGCTGGCGTCCCTGCCAGTGCCCCTGACTACATCAAGGAACTCAGCCATTTCGTGTTATCGAAGAAAGGCGGTGACGGCGTTTTCAGGGAGTTCGTCGAAAAAATCATCCTGATGTGCGGGTTGCAAATCCCAATTGAAGCCAAATAATCACAACGGAAGCAATGAAATACAGCGATTTAGATATTGTTGGCATCAACAGCATCACTTTCATCTCAAAAGAGAAACAACCCTCTTTGCCGATGCAGCTTTGTATCTATTTCGCCCAACTCTTTTATTACACCTTCATCCGTCGTTTCAAATACAAAACCCTTCCAGACAGCTACAAAGGCATCGTTTTTCTCGGCGTTTCACTCAACAACCAACGGTCGTTGGATCCTGTTGTCAAGCATCTTAAAGAAGGCGAGTATTTGTATCTGAAAGACCATACCACCGACATCCACAAACGCAGGGCCTATTGGCTGTCACTGCCTTATCTGCCCGACCTCATCAGGACCTACAGAAAAGCGGATGCTCCCACAAAAGCCGTCATCAAAAGGTATTTCACACGCATGTGGTCGACCTACGGCTATTTCCAACTCGCCAAAGAATACCTTGAGCATTACAAAGTGAAAGTCCTCGCACTCTCGAGCGACCAAGGAGAGTTTCACCGTTGCTTGTTGCTCAACGCCAAAGACATAGGCGTGAAAACCATATATATGCAGCATGCCTCTGTCGCCAAAGGCTTCCCAAAGCTCATCGCTTCCTATTCCTTCCTTGATGGGCAGGAAAGCCTTGACAAATACCTCGAGGCGGGTAAGCCTGAAGGTGAAGTGTATCTATCGGGTGGAGTTCGTTTCGACCCCATTTTCCAGCAATACCCCACCAAGCACGTCGAAAAGGTCAAGGCCATCGGCATCGCCATCAACATGTTGGACGACTTCGAAAAAGTCAAGAGCCTCTGTGGCTTTTTGCTCGGGCAAGGTTACAAATTGGCACTACGTCCCCACCCCCGTTATGGCAGCCTCGACACAGCATGGCTGGCCGAAAACGCCATCACCTATTCCGACCCGATAGCGGAATCCTCCTTCGACTTCATCAACAACATTGACTTGATGATTTCCAACGAGTCTTCAATTCACCTCGATTCCGCCATGATGCAATGTCCTTCTGTACTCTACAACTTCTCAACGCATTCCATCCTTGACCATTACGCCTACATCAAGTCAGGGCTTGTAAAGGTAGCCGATAGCGAGACGCGACTTATCGAACTCATCCGAAATCCTAAAGCCCTCATGCCTGCCATTGAGACACTACAATTCTACAATGCCTCATGCGGCACACAACTGGAAGGTCACCTTGGCGAGGCAATTGCTGAATTCATCCATGCCATTGCGACATCAAATCCCGTACACCATGAAAACCAAGACTTTCCTTTTAGCATTTCTGCTGTTGCCTTTGATTGCGTTTAGCCAGACCGTCAACATCGGCGACATCCTCTGTACCGATGGCAGCATCGTCAGCCGCGCGTCATTCCCCAGCTCGGGAAAAACGGCTCAAGGCATCGTGTTTTATGTCGATGACTCCAATCAGCATGGATGGGCGCTCCATTTGGCCTACCAAGGAGCGAAATTGTGGAGTCCAGAGAACCAGGACATCGCTGGGCTGCAGAACTTTAGGCAATTCAGGGATGCCATCAATGACTTTGACGGCTATGAGAACACCCGAATAATACGTGAGGCAGGCAACGCCTCGCTATATCCCGCAGCCTGGGCCGTCGACTTTGCAAATGGGTGGTATCTTCCCGCTGCAGGACAAATCCGCCACCTTTATGGATACATACCTGAAATCAACCAGTCGCTCGAAACCGTAGGCGGCGAAGTCATAACCCTCACCAACGACTGGTGGTTGTGGGCTTCGACTGAGTGTAGTTTCGAAGACGCTTGGGATATCAACTACCAAGGCGCCGAAGGGCACAGTAAAAAGCCCGACCATTATTTCTATGTCAGGTCTGTCATCAACTTCTAAAATGCCATAACGTGAAACGTAGAATTCATATTATCCTTGCCTTCTTGCTATCGGCCATTACTTCCCTTTGGGCGCAAACCTATAGCATTGGCGACTTGATAGTCAACGACGACGGTTCGAAAGGCATTGTCTTTTATGTCACCTCCGACCGCACCGATGGTTGGATGGTGGCCCTCAACGACCTGCCGACACAGAATTGGGGATTGCCATTAGACATTGCCAGTTTGCAAAACCTTTCCGACCCCAATGCACTATTAGACGACACGGACGGCTTGACTCACACAGAAATAATCAGGCAGTACCACTCTGATAACGGTTATCTCCAACCCTACGGAGCCGGCATCGTAGATTTTGAACATGGATGGTATATCCCCTCTTCGGGGCAGCTCATGAAACTTTGCAGTGTCTTGAGCATGATTAGCGACGACCTCATCCGAGCGGGAGGCAGTACGCTGGATTGGCAACCTTATTTCACCAGCACCGAATCCACTTCATCGAATCAAATCTGGACCGTGGATTTTGGCAGTCATAGCCGCGACTGGGGCGGCAGTTTCGTCAGCACGGCGAAATCGAGCGAGGCTTGCTTCCGTGCGGTAAGAAACATCAGATTCGAAAACACGCCTCTACCCGAGCCCACCTATCCTGACAATGTTATCCAAAGCGACTGCAACCGACCGCTCGAAGGCAACCCGTGGAACATACAGTTGCTTCATTCAAGCACAGACCAAGACGTAGCCTCCTATTCTCCTATCTTAGTGGGCGACATCGATGGCAACGGCGTGAGCGAAATCGTGGTAGCCAAATACAACGGCAATAACTACCGCAGTCGCGAAATCAATGTCTATAGCGGTAGGAACCTGAGCCTTCAACATTCCTTCATCGTTCCTGATACCATCTATCTTTCCAATGGCCCTTACGCTATCGGACGCTATCCCAAAGCCGATGGCACGATGGAAGGGGCCATCTTCACACATTGTTACGACAAGAAAATCCGTGCCTACTCCATTAACGGCACGCTGCTGAACGTCTCTGACCGTGCCACCTCTTGCGATGGCATGGTATCGCTCGCCGACTTTAACGGCGATGGCTTTCCTGAAGTGTATGCCGGCAGCGACATCTTCGATGCCGCCACATTGAAATGGCTTTGCTCGGGACCTGCCAACGGCAACAAAGGCTTGGGATACAGAGGCACGCCTACCTACAGTAACGGCACCTATCACCACACCTATTACGCCATGTCGCTGGCTTATAACGCCCTTGGCGATGAAAAGCAAGAGCTGATTTGCGGCAATACCATTTACACTGTAAACATCGTCAGCCGCACCAATGCCAACTTGAACTCTGTCACGGTGGCAAAGATTATCACACCACCAAGCGGATGTTCTCAAGACGGCCATGTCTGTCTTGCCGACTTCGACCTTGACGGTGAGACGGAAGTCCTTGTTATCCGCGACGACACCAACGACCAGATTGTTGACAACACCTATTTTTATGCCTATAAGCCCTCCAACGCGCAAATCCTCTTCCAAAAAGCCCTCCGTTGCGCCAGCACCAGCTATGTTTTCATCGGCAACACCGACACTGAGCCTTATCCCGAAATCATCTTCCTCGAAAACCAACCCAACGGCTACTCCGAGAGCATTTTTTGTTGGCGCTATACGCCACAAAGCGGGTTGGCAACAGTTTGGTCGCAATACCACGACGACCGCTCCGGACAGACGGCCATGACCCTGTTCGATTTTAACCAAGACAACATTATGGAACTCGTGTACCGCGACAACAACAATCTGCGCATCATCAACGCCAGCGGCAAGAGCCACGTCACAGGCAACGACACCATTAGGCCGTACAACATCTACACGCGCAGGATGGCTGCTGGTACAGGATGCGAGTATCCCATCGTCGCTGACGTGAATGGCGATGGCGTTGCGGAAATTGTCGCAACAGGTTTGATTGACCAATACTTAGGATATGATGTGGGGTACGGCGGAGTCCATGTCTTTGGCTGCCCCGGCAACTGGAGTTCGGCGCGCCCTGTGTGGAACCAATACATGTACCATGTGACCAATGTCAACGAAGACCTCACCATCCCATCCTATTGCTTCGACAAAGCCACGGTTTTCACAGCACCCGACGGCACTGTACGCAGACCCTTCAACAACTTCTTGCAACAAGCCTACTACATCACCCCCGAAGGCGAACCATATAACCCAAACGGCTATTTGGAAGTCAACGTTAATGGTACAGGCTGCAACACCTATACCTTCCATGGCGTCACTTATGACGAGAGCGGCCTTTTTGAACAACTCGTCGAGTCTACGAATGGCTGCGACACGCTCTACCACATCGAAGTCGCTTTAGGAAACACGTCCGTCTATGACTGGTGGCAAACGGCCTGCAACTCATTCACTTGGAACGGCATCACCTATACCGAGCCAGGCGACTACACCCAAGAATTCAATATTTCCAACTGCGACTCCATCGTACATCTTCACCTCACCTTTGCCGGACAGCCTGAGGCCATACCCGAAATCATCGGCCTGACCAACGTCAACGTGGGCACCGACCTCATCGTGGGGCAATACTTCTACCATATTGACTCTGTCCCCTTGGCCACACATTACGAATGGACGCTCGAGGGCACCGACTGGACTATGGACACCACCGGCACACATTGCTCTCTCCTGATAACCACCCCAGGCACTGCCGTCTTGAAAGTCAAGGCATGGAACGACTGCGGCGAAACAGAACAGGAAATCGTCATCCATGCCGGCTTCTTCGACGTGGACGAACACCAACCAATTCACGTGGCACTCTATCCCAACCCCGCGAACGACAAGGTACTCGTTGAAGCAGAAGGCATCAAGAGCGTCAAGGTCTATAACATGCAGGGGCAGCTGCTGAAGACATGGGACGGCGAGGCCTCCAATAGGGTTGAAATCAGTTTGCACAGTATCGTCGCCGGCATGTATGCCGTGGAGGTGCTCACCGAGCACGGTAGCATCGTTTCGAAAATGACGGTGGCACAAAAAGAATAATTGTGTATCTTTGCCGTTGATAAAACACCTGTTAAGGTATGAAAAAGACTTTGTTGTCATTCATCTTATTCTTGTTCTCGTTGCTTGGTTTCGGTCAAGCCGTCAACATCGGCGACATCCTCTGTACCGATGGCAGCATCGTCAGCCGCGCGTCATTCCCCAACTCGGGAAAAACGGCGCAAGGCATCGTGTTTTATGTCGACGCCACCGATACGCATGGCTGGGCGGTGGCGCTCAACAATCAAAGCAACTCCATCAAATGGTGCATCCATTACACTTATGACATCGCCGACCTACCCAATGTCAGTAATGCACGCGAGGCCATGCATGACCTAAACGGGCACGGCAACACTGGGATCATCCGTGCCGAAGGCGGCAGCGACATTTTTCCTGCGGCATGGGCCGTCGACTACGACCATGGATGGTATCTGCCTGCCAGTGGACAATTGCGCTACCTATACTCCTGCGCCCCCGAAGTAAACGCTTCGCTACAAACGGTGGGCGGTACTCCCATTCACCTTCAGGGCCAGTATTACTGGTGGTCGTCGACCGAGTTTTCACCCTATCATGCCTACGACATGAACAATGGCGGAAGCCTTGGCGACTACCTGAAAGACAACAGCAACAACTACCCTACCAACGGCATCTGCGTACGACAAATCAGGGATTTCACCATTGCAAACCCCGTCCACCCTACCTATCACGTCGGCGACCTCATCACCAACGACGATGGCAGTCAGGGCATCCTCTTTTATGTCACTCCCGACCAAAGCGAGGGTTGGATGGTGGCCTTGAACGACGCCTCCACCTCCATTGCCTGGGGCAACGGTGATGTGCCTGGGCTTGACAACCAGACATGTTCCTCGCCCTTTGGATTGTTACTCAACGAGACCGACGGCTTCGCCAACACCGCAACCATAAGAAACCACCAAGTCGGGACAAACACAGCCGCCAACGCGGTTGATTTTGAACACGGCTGGTATCTGCCAACGGCAGGACAACTATCGAAACTATTCGGCGCCTTTCCTTTCATTGAAGACCAGCTGCAGGCCCATGGCAGCACCTTGGCCAATGCCGAATATTGGTCGAGCACCGAAGCCGATGGCGGCAACGCCTTCACCTTAAGTTGTAACCCCAGCGCCAACGTGAGAGCCGGCCATTTCGTCCGCCGTGACAAGTCAGCGAG
>Ga0247609_10003459_pt1 | contig 16016 bp, 23 predicted proteins | sample 172DNAGHGlowgp2_FD_193487 | JGI IMG/M metagenome (GOLD analysis project Ga0247609, IMG submission 193487) | Sheep rumen microbial communities from Palmerston North, Manawatu-Wanganui, New Zealand - 1728 DNA GHGlow gp2 | ecosystem: Host-associated > Mammals > Digestive system > Stomach > Rumen ...
GGCGGTGGAAAAAGCCTTTGTGCCAACATGTTAGCGTGTAATCTTGCTATCCGAAAGTACAACACGCTGCTAATTCAGACCGAGCAGACCATCTCTGGCGATATCTCTATTCGCATGTACTCGTACATGCTGGGGTTGCCTGTATCGACTTTTGTGGGAAAGAAACCGTCGGAGATCGACCCCGCAATCAAGGATAGGCTGAGAGAGCTGAAACCGATATGGGATAGGATACGCTGCGTTTCTACCGCGGACAAGACTGCCAAGACATCGAGAGCATCCAACGAAGTGGTTGATATCATCCAAAAGGTGATGGATACCGGATTCATTCCGCAGTTTGTCATCATTGATTGGCTGGGTAAGTTGGTGCTTGATTTTATGCGTGCGAGCGAAGGCAACAACTCCGAGTTCTATATGAAAGCGGAGGATTTGAAGGCCACGCTCAATACATTCTTCAGGGCGCACAATATGTCGGCCATCTATCTGCATCAGACGGATACCGAGACGCAGAATAGAGAACCGGGATATAAGCCCAAGAAGAACAATGCCGACAAGTATCGGGCTTTTGCCAATGACTTGGAAAGTTGTATCTGCATAGGTACCGCAACTAAGTTCGACAATGGTCTACAGGTCGCATGGATAGGAGCGGATAAAGCTCGTATGATGCAGTCGGGCAAATACGTCATGGCGAAGATCGATGGAAGTTATGCGAAGATTACTGAATGTGAGGAAGGAGAGTATGCGTTAAATGCGAAGGGACAATTTCAACCCGTACGGGAGCTCATCGGTGTCTCCGGTAAGGTGGCTCCTAAACTGGCTGAGAGTGTTTATAAGCCGCCCGAGGGGTCTTCTGACGCGTTCATGCAGGAAAACTACTGAAGGAGGTAGTATGCAGGAAAAGCTGCCGGAAATCAAACCGGGTATGCTGGTCAAAGTCCCCCATATTGTTGGGGATGGCGTAGACTGGGTGCTGGTAGTACGCGCTGACGGTGTGTACGTCAGCGGTGTGCACATCAAAACTGCCATGTGGCAGGATGGCACCCGAAATCTCGCTATAGAAACGATGACCGGGTTTTGTATCAAAGATATTCTGGAAGTATATGATTATTCCTTTCCCTGGATGCCTACGGAGGTGATGTCTACAGCCTTGATCTGGGATATCGTGTGCGGCAAGGAAGGAGTACGAGATCGTTATTGTATCTGGCGGAAGATTCCTGTCAGAGAAATGACCGTGTCAGAAATCTCCAAGGCTCTCGGGTATGCCGTCAAAGTAGTGAAAAGGAAAGAATAGGAAAGGAGCGGAAATGTTACGTAAATACAAGTATGCAGAAAAGCCCTATGTGTCTGCTGGTGAATTGGTGTATGTCGAGCCTTTAGTGGATGGCGACGATCCTGAGTGGTATGTCGCTGTGACAAATCAAAACGACGGCGGGTACTTCTTTGGTCACCATGTCAGAATCAACGTCGAGGGAGATCTGGTGATAGAGGGTACCGATCTTATTCCTGTGGATGCTGTTCTTAAGGTTTATGGGGTTCCTGATAGTGTGCCGAGTGTCACGGATATTGATGATGTAATTAATGAGCGACTCAACGATCGCGTACTGCTGTACTGGGAGAGAAAGCCGGTGCGGGAAATGACCGTTGCGGAGATCTGCAAAGAGCTCGGGTATGAGGTTAAAGTGGTCAAAGAACATTAGGAGGTCATTATGCAGAAAGAAATGCCCGAAATCAAACCGGGGATGGTCATCGAGTATTCGGACGACCTCGCTGAAAGAAACATTGGGATTGTGTGCAAAGTGTTAGGAGATGCCGTAGCTTGCTACGAAATCAATGAAAACCCGGATCGCGAACTTTATATCGTGGGTGCGGATGTTGTCTATAATGACGTAATTAACGCCATATATAGCAAGGCATCCGCAGGTTCGCCGATATTCTGCAGTCACGAGCTGTATGATATTTTTCTCGGCAATGAGCGGGAGCAGCGAATCTGGCAGCGACAGGATGTGCGGGAAATGACCGTACGGGAGATCGAGGCCGAGCTGGGGTACAAAATCAAAGTTATCGGGGAGGAAAAGCGATGAGAAAGAAGAACCCACCTGAAGCGGGTGAGCGAGCGATCATCAAATATAAAGACGCCAAGGGCAGAGTAGATTATCTGTTGGTCGAGGAAACCGGCAGGGGCGGGTATGGCGGCCATCGGTTGGAAAACTATATTGGTCGTCACGTGGCACTCGGAGCATACATTGCAGTACCTCCTGAGCAGGTCGTCGGGATCTATGGCAGGAAAAGACCCGGAGGATCGGATGGAGAGTTCGGGGTGATGTACTGTACAGATATAGAGAATCTTGTCCTGTACGACCGTCTGTCACCGGAACTTGTGGTTTGGGAACAGGAACGGGTTCGCGAAATGACCATGGATGAGATCTCCAAAGCCCTTGGGTATACGGTAAAGGTGGTTAAAGGATGACTATCGCAGAAAAAATGCGGCAGGCTACAGACAAGGAGTTGGCGCAACTTCTGCTGCGGATGCATTACGCGCTGTTGACGGCTACAGTTGAAGAGGCTGTGGTACTGGATGAAGCCGTCATGGAAGAGGTTTTGAAGACGCGGTACGAGGAGGAAACCGCGAATGCGAAATCCTAAACTGTATGCGGCCATGAAGCAGGTCTTCGGGGAGACCCCGAGGATCGTGAACGAAGGAGAGCCGTGCCGGTTGGTAAATGTGTACGCGGAGTATTCGTTTATTCCGCGTACGCAGGAACTGCCGGCATTGTGTACCCCAGGTGGTGAGCAATATGCTGTCTCGTGTCCTTTCTGCGGGGATATGAGGCAGCGCCTCTACATTTCCCACATGTGGGATACGGAGTTTGTTCAGAATAATTGTCGGTATCATTGCTCGGAAAGACTGATGCACTGTTTCAATGAGAACTGCACATCCGATCCGGAATATCGGCACAAGCTCATCAATTCGTTGAGAGAGGCTATGGGATCGATTACCGAGATCGACGAATCGGCACTTGCCGAGGATTCGGTAGTTATGCAGAACGAACTTGCCAATCAGTGCCTGTTCCCGGCTGAAACACAGTTGGTAAACGCCCCTACTACTCCAAAAGAAGTAGTCAATTATCTGCAGGAGCGGGGATTCGATCCAGGACAGCTGGCAAGGATGTGGAGCGTAGGGTGGCTTCCCAGATACGGGAAGTTCTCTTATCCGCTGTTGGTGGTCCCGGTGCTGCAGAACGGCGAGTTCTGGTTTTGGCAAGGGCGTCTGGTGCCTATCAATGGTAAAGTCGATGGGCCGCTGGAAAAGAACCTCGATGGAAAAGAGTATCCTAAATATTATTTTCCGCACGGGGTCAAGAAAGCATGGGCGCTCTACAATATTGATCGGGCGTGTACCTACCATACGGTGTTTATCGTAGAGGGTGTGACCGATGTTTGGGCAATAGGCGGGGAGGCCGTAGCGCGTTTCGGAAAGTCTCTGTCCGGTGCGCAGGTCCAGCTCCTTGCCGATAAGTGTTACGCCAAGCATATCATTATCGTGCCGGACGGGGATGATCCGCAGGCGCTCGCTGCGGCACAAGAAGATGCAATGCGGCTTGAAATACAGTCCGTGTTCGCATCGGTAAAGATTGCGGAATTGCCGGAAGGACAAGATCCCGGTGATTTAATCAAAATACATGGAAAGGAGGTTTCAACATGGCTGAAATCGCAGGCACACTCGCTTTCGCAGGCGAGAACTATACCTACGACCTTTGGCAACCAGGGAAGCCTGTAATGGTCTGTGAAGACTCGGTGTGCGGTATTGATACCGAAACCGAGCGAATCCAGAACAAGTACACCACGCCGCCGTTGGTGCTGTTCGGAGCATGTTCCGGGCATAAAGTGCAGATGTGCGACTGGCAGTATTTTGACCAGTACCAGGCCGAGTTTCTCAGGGTCAATCCCAAGACCAAGTTCGCATTCTTCAATGGTCCCTTTGACCAGAGAGTGATGGGTGCTGACACTTGGATCCCCGAGCTGAATAAAGATGACCGGGTGATGGAGCTTCAGGCGGCATATCCATGCCATAAAATGGCAACCACAGGAAAGTTTACTCCATACTTCACGCTGGAGTTGCTGACCCGAGAATTTTTTGGATGGCAACTCGATAAGGATGAATCCGTGAGGCTTGAGTTTAAGCGTTCAGAAAAGCCTACCGACAAGCAATATGTCTATATGGCTTATGACGCGATTTCAACTTGTAGTTTGGGAAGACTTCTCCAAGGACAGCCAACTGAGAGTATCCAAGCAAGGGCGGCGTTTGTGCTGTCTGAGATTGGTATGAACGGTATGCGCGAGGACCAGGAGTATGTCCTTAAGCAGCAAGAAAGCCTTAGGCAGGTCATGTTCGAGGAGGGTAAGAAGCTCTTGGCCTTTGGTTATCCGCTGAAGCGTGAGTGGGATTCCTACAAAGCAGTGGACTTTGTCACTAAGGTGTGCAACAACATCGGTCTTGATAATATCGATGTCATTCTAGGTGACAGGAAGACTATTCCGCAATGGTGGTGGAAAGCTTTTGCGCTTAATCTCTATGGAAGGGTGCTGACCAAGGCGCCTATTTCGGAGATTCGCGCAGTTATCCGAGATCTGTTGACCGGGCTGATGGAACCACCTCCTGATAATAAGGCCTTCAAAGAGTTCAAGGCTGCTACCGATGAGAAGCTGCTGGAGCTGATGGAGGATATTGAATGCACGGAGTGTTTGATCGGGGTTGGTAACGGAAAGAGACCGTCTTGCAGTACACCCTGGCAGGTGCTTTCGCTGATTACTTCGGAGAAGATCGCCAACGGAACTCCACAGCATAACTATCTTCGGGATGAAGTCCATGAAGAGCTGAAGGCGGAGTTCAAGGAACTCCATGAGCAGAACAGAGGATGGCTCAAAGAGAACAAGCCGCTGTCTGCGGGTAAGTTCATACAAGTCTACATTAGGAAATTGTTGGCCCAATATCCAGAGCTTGATCTTCCTCTTACTAAAACCTCGCAAATAAATGTGGACAATGCACTGTATGAAGAAGCGCGAGCCGCTAAAGCAGAAAAACGTCCACAGCGAGAGCTCGATCTGGATAACATCAAGGTCTATCAGGTAACTGGGAAAGAGGCGTGGCGTTTTGAGGATTGCGGAATTGATGATCCTTTTTTGAAAAGTTATTGGAAGTACAAACATGCTGAAAAGATGTTGAGTACTTACATGACGCTTAAATACATGGACAGCGATGGCAGGGATCATCCACGCTTCACCAGTTTCCTTAAAACAGGGAGAACTGGCTGTAGTAGTCCTTTAAAAGTAGCGTAAGGGCGTCCTGGTGGTAACATCGGCGATGCAGACAGCGTCGAATTGCGGGAAACCCCTAACGAGTGATGTCGAGGGCAATCCGCAGCCAAGCCTGTAAAGGAAGGTTCAACGACTATCCGGGGCTAATCACCCGGAGTACACAGTAAGCGATTGACTGTGGAAGTGGCGCTGGTCCCTAACAGGGATTGAGATATAGTCTACTCTGCAGGGAAAGCCTGCAGCTGGATTAAATATCCGGGGCACTTAGTAGCGTAAGTGCTTGAATATAAGGAATTTGCAGAATCTCCCTGGGGAGCAAGGACTTAGAGAGAAATACATACCGGCAGACGGTCGTGTGTTTTTGTCCATAGATTATTCTCAGGAAGAACTTTGTGCGTTGGCGCAGTATTGCAAATTGCGGTTTGGTCATAGTCGAATGTATGATCTGATCAATCTAGATCTTGATCTGCACGGGACATTTGCGGCATTTCGTGATCATAAGCTGGGCAAATACGATTTGGAACATCTGTCTACCGAAGATATTGCCGAGCTTAAAGAAATCCTTAAGTGGTATAAGGAAGACGCGGAAAACGGCAAACCACGACGCAAGGTGTCAAAATCGGCGAATTTCGGCTTAGGTGGCGGTATGCAGGCACTTACGTTCTACCTTACCTTAAGAAATGCAGGGTTTAAGGTAACTATGGACGAGGTAAAACAACTGATTGTAGATTGGTATACCTTTTTTCCGGAGGTGGAAGAACTCCACAACAGCCTACAAGCCGATGGTACGGACACTATAATTGAAACGGCTAAAAAAGCAGAGGAGGATGAAGATGAGCTAGAACCGGAAGAGAATGAAGAAGTTCAGCAAATAATGTACGATGCACAGGGAAACCGCATTAATAGCCCCGTCAAGGTGGTTAAATTATACAGGGTGACAAATGCTCTGGGGATGACCAAGCGGAGAGGCGGCAAATGTGCAGTAGCCAATTATGTGTTTCAATCCTACGCAGCAGTAGCAAACAAGATAGCTATGTGGTGGGTATATTATAGCGAGTGGGAAAGGTCCAAGCGACTAAATGTACCTAAACGCTTTACTATCAACAACTTCATCCATGATGAGTTGATATTTGAAGTGGATAAAGATGCTGTAAAGGAAGTTGCTGAAACAAATTCGCGTCTTATGGTAGCAGCGGCCAAGACGGTGATGCCTGGCATCAACTTGAAGACAGAGGCCACCGCGATGACCCGCTGGACTAAGGACGAGCACAGTGAGTATATCATAGATTTAACCGCATAATCAACAAAGAAAGAAATAAGATGAATACACTGTATGTGAATGGCGGCTCGAGTGAGTCGAATGGCGGCAATTTTAAGAAGACCAACTTCATTCTCAAGGAAAATGCGGCCAAGCTCTGGTCGACCTATCCGGTCTCCGGAGTAACGGAGTTCAAACCGTATCCGGTTTTTGATGAAGCGGGCAATCCCTGTCCGCCGAGAATGCCCTCCCAGTATGAGAAGGACGGTAAGGTTCCCGAAGCGGAGTCGTTGACTCCGGAAGAGATTCGGGATTACGAGGGAGAAGTTATCCCTCCTGCGTTTACTTGTGTTCCTACTGTCAGCTGGGTCGGCAAGGAGGGAGTTCACTTTGTGGATTTCTGCAGCGATTTGGCCGACTATGCCAATGCAGATGAGCAGGAAGCCGGCGTGCTGCCCATGACCCCCTACAATACGATGGTTCGGACACTCAACAAGCTTATCCCGAATGATCGCAATCCGCAGGGTGATGGCATGCCGTGTCCGCCTACCTTGGCGAAGGCCCGTACCGGTGCCAAGGGCACCATCGGTCTCAAGTTTGCTTCGCAAACCATCATGGTTCGTGGCGCTCTGAAACGGTTTCGTGGAAAACCGATGGAAACCAAGGCGTCGACCAACGGGGTGCTGTGGCGTGCTTGTCTGCTGATTTCCCAGACCTCTGCGCGTCTCGCGCTTAGGAATGAGTTCTCCAAAAAGACCCAGCCCCAGGCTCCGATCGGTCCGGACAACTTTGCGCTGTCGGGCATGTTTGATCCCATGGGAACTTTCCTGCGGTTCACCAAGCTGAATCCGAATGACAAGACTTCGGATATCACCGTGGCTGCGGAATATGATCAAGACTTCAACAAGGCTTTGGTCGGGTTCTTCGCCGTGGAGGATGAAGGGCAATATTACGCCAAGATCCGTGAGGAGTTGGGGGCGTTTCCCGACATCGAGAGCATGCTGAACATCATGACCGTCCAGCAGCAGCTGGAGCTGATTATTGCGCAGTTCCCACCCGCTTGGGTCTGTTTTGGTCTTCGCGACAGTCGCTATGCTTCGATGATCCCGGAAACGGTCAAGACCGCCGCTCTGCAGGACCCCGAGTGGTCGCAGCGCTTCGGCATTACCAACGTGACTACTGCTCCTGTACAGGACGCCATCCCGATGAGCAGTGCTCCGAGCACTCCCAAGCCGGGATTCGTCAAGGCTTCCGGAAGCTTCACTCCCAAGTCGATTGGGGACTATGTTCCTCCGGTTCAGCCGCGGGTGCAGGAAGTCATAAAGGAAGCCAGTGTTGAGTACACTCCCAAGAGTACCGCGGTTCCGGACGAGGCTGCGCAGAAACTTATGAGCAAGTGGGGGATTAAGTGATGGGACTTCCCTTCAAACCCGTAGCGCTGAATGCTGTCCAGCGTCGAAAGGCGGAGAAGGCGGGTGTGTCTATTGCCAGCATGGCCGAGGCGGATCGCTATTATGGCGGTCCGTCTCTCAATTCCTTGGCGATGGAATACCTGCTGTGCTCCAACGTATTTCTGCTCAGCAGACTGTATCACCTGTTCGGTGAGGAGAAGAACGGCAAGTCCACTCTGGCGATAGATTGGCTCAAGCGGTTCTTCCTTGATCAGGGCGGTGATGCACTGCTGGTGGAGACTGAAAACAAGTTGAACGTGCCGCTGTTCAAGCGGATGCTCCAAGACCAGTATGACCATCTTCAGCAGGCACGGACGACTACGCTGGAACCTGCGCAGACCGCGATGACTGTGTTCGCCAAGTCGATCAAAGAGAATACCAAGAAGAAGAACCTTGTTCTTGGTTGCATCGATGTAGACTCGGTTCGCGTGTTGTCGGAAAGTACCGCGGAACAGACTGAAGCCACCGGTTCCGCCGCCAGAAACTACGCCATCGAGGCTGGTTTGTGGCGAACCTATCTGGGTTCCTTTATGGACATGTGTCAGGATATGCCGCTCGCGCTGATCATGGTGAACCACGCCAGAGAAGAGGCGGTTGAAGGCACGTCCATCAAGAAGATGGGTTGTGGTGGTGGCAAAGCCATCAAGCATTACGAGAGCTATCGAATCTTGGTGAAGACCATCAAACGTGAAGAGAAGGTAAAGTCCTCTCGTTCCATTCTGCAACTGCGTACGGTATCCAATACCAATGGTCCGTCTGATCGTAGGATCTTTCCGGAGATCGTATATCGCGGCGATTCTGAAATCCCGGACATGGTGTACATCGATTGGGATGCCGCGGATGCTGAGTTGCTCACCAGCGACCGTATCCTGAAGACGGAGCTCGCCAAGCAGGAAGTTTGTGCCACCAAGGCTGCATCCGAGAAGGGTCTCTTCAATGATGAAGTTCTCGGCTTGAAGCGTGTTCCTATTCAGGAAATCACTGCGGCTATCTACAGCGAACCCGGCAGACTTGAACGGTTCCGGACGGTCAACCAGATCGCAACCTACAAGACGCTGGAACAGCTTTATGAGGCGGGGTGGTTCTTTGATGCTGCAAAATTGTCTAAAGCGGATGAGGACGAAGATGCAGATTGATTTCAAAAGAATCAACGATGGGCTGACCCAGTCCCTTGCCGATGCGCAGGAATATCGCGCTCACCGGGAGATGCTCAAGGAATTATCCAAGCACCTCCCGGTGCGTATTCCGTTCACCAAGTGGCGTCAGATCGATACCGAAATGGACGGGGAGCCGGTAGAAAAGCTCCCCGACATTTTCCAGCGTGTAATTCACTATGATTTTCCGTGGATTCTCGGCATCTTTCAGAAGCCGACGATCAAGTCTGGGCAGCTTCTCATCAATGAGCAACTCCGGAACACACCATTGTGGACGTTCTTCGGAAAGTTGGCGCAGACCGGCGGTCAGACGGTGGTGTTGTTCAGGCACCATCATCGCGGTCTTTGGGTCATTCACAACACCAATCCGCCGACGGCGGGGCTTTACGTATGTATCCCTGCCCAGGCTACCGGATTCAACAATATTATCATAGAGCCCATGGAAGCTTGGGCAGAAAGGAATTTTGCAAATGCGTGATGTTCTCGTTCCCGATTGTATTCCCCAGCGCACTACTAACATGACGGTGCTACTAGAGCGGAATCCGATCGAAGTCTGCGACACTGTGCAGGAACTTGTCGAGTGTCTGCAGAAAGTCATCGTCAACAACAGTCGTATGAACCTCTATACGGCGTACTTCATCGGCCGCGCGATCGATGATGCGCTGCTGTCGAACAAGTTCCCCGGCATGACTGCGGAGAAATTGGGGAAGGCTCTCGATCTCAGCCGCGCCACCGCGGCGCGTTATCGTAAGTTGGCGAAGATCCTCACTCCGGAAGAGGTCGACAAACTTGGGCATGTTCCCTACCGTGTCATCCTGAGGCTGCCGGCAATCGAAGATCGCTTTGGTGAAGCCGCGGTCAAGGAGATCAAGTTCCGGCTTGAGACCAATGATTTCGAGGGTGCTCGTGGTACTTCGGCGTTCGATCTGATCGTGGCGGACATTGCGCAGCGTCGTCTTCACTTCAGCGATTCGTTGCCAGGTGAGAATGACAGCGAAGCCCAGGTCGAAACCAAGGAGCCTTTGGCTATTGATATGCAGGACGCCGATGTTGTCGATAATGAGATCGACAGCGATTCCTCGGAAGAGTCCGAAGGCGGGAATATGCTGGACGCGCTGCTGGCTGGGAGAAAGAAGGAAGCCCGGACCAAATTGCAGGAAGAAGGCCGGACGAAGTCCGAACGTCGTCAGCAGGCCGAGATCGCCTTTTCGCAGGCCAAGGTCAATCTGACGAAACTGCGTGACATGTATGTCCGTCTGCGCGATGATGCCACCGACTTGTTCGATAAGGCCATTCAGCAGGAAGACTTCATTATCGGTGATGACGACATCAATAACAAGTATCGGGAATTGCTGGCCGCAACTGCGGCGGAGCACACCCGAGTGTTGATGTTGTTGCTGACCTTGCAGAAGGATTTCCGCGATCATGGTGAATGTCTGGCAGAAGTCGAAACACCTGACGGCAGAACTCCCGCCTCCCTTCTCGATAAGCAGAATTGAGAAGAAGGCTGTTGAGGTAGCCAAAGCACTTCGTCCGCATCTGCAGGGAAAGGAAACGCTGACGCAGGACAATTCTAGTGAGATTTGTCTCTTTTTGAGAGATAAATGTCACATCCCCTACGCGGCCACGTCAGCGATGTTATCGCATTTATTGCCGATGAAAATCAATCCGTTCAACATGTTCAGACTGGCATTGGCAATCATGCATTACCTCCCGAAGTTTTCTACTCGTGATATCACGTTGGAGGATCTTCGGGAGGATCTTCCTAACCTCTGGGTACACATCAGGATCATAGACGTAGACGTCCGGGAGGAATCTCCCGGTCGTTTTGTAGTTTATCTGAAAGTGCTGTGCTACACTACGCAGCTCGCAGGAAGACTGCTGACATTCCGTGTACCCTATACCCAGATGAAGCGGGTGTTTTCTGCAGTAGGACTCAGAGCAAGAGTAAAGGAAACGGAAGTGGTGTCTCCGCGGGAGCTGTGTTCAGTGTATGCGTACATTCATCTCGGAGATACCCAGACCGAATCCTTTACCATACTTGGGTGGACGGCTACCGGAAGCGAAAAGAAAAAGAATAAAGAACTGGCACTTCTGCGAAAGCGCAAGGACTGCTCCCACACAGAGGTAACGTGTGTTGAGTGCCCTCTGGGCAAAGACGTCTGCGCACTGGCCTGCAGAAGAAAAAGCCTGAAAACGAGTGAGGAGCCGAATGTTCAAACCGGGTGATTCGGTATGGTGTGTGGTGCGACACGATTGTGGCGGAGATATTCCTACGTATTGCGTGTGTCACGCCTATATACGTGAAGTACTTGAGCATGATGCTTACGACGTGAATGGCTATGGATATGTCTACGGTAAGTATGTCAAAGCATCCAAACGCAAAGCTCAGATCGCCGCCGCCGAGGCGAACATTGAAGCATTGGGTAAGCACATTCAAATGCATCAACAAATGCTGGCGGAATACGAGGAGGAACTCAATACATTGAAAGGAGGGAGAAATGCCCAAATTCAAGCAGGGTGATCACGTGTTCACTACAGTGTGGGATAATTCCGCGGATGAATACGTCGTGCGAGAGTACACCGTTCAGGATGTCCTCGGCATTAATCTATATTGTTTGACACCTGGTGATCGCTATGCGCCGGAAAGCTACGTCTCCGACACACAGCGCGGCGCGGAAATACTTGCTACAGAGAAGACCATAGAAGAACATACCAAGCGCATCGCTGGGTTGATGGAAAAGGTGGACAGGTTGAAACGCCACTTGGAGGAGCTCCAGGATGGAGTTAATTAGAGTCAACACGCTTGTCCATGTCGATAAATGGGCTACATGGCTGAATAAGCTGCTGAAGACCAAACTTGTTCGGTATGTGGATGGCGAACGCCAGACCTATACCGAACCGCTCTACATCAGACCGGAAGGAGATCCCGGCGGCTATTTTGTCGCCGGGTTCCTTGATGACGTAATCCGTATGGCACGAAGTAAGGGTATAGAACCGCGGTACTGTGACCTTAGAGTAATCCCTGAGCATGCTTATGACACGGATCTCGGAGCTCTGCAGGTACGTCTAAGATGGAAACAGGATGATATTATCTCAGCCATTATGGGTAATGACAAGGGCATTATCAAGTGTCCTACAGGCATGGGTAAGTCGTTCATACTCAAGTGTTTAACGATAATTTATCCCAACGCCAAATTTGTCATCTGTACGGAAGCAGCATCGGTAGTCCAGTCTCTATATGAATCCCTGGTAGAGGTCCACGGAAAGTCTCAGGTGGGTATGATTAAGGGTGGCACTTCCGATGAAGAAACCATAAAACGAATCCAGGTCTCTACTACGAAGTCTATTCTCAGAAGCCAGATAAGACAGTGCGATTTTCTGCTGTTTGATGAAGTTCATAATGTCGGTAAGAATCAAATCACCGATGTATTGTTGAACAATGTTGAACATGCGAGAATGTTTGGGTTTACTGCTTCTTTGTGGAGGGGCGATCATGCAGAGGATTTGATAAAGGGTTTGTTCGGCGAGGTCATCGCCGAAGCAACGTATCAGGAGGCCGTAGACCACAGTCTTGTTGTGCCCATCAAAGCTCTGATGATTCCTTGTAAAACCAAAGAGAAGCAGGTCACAGATTCGATGATGCTTGACCGCAAATTCAACTATGTGTGCAACTACGGCCGAAACAAGTTGATAGCGGAAGTGGCTGGGGAAATCCCCGAAGACGAACAGGTGCTCATCATGGTGGACACCTTCGAGCATGCAGTGAGGCTTCATCAATTTCCGCAACTTGCGGGATACACGGTGTGCCACGGCGGGAACGGCACTAAGGTGAAGCGTAATCGTCCGTGGGAAGATGACACTGCACCGGAATCGGTGCTGGTGATTCACAAAGCCAAAGGAAGCGTACATCTGCTGGTCCGTGTGCGGACTGCGATGGACACTATAGCTTTCAGAGAAGTTGAGATTACCGGTCCCGCGGTAACACCGGAAAGTATCGGCGTTGCTTCTCCGGAAGTCGGGCAGGTAATCGACAACAAATATGCCATCCGCCCGTCTGCTGACGATGATACTTTGAAAGCCGTTCCGATAAAGCTGACGGAGAATCTATTGAGCTTGCCGAAGGTGTTTGCAGACTACATCCAGTCTGATGGCAGTCCGTGCGGTGCTGCACAGTCCGTCGATAGGAATATCGCGGGTGCTGACATGAGTCAGTACAAAATGACCGGCAAGAAGATTGCGCAAATTAGGAGAGACTTCGAGAGCGGAAAGCTGAAGAAGCTGATAGCGACCAACATCTTCTCTGAGGGTGTGAACTTTGTGCATTTGAAGTATTTGATTCGGGCCGACGGGGAAATCTCCAAGATCTCCAATACGCAGATACCTGGTCGATTGTCTCGGCTGTTTCCGGGTAAAGAGTGTGCATACTTGATTGACTTTGTGGATCACTTCAGTCCATGGGCTTATCAGCGCTCGTGCATCAGATTTGAAGACTATAAGAACGCAGGTTGGGTAACCGGGCCGATCGGCCCAAGAGATAATGGAAAGGAGGCATGAATTGCTGACATTGTTGGGAACATACGCCGCAATTGCGGCGGGGTACTGGATTATTCGATATCTGAACACAGAGGATGCCAAAGCTAAGAAGAAAGCTACGGATAATCTGTTGCAGTCGTATCTCGAGTGTCTGAAATGGCCGGTGGATCTGGCTCATGGCATTCGGGGGTTTAAGTCTGATGATGCAGAATAGTTTGTCAACTTTCAAGGAATACTGAAAGATGACAGTGAAGACTGTGTTTCGTGGTTTGGACGTACCGTTCAAACCCACGCGAAATATGATCAACGGTTCAGAATATCCGGATTGTAGGAGTACTTGCAAGCGGCAGAAAGACGACTGTTGCGGTTGTATTTACGATCCGCTGAAACGTGATATGGAATATCGAACATTCATGGATTTTCTCAAAGAGAATCCGGAAGTTTATGATAACTGGGACACTGACGTATCTCTTGCGGAGAAGGGTTTGGAGTCGTCGGTTAATAACTGGTATGGAGGTGTTTTGAAAAGAGAATCTAACGATCCGGTAAACCATCCGGATCACTACTGTCGGGGCGGCATCGAGTGCATTGATGCAATGGTTGCTGCTAAGGGAATTGAAAAGGTGCAGGCTTTTTGCGAGTGCTGTGCATTCAAGTATTTGTTTCGCTCGGACAATAAGGGCGGTAACATGGACTTGGGTAAAGCACGGTGGTACTTGGAAAAGCATGCTGAACTGGAGGAAAAGAAGAATGTCAACAAAGAAAAGTCCATTGACTGATCAAATTATCGAACTGCAGAATCAGCTGATCGAGGCGTTAAAGGAGAACGCTCGTCTACGAGAGGAAAACGAGCGGCTTAAACGTCCGGCGGAACTTCCGCCGATTACTGTGCCTGCTCCTCACACTCCGTCGTGGCCCAGCACTCCGCCGTGGCTTCCCGCAGACCCTTCGAGGCCGTGGTGGGATCAGCCCTGGATGGTTGTTCCATGCAGCATTAAGCAGACGAAGGACTCTGGAGTCTGATATGGCGGAAAAAGAAAAAGTAGTTGAAGCGATTTGGGCAGTCATCGACCGCGCCAAGGAATTGGCTTTGGCTGAAGTTGCCGGCGTTGATGAAAGTGCCCAGATGAAGTTTCATAGGGCGTTGAATCATCTGTCGGATGTCTTGGGAATCTCTCTCAGCAACGGGTGTCACGGTGCAGAAAATCGTTAAGAAAACCGACGGCAGAACCGAAGTGCTCATGTCTGTTGATTCTCGGAGAATATTCTCCGAGGATTTTCGTGCGATTGCTCGTTCGATTCTGTTTGGGAATTTGTTGAAAGAGTTCCAGGAAGGTCCGATTGAGGATGTTGCGCCTGGGGCACGAGGTATTGCGCAGACCACGGAGGAAATCTCTGAGATGGTGAGCAAGGCGCAGCTGCTGATGCTGGTGGAACTCCTCGATGAAGTCAAGCAGGAAGATGTCTTCAATCAGGAAATGACTGATTTGGGATTTACTACGGAGGCTTCAAATGCCGACGACAACACCGAAAAACGTTGAAGAACCTCAAGACCCGCTACATTTCCACTGTCCGAATTGTCGTGGCGCGAGTACGATGATAGTTGAATCTATCGAACCGGCGATCGTCGATCAGTTCCTCGACTTCTACGCTGATGGCTATTTCGAGAAAGAGTATTTAGGAATGCGTTGTCAGGACACCAGAAAGGTTCTCGTGAGTTATCATTGTAACAACTGCGGTGCTGAGCTTTTGTCGGGAAAGGGTCTCGCAAAGATGCGAACCAAATTATATGAGTATTTGAAGGAGCATCAGGAATGAGTTGGGAGATAGATTATACCTATGAAGGCGTGTTGTGCGGTGTCAGCATCGAGCGCCTCAATGAAGAGAAAGAGAATGCCACGTATCGTATCGAGCGTGCTTGGCGACAGCTTCTGGCGCTGGCTGCGGCAACGCCGCCGGAACAAGCCACAAGTGAAGTTGATACCAAGTATCCGTATTCGGAGTTTCTGTCGGACAAGCTTCCGCAGATCCGCGAGGAGCTCGAAGATAGTTATTGGCAGCTTCACACGATCAGAGAGATCGAGGAAGTGTTGAAAGAACATCCTGAAAGAGTGACAGAGGGCTGAAGATGGGTTGGGGAACAAACTACAAGTACACAGGGTATCTGCCCGATATCGGAAAAGACCAGGTGTACTCCGAAAAAGAGGACTGTGAGCGGGTCATTGATATGCTCTGGCGGGAGATCCTCGGCTATATGAATCAGACGCCGCCGATTATGGCTAAAGACGGCGAGGGCGAGGAGTA
>Ga0247609_10003460_pt1 | contig 16013 bp, 17 predicted proteins | sample 172DNAGHGlowgp2_FD_193487 | JGI IMG/M metagenome (GOLD analysis project Ga0247609, IMG submission 193487) | Sheep rumen microbial communities from Palmerston North, Manawatu-Wanganui, New Zealand - 1728 DNA GHGlow gp2 | ecosystem: Host-associated > Mammals > Digestive system > Stomach > Rumen ...
GAAGTATCAGACGATGCGAAGAAAGTAATGGATGCATTCTGGCCCGGACCTCTGACACTGATTTTTAAGAAAAAAGACAAAGTGCCTTACGAGACTACGGGAGGGCTTGATACCGTAGCTGTGCGTTTCCCGATTCATCCTACCGCGATGGCTTTTATCGAAAGCTCCGGCGGATTTGTCGCAGCACCGAGTGCGAATCTTTCGGGTAGACCTTCTCCCACGCTTGCCAAATATGTCTGCGAGGATTTAGACGGCAGAGTGGATATGATAATAGACGGCGGAAACATTCCCATAGGACTTGAATCCACCATCGTTGATTTAACGGGTGACAAACCTATGATTCTTCGCCCGGGATTTGTTTCAAAGGAAATGCTCGAAGAGGTGCTTGGCGAAGTATGCGTGGATCCCACGATACTTGACGCAAACTCCAAAGAGAGACCCAAGGCTCCGGGAATGCGCTACAGACATTATGCGCCGAAGGCGGATATGGTAATTGTCAGAGGAGCAAACGACAGGGTTGTTGCCAAAATAAAAGAAATGGGGCAAAATAAAGAGTGCACCGTTTTGTGCGTGAGCGAACATGTAAAGATGTATGACGGCATGAAAGTAAAAGACGTCGGCAGCGAAAACGATTATAACGAAATCGCCGCGAGTCTTTACAGAGTTCTTCGCGAGTGCGATGACGAAAATACCACGCTTATTTTATCCGAGAGTTTTTCGGACAAAGGAATCGGCGCTGCGGTTATGAACAGACTCATAAAAGCGGCCGGACATAAAATAATCGATGTTTGAAACGGAGGAAAAACATGAAAATTTCAATAGCCAGCGATCACGGCGGATATGTTTTAAAAGAAGCGGTCAAGAAGCACTTAATCGAAAAAGGATATGAAGTAAAGGATTTCGGAACGGACTCTCTTGCATCATGCGACTATCCCGATTTCGGCAAACCTGCGGCGGAAGCAGTTGCAAACGGCGAAGTGCATAAGGGAATTCTTATCTGTACCACAGGCATCGGCATGAGCATGCTTGCCAACAAGATTAAAGGCATCAGAGCGGCGCTTTGCGCAGATACCGTTTCTGCAAGATTAACCAGAGAACACAACGATGCGAACATCCTCGTAATGGGTGCCGGAATCATCGGAGAAATCCTTGCGATGTCAATCGTAGACACATTCTTAAACACCGAATTTTCCAATGAAGAAAAGCATATAAGAAGAATCGCAAAAATTGCAAAAGCAGAAGAATAATAAATAAATTATCGGAGGTGGCAAAATGGGCAAAATTGTGATAATGGATCATCCCCTGATTCAGCACAAAATCGGTTACATCAGAAGAAAGGAAACGGGTACAAAGGATTTTCGTCAGACAATCAGCGAAATAGCGATGCTTATCTGCTATGAGGCTACAAGAGATTTAAAACTCGAGGACGTTAAGATTGAAACTCCTATCTGTGCTACAACGGTTAAAGAACTTAAGGGCAAGAAAATGGCCATAGTTCCGATTCTTCGTGCGGGCCTCGGAATGGTGGACGGTATGCTTACACTTATTCCCGCAGCCAAAGTCGGACACATCGGTCTTTACAGAGACCCTTCAGCACACGAACCCGTAGAATATTACTGCAAGCTTCCCGAAGACTGCTCACAGAGAGATGTATTCGTGGTTGACCCCATGCTTGCAACGGGCGGAAGCGCATCCGCAGCTATTACAATGCTTAAGGCAAAAGGCTGTAAGAACATTCACTTTATGTGTATCATCGCAGCACCCGAAGGTATCGAGAGACTCACCAAAGATCATCCCGATATCGACATCTACATCGGTGCAAAGGATGAGAAATTAAACGAAAACGCTTACAGCGTTCCGGGACTCGGAGATGCGGGCGACAGAATTTTCGGAACCAAGTAAAGATATTTACGGAGACGGATATGGATAAAAGACAAGACTATATTTCATGGGATGAATATTTTACCGGAATCGCCATGCTCTCGGGAATGCGTTCAAAAGACCCCAACACACAGGTCGGAGCCTGCATAGTGGATAAAAACAACAGAATTTTATCCGTAGGCTATAACGGATTTCCCAACGGTTGCAGTGATGATTTATTCCCCTGGGCAAGAGAAGGCGAAGTGCTTAACACAAAGTATGCTTTTGTGGCTCACAGCGAACTTAATGCCATCTTAAACTACAGAGGAGGCAACCTTGAAGGTGCCAAGATTTACGTTTCCTTATTCCCCTGCAACGAATGTGCAAAGGCCATTATTCAGTGCGGAATAAAGGAAGTAATCTACGATTCCGATAAATATAACAACACACCCACGAATATTGCTGCAAAGAAAATGTTCGAGGCTGCCGGTGTAAAATGTACACAGTACAAAAAGTCCGGAAGAAAGATCGTAATCGAAGTTTAATCTGTTTATTTTATGAAGAAAGCTTTAACGGTTTTCGTTTCTTTTATAGCCACGATAAGTTTGTTTTTTGACATGGCGCCGATATTGGTGCATGCAGCGCCGAGTTCTCTTTTACAGCAGATAGATGAGGCTGAAAAGCAGAAACAGGCGATAGAAGAAGAAAAACAGGCGGTTCAGGGCGAAAAGGACGAAAAGAAAAACGAATTAAATCAGCTTCAGTATCAACAGGGTGCTCTTAAGGCCCAGTTGGATTCTTTTAATACGAATCTTGCGGAAGAAAATCGCAAATACGAAGAAATCTGCGGTAAAATCGATGCCAAAAAAGAAGAGATAGAGGTCAAAAAGCAGGAACTCGCGGATGCGAAGGCGACGGAAGAAGAGCAGTACGAAACAATGAAAAAGCGCCTTCAGTATATCTACGAACAGCCCGAAGACATGTATCTTGACATGATTTTATCGAGCAAGGATTTTGCAACCTTCCTTAATGTCGCGGATTATATTTATATGATATCCGAATACGACAATGACATGCTCGCGGATTACAAGCAGACCACGATAGATGTGGCGGCAAAGGAAAGTGAGCTTGAAGGCGAACTTGCCAATCTTGAAACTCTCGAAGAGCAAAGCAGACAAGAGCAGAGCAGAATCACGGAACTTATCAAAACCACCAATGATTTTGTCAATCAGTATTCCGCACAGATAAGCGATACGAATAACGAACTTGCTGAGATTGAAAAGGAAATAGCCGAAAAGGAAGCACAGATAAAAGAGCAGGAAAAAGATATCGAGGCTTTAAAGAAACAGTATGAGGAGGAAGTAAGACTCTCACAACTGGCTGCTCAGGCCGCTAAGAGAGATATCTCCGAAGTATCTTTTGCCGATAACGACAGATACCTTCTGGCAAACCTCATCTACTGTGAGGCGGGCGGCGAACCCTACGAAGGGCAGTTAGCCGTAGGAGCGGTTGTAATGAACAGGGTAATGTCAAGCCGCTATCCCGACACCGTGTACGGCGTTATCTATCAAAAGAGCCAGTTTTCGCCCGCATCAAGCGGTCGACTCGACCTGGCATTAGCTCAGAATCTTGCGACGCCGTCCTGCTATCAGGCTGCGGACGAAGCGATGACCGGAAGCACAAATGTCGGCAACTGCGTATATTTCAGAACCCCGATTCCGGGTCTTAACGGTACCCAGATCGGAAATCACATTTTCTACTAAAAAATGAAACGGTGCCTGGCTCACGTAGTGTGCCTGGCACCGTTGTTTTTTGTCACTTTTTTGCGGGGTTGCAAGGGGACGGGGGTGTAGTGTCATGTGAAATGACACTACACCCCCGTCCCCCTGCCTGGCAGTTTACTCTATGTAGGAGTCTAGCATTTCCGTGTACTTCTTAAAACTTCCGGAATAGGCGGCTTTTAAGAGTTTATCCGCGCGTGTAAGCGCTTTATGCAAAAGCTCGTCGTCTATAAGCCCTTTTTTATGAGCTTCGGCTAACTCATCCATATCCAAAAGGTGAATCTCGCCGTTCGCGTTTACCGTGATATCCAAAAGCAAATCGAGAGTTGTAACGGAGTTTTCTTCTTTGTCAAAGTAAAACTCGACGATATCGCAGTACCATTTGTAGAGCGAACCGTCTTTTTTTAAGAATTTGCTTATTTTGAAGCCTTCATCGGGAAGATATAGCGAATAGCCGTGATCTATGTCTTTTCTCGGGTTGATTGTATTCCATTTTGTGACCATGGCGTGTTCATCCGCAAAAAGCACCGTGTCCTCTTTTAAAGGAATATTTTCAAACGGAATAAGCCTTTTACGATAAATAACCAGGTCTGGCATACGTTTTCCCCCATATATTGTGAATCTTTTAAACAAACGATACTATATCTAAAAATATTACACACAAATATTCAAAAAGTCAATTGCAAACGGCAATCTTTGACAAAGGTTTCAAAAAGTGTCAAAAAGCCTTATTCTTTGTATGATTTTTCTTGCCAAAGACTAAAAAAAATAATATAATTTTGGTATGTTTGCGATAGAAGGTTAAAGAGGTATCGCTGTGCCGAAGATTGTTAAAATAATCTCGTTTATTTCCCAGTTTACGCTCATTATGCTTATACCTACGGTGGGCTGCTTTTTTCTGGGCTATTATCTGGATAAAAAGTTCGGTACGTCGTTCCTTGTGATAATATTCTTTTTCGTGGGAGCTGCCGGCGGAATGACCGGTGTGTACAAGCTGGTTAAAAGTACATTTAAGGATAACGAAGAATGAATTATTTCAAGCAGACTTTGAGAGAACTTCAGATAGGCGTCATCATACTCGGAATTCTCAATATTCTTATCGGTATGTGGTTTCCCAAAAACATGCTTGCCTATGTGCTCGGCGGAGTTCTCGGGACGGTTACTGCGCTGGTTATGACCGACAATATGGCCAGGGCCATTGTGAAAGCGGTATCCGATGAGAAAAAAGCCGCAGTGCGTATCAGACTGGCATTTTTCTTAAGATATGCGATAGCAGTCGTGGTTATGATTGTTGCCTGCGTGTCTCCCTACACGAATCCGATTGCAACTTTTATCGGAATATTCTCCATAAAATTCGCGACGTACCTTACGCCGCTTATCCATAAAATAAATCTGAAAATAAATCCCAATTCTCTGGAGTCTGACGGCTCGGAGGAGACGGAGGAGGAAAATAATGACTCCGAACCTGTTGTTGGCGGGCGCTGACGGCGTCGATTTTATGATCCATGGAATATTTAAATACAATTTCCTGGGTCATGAAGTATGGATTACAACTTCACATGTATGCTTGCTCATTGTAGTGGTCAGCCTTTTAATTTTCTTTTTTATAGGCGGACAGGTGTTCAAACACGCCAAAGCCATTCCCGGAACTTTCCAGTGCATACTCGAATTTCTCGTGGAATTTCTGGACGGCATCACGGAAGGTGCCATGGGCAAAAAGGGCAAGGGCTTCAGAAACTACATCGGTACTTTATTCCTGTTTATTCTTTTTTCCAATATATCGGGACTTTTGGGATTAAGACCTCCCACAGCCGATTACGGCGTCACACTTCCTTTGGGTCTTGTCACATTCACACTTGTCAGAATAAACGAAGTCAGATTTAACTCACTCTGGGCTATCTGGAAGGATAAATGTTCACCCCTTCCCTGGTGGCTTCCCATCTGGCTTCCGATCAATATCATCGGTGACGTTGCGGTTCCGATTTCGCTTTCGCTGCGTCTTTTCGCGAATGTTTTATCGGGTACCGTTATGATGGCGCTTGTATACGGACTTTTAGCTAAGTTCGCGTACTTCTGGCCAGCGGCGCTCCATGTGTACTTCGATCTTTTCTCGGGTGCCATCCAGACATACGTATTCTGTATGCTGACGGTAACCTACATCGGTTCTGCAATCGGCGATGCCGAAGAGCCGCTGCTTAAAAAGCTTTTTAAAAAGGTTTCCTCAAAACAGGAAACAGCTCAGACGAACTAAATTGAAAATAAGATAAACATATATTTTTCAGGAGGATACAAAATGGAATTCAATGAGAACTTTATCTTAGGATGCTCAGCCATAGGTGCAGGTCTTGCGGTTATCGCAGGTATCGGACCCGGTGTAGGACAGGGTATTGCAGCAGGTTACGGTGCTTCCGCAGTTGGACGTAATCCCGGTGCACAGGGTAAAATCATGTCTACAATGCTTTTGGGTCAGGCTGTTGCCGAGACAACAGGTTTGTACGGCTTGTTAATCGCAATGTTGCTCTTATTCGTTAAGCCTTTAACACGTTAATCGTAAAAGAAATATTAAAGGAGGCAGGGCTTAATTATGAGCAGACTATTCAACCTGGATTTTCAGCTTCTGCATGATTCCCTCCTGACGCTTATCGCTGTATTTGTACTTTTCTTGGGTGGTTCGTTCTTCTTTTTCAATCCCGCAAGAAAATTCCTTGAAAAAAGAAAACAGGGAATTGCGGATGATATCGAATCGGCCAGAAAAGAAAAAGAAGAGGCAGAGCGTTTAAAGAGCGAATATGAAGACAAACTGAAAAACGTTGATACCGAAGTCGAAGGCATTCTCTCAGATGCGAGACAGAGAGCTTTGGCTAATGAGAACAGAATAGTTGCCGATGCACGTGAAGAAGCGGGCAAGATTATCGACAATGCCCATCGTGAAGCAAACCTTGAGAAACTTAAAGTGGCTGACGAAGTCAAGGAAGAAGTTATTAACGTAGCCGGAGCAATGGCAGGCAAGATTGTTGCATCTTCCATGAGTGAAGCCGAACAGAAACGTTTACTCGATGAAACCTTAAAGGGAATAGGTGAGGATACATGGCTAAATCAGCAATAACGACTTACGGCGAAGCTTTATTTCAGATTGCATGCGAATCCTCTTCGTGCATTGAAATGCTTGAAGAAGTCAAGGAACTGAAAAATGTTGTCATCGCCAACCCCGAGTTAAAAGAGCTGATGTTAAATCCGAGATTTTCCAAGGAAGAACATCTCGAGATTCTCGGGCAGGTTTTCAAAGGCAAAATCGACGACAGACTGTTTTCGTTTCTCGAACTGATCACGGTCAAGGGCAGATACGGATATCTTGACGAGATACTTGATTATTTTATTCTCCGCGTCAAGGAATATCTGCATATCGGACAGGCAAAGGTAACAAGCGCGATTGCAATCGACGACGAGATGAAGCAGCGCATAAAAGATAAACTTTTATCAACCACCGATTACAAAGAAATCGAAATCGATTATGAAACGGATCCTTCGTTAATCGGCGGAATGGTAATCAGAATAAAAGACAGAATTGTGGATAATTCCGTAAAAACGAAGCTTGAAAACATTACCAGGGATTTACACAAAATTCAAATCTAAAGAAAGGGATTGAAGATCCATGAATTTAAAACCGGAAGAAATAAGTTCTGTGATTAAGGATCAGATTAAAAGATACTCTGACCGCATGGAAGTGTCCAATGTCGGAACGGTTATTCAGGTTGCGGACGGTATCGCACGTATTCACGGTCTTGAAACCGCCATGCAGGGCGAACTCCTCGAGTTCCCCGGCGAAGTATACGGCATGGTTATGAACCTCGAAGAGGATAATGTCGGTGCCGTACTTTTGGGCAACCAGAGGAACATCAACGAAGGCGATATTGTTAAGACTACCGGACGAGTAGTAGAAGTACCCGTAGGCGATGCGTTGATCGGAAGAGTCGTTAATGCTCTCGGACAGCCTATAGACGGCAAAGGACCCATCAATACGGATAAGTATCGTCAGATTGAAAGAGTTGCCAGCGGCGTTATCACAAGAAAATCCGTTGACACACCCCTTCAGACAGGTATCAAGGCTATCGACTCTATGGTACCCATCGGAAGAGGACAGAGAGAACTTATTATCGGCGACCGTCAGACAGGTAAGACTGCGATTGCCATAGATACGATTATCAATCAGAAGGGACAGGGCGTTAAATGTATCTACGTTGCCATCGGTCAGAAAGCTTCTACCGTTGCCAATATCGTTAAGACGCTCGAAGAGTTTGGTGCTATGAGTTATACAACCGTTGTTGCATCAACCGCTTCCGAACTTGCTCCCTTACAGTATATAGCTCCGTATGCAGGATGTGCCATCGGAGAAGAATGGATGGAAAAAGGAGAAGACGTTCTCGTAATCTACGATGACTTAAGTAAGCATGCTACCGCATACCGTACACTCTCCTTACTCCTTAGAAGACCGCCCGGAAGAGAAGCGTACCCCGGCGACGTATTCTACTTACATTCGAGATTACTCGAGAGAGCAGCCAGAATGAGCGAAGAATACGGCGGAGGTTCCCTTACGGCACTTCCCATTATCGAGACACAGGCAGGCGACGTTTCGGCATACATTCCTACCAACGTAATTTCCATTACCGACGGTCAGATTTATCTTGAAACCGAAATGTTCAACGCCGGTTTCCGTCCCGCAGTTAATGCAGGTCTTTCGGTATCCCGTGTCGGCGGTGCGGCTCAGATTAAAGCTATGAAAAAGATTGCGGCTCCCATCCGTGTGGAACTCGCACAGTACAGAGAACTTGCGGCATTTGCACAGTTCGGTTCCGAACTCGATGCCGATACAAAAGAAAAGTTAGCACAGGGCGAGAGAATCAAAGAGATCTTAAAGCAGCCTCAGTACAAGCCCATGCCTGTTGAATATCAGGTAATCATCATTTATGCGGCTACGAAGAAACTGCTTCTTGATGTTGCCGTTTCGGACATCACAAGATTCGAAGACGAACTCTTTGAATTCATCAAGACCAAATATCCCGAAGTTCCCGAAAGCATCAAAAACGACAGGGAAATCACGGAAGAAAACGAACAGAAGCTCCTTAAGGCAATTGAGGACTTCAAGGCTGATTTCAAATAAACCGGTAAAGGAACACGCATATGGCTTCAATGAGAGACATAAAGCGCAGAAGAGAGAGTGTATCAAGCACTCAGCAGATTACCAAGGCAATGAAACTTGTTTCCACGGTAAAACTTCAGCGTGCAAAAGGCAGAGCCATTAAATCCAAATATTATTTCAGAGCCATGTACAATACCGTTACGGAACTTTTATCCGATTCGGCCAATGTCGACACTCCTTACGTAAAGGTTAGTGAATGCGACAGAAAGGCGGTACTGGTAATAACCTCCAACAGAGGTCTTGCCGGCGGATACAACTCCAATATTGTCAAACTCATTACCAACGGTGATTTTGACAAAGATAAAACGGATATTTACATCATCGGACGAAAGGGCAGAGAACTTCTTGAGAGAAAAGGATATTACATCAGGAAGGATTATTCCGAGCTCGCCGAAGGTTTTGAATATGCCGATGCCATCAAAGTCTGCAACAAACTCTTAAAAGAATTTGATGAAAAGAAAATCGGTGAGATTTATCTGGCATATACCAATTTCAAAAATACGGTAAGCCACGAGCCTACTCTTTTAAAACTGCTTCCGATTATTCCGGGAGAGATTTACGGTTCCGATGAAGAAGACGATCCTAATGACAAACTTCTTTTGATGAACTTCGAAATCCCCGATGACGAAGCGCTTAAATACATTGTGCCCAAGTATCTTACTTCACTTATTCACGGTGCACTCATAGAGGCGGTTGCCAGTGAAAACGGTGCGAGAATGCAGGCAATGGACAATGCAACGAACAATGCGGAAGAGATGATAGACAAACTTACTCTTCAGTACAACCGTGCAAGACAGGGAAGCATCACACAGGAGCTTACCGAGATTATTGCCGGTGCGGAAGCTATTTCATAAAACTATTAAAAGGAGTATTTCAAGATGACAAATATCGGAAAGATCACACAGATTATCGGTGCGGTTTTGGATATTAAATTTTCAAAGGGCGGTCTGCCTCAGATAAACGAGGCTATCAGAATCAAAAAGAATGACGGAGGCGAACTTACAGTCGAAGTCGCACAGCACCTCGGTGACGATACGGTACGCTGTATTGCCATGGGACCTACAGACGGTCTTGTAAGAGGCATGGAAGCGGTTGCAACAGGCTCACCCATTTCCGTTCCCGTAGGTGAAAATACACTCGGACGTATCTTTAACGTTCTCGGTCAGCCGATTGATAACAAGCCCGCTCCCGAAGGAGTATCCTACGAACCCATTCACAGACCTGCTCCCGATTTCGTAGAGCAGTCAACCGAAGCGGAACTTCTTGAAACCGGTATTAAAGTCGTAGATCTCCTTTGCCCTTATCAGAAGGGTGGTAAAATCGGTCTTTTCGGCGGTGCCGGTGTAGGTAAGACGGTTCTTATTCAGGAACTTATCCGTAACATCGCAACAGAGCACGGCGGATATTCCGTATTCACCGGTGTAGGCGAGAGAACAAGAGAAGGTAACGACCTTTACCATGAAATGCAGGAATCGGGCGTTATAGATAAAACCACCATGGTGTTCGGTCAGATGAACGAGCCCCCCGGAGCCAGAATGAGAGTAGGTCTTACCGGACTTACAATGGCTGAGTACTTCCGTGACAAAGGCGGAAAGGACGTGCTTCTTTTCATCGATAACATTTTCCGTTTCACACAGGCAGGTTCCGAAGTGTCCGCACTTTTAGGACGTATGCCCTCAGCCGTTGGTTATCAGCCCACATTGCAGACTGAAATGGGCGCACTTCAGGAGAGAATCACTTCCACAAAGAACGGTTCCATTACATCCGTACAGGCCGTATACGTTCCTGCCGATGACTTGACAGACCCTGCTCCCGCCACTACATTCGCTCACCTCGATGCAACGACCGTTTTATCGAGAGCAATCGTTGAGCTCGGTATTTATCCCGCAGTTGATCCTCTTGAATCAACATCAAGAATTCTGGATCCGAGAATCGTAGGTTTGGAGCATTATCAGGTAGCCAGAGGCGTACAGGAAATCCTTCAGAGATACAAAGAACTTCAGGATATCATCGCCATCCTCGGTATGGACGAACTTTCCGAAGACGACAAACTTCTTGTATCCCGTGCGAGAAAGGTTCAGAGATTCCTTTCACAGCCTTTCTTCGTAGCAGGACAGTTCACAGGTCTCGAAGGAAAATACGTTCCCATTTCGGAGACTATCAGAGGATTTAAGGAAATTCTTGAAGGCAAGCATGACGACATTCCCGAAGGTTACTTCTTGAATGCCGGAAGCATCGACGATGTTATTGCCAAAAAGAATCAGAAATAAACGGAGTTTTTTATAGATGGAAGATTCAAATCTTTTCGATGTTAAAATAATAACCCCGGAGAGAATGTTTTATGAGGGAAAAGCATCGATGCTTGAATTCAATACTACCGAAGGAGAAATCGGTATATTGAAAAATCACATTCCGATGACTGTCATCATAGAACCGGGCATACTTACCATTACGGAAGAGGAACATCCGAGGAATGCTGCTTTGCATGCAGGATTTGCGGTTATCAATCCCGATTCGGTTATAATCCTTGCGGAAATAATCGAATGGCCTTCCGAGATAGACGAAAACCGTGCACAGGAAGCTTTTAAGAGAGCGCAGGAAAGACTGGCGGCGAAGGATCCCGACACGGATCTTGACAGGGCTGCAGTTGCTTTAAAGAAAGCGATATGCAGGATAAATTCAGTTAAGGAATAACTATTATTTGGGTCTGTGACGAAAGTTGCAGACCTTTCGCATATACGGGAATTGATGAGAAAAAAGAAAGACAGGGCAAACGAATTTAATAGTATTAAACACGTTGACCTTCAGGAAAACGGAAGCAGATATTCTCCCATAAAACAGTTTCTGCTTACAAAAGTCTGGAAATACGTGCTGATAGCCGCGTGGTTTACAGCCTCGCTGTTCTTTTTCGGATATCTTTTAAACCGTGGAAACACCGACCTTACCAAGGAAATGGCACCCGCCACGCTTCCCGTAATATGTGTCAGGGAGAACGGCCACGATTTTAACAGAATGTTCGGATATACCACGGAAATGGATTATTCCGTTATCCGAGACGGAATCACTCCGCTTGAAGAAGGCAGAAAATTAAATGTCCGTGTCTATAAAATGGGAGAGAAGATAAACGGTATCTCCTATGAATTAAGAAGCATCGACAAGGAAAGATATGTCGAAGAAGGTGAGGTAACGACTTACACACAGACTTCGGAATACATGGATTTGTCTTTTGCTTTTAAAGACATCATATCGGAAAAAACGGATTATTCCCTTAAGATAATTCTTACTCTGGAAAATGACAGGAAAGCATATTATTATGCGAGAATATTTGAGGACGACAGTTTAAATTTCTCGGAAAAACTTGATTATGTGTATTATTTCAACGAATGCACGTTTAACAAGGAAACCGCGCAGGATGAAATCGGCAAATACATGGAGAGCAATTCATCCGGAGACAATACCAATTTCGCCCATGTGGATATCCACAGTTCGATGGACCAGGTAACCTGGGGAAGTCTTGATGTAAAAAGAGTCGACGAGCCTGTCTGTACAGTCGGGGAAATAGATTCGAAGAATGCGTTAATGAAACTCGAATATACCGTATCCGCATTAACAGGCGAAGAAGAAAGACTCTATGCGGTCACCGAGTATTACAGATTTATTAAGGGAACGGATCGTATGTATCTTTTATCCTTTGACAGATACATGAATACGATTCTTTTTGCAGACAAGGGTGTTGTATATAATGACAAGCTTATGCTTGGAATCATGCCTGAGGAGTTCGAGCATGCAGAGAGTGAGGACGGAAATACATATGCGTTTGTTAACAACAAATCGCTCTTTGTCGTAAATTCCGCGCAGAATACTTTCGGTACTGCTTATTCCTTTTATGATAAAGACAATTTTGATGCTCGTTGCATCAATCCCGAGCACGACATAAAGATTCTTCGAATCGATGAATCGGGCAATGTGTTCTTTTATGTGTACGGATATTTTAACCGCGGCGATTACGAAGGCAAATGCGGAATTCATCTGTTCGAATACAACTCGAAGACAAACGTGGTAGTCGAGAAGATATTCATCGAATGCGACAAGCCTTACGAAATACTCAAAAACGAAATAGGGAAGCTTTCGTATGCAAATTACAAAAACGAATTTTATTTCTATTTCGATCAGGCAATTCACAAAGTAAATATCGAAGAGCAGACCGAAGAAATAATAGTAGACAATCTTAAAAACGAAGCTCTTTTCGTGGCACCCTCGTACAAAAACTGTGCATGGATTTCAAAAGAAGATTCTGTAGGAATCAGTCAGATAACATTCCTTGACATGGAACGTTCCGAGACTTTTACCATCAATGCCAAGTCCGGCGAACACATTAAGCCGATGGGATTTATGGGCGAGGACCTTATATACGGCGATGCGAGAAATGCCGATATATACGTAAACATCTACAGGGAAACGATTGTTCCGATGTACAGGCTGAATATCATCAACAGATACAAAGAGATTTTAAAAACCTATTCCTATCAGAACATATATGTCTTAGGCTGCAAGATTAACGACAATCTTATAACGCTTACAAGAAACGAAAAGAACGAGGACGGTGAACTCGTCAGTGCGCCGCCCGACAGTATCGTCAATACTCTGATGGAAAAGACGTATAAAAACAATTCCGAAGTCGTAATTACCGAAAACTTAAAAAAGATTGTCCAGGTAACACTTAAAAAAGAGATGGATAACAAAAAGATAAAGTTCAAGACTCCCAAGACGGAGATGTATGAAGGACGAAGAGAACTTATCTTAACCGGCGATGCGACGGATATTTATTACGTAATCAATTCCGATGAGTGCGCAGGCATATTCACGGATATAAGTCAGGCCGTAAAGTGCGCAAACGACGGGTTTGGATGCGTTATTGACTCAAACGGTCATTACATCTGGAAAAAGGAAGCATACAGCAAAACCAACCAGATAATGAGAATAGACGGAATGGAAGTGGCGGATGAGGAAACCTCTTCAATGGAAGCCTGCCTCGAAAAGATTCTCGATTACGAAGGATTTTCACTTGATGTCAAAAATGATTTGACAAGCGGCATGACTTATGCGCAAATAATAGAGAAGAGCGTTCCGAATGCAAAGGGTGTTGAACTTGTCAACTGCTCTCCGGAGCTTATCAAATATTATTTGAACAAAGATATTCCCGTTATAGCCGAGTCGGAAAACAATTCAGTGCTTGTAATCGGCTACAGCGATTCGGTTTATGTCTGGGTAAATCCCGGCTCGGGAAATCTCATGAAGGTCGGAAGGGATGAAGCCGAGACCTTTTATGAGAACAATGGCAATGCATTTGTAGCATATGTCAAATGGGACTCGTAAAAAAACACCGGTGCCTGACTCCCGCAGGGTGTCTGGCTCCGAAATATAAATAAACGGAGAAAAAGAAAATGATCAGACAGGATTACAAAGAAATGCTTAATGCAAAATCGGTAATCAGGGAAATGTTTACCTATGCTACCGAAAAAGGAAAAGAGATTGGATATGAGAACGTGTTCGATTACAGTCTCGGCAATCCTTCGGTACCCGCTCCCAAGGAGTTTACCGATACGATGATTAAATTATTGCAGGAGTCGGACCCCGTAAAACTTCACGGTTACAGCCCTTCACCCGGAATTCCTTCGGTAAGAGCTGCTATAGCCGAGTCCTTAAACAAGAGATTCGGCATGAACTATACCGCCAATCATATTTTCATGGCTACGGGTGCTGCAGGTGCTGTTGCCCATGCGGTAAGATGTGTGACCAACACAGGTGACAAGGTGCTTACATTTGCTCCTTTCTTCCCCGAGTACATGCATTATATAAATGATACCGGAGCGGTTCTTAAGGTGGTTCCGCCCAACCTTGAAAACTTCCAGATCAATTTCGAAGCTTTCGAAGAGATGTTAACATGTGATGTTCAGGCAGTTTTAATCAACACACCCAACAACCCTTCGGGCGCTGCATGTTCTTCAGAGACTTTACAGAAACTCGCCGATATCCTTTATAAAAAGCAGGAAGAGTACGGACACGATATTTTTATCATATCCGACGAACCCTACAGAGAGATAGTTTTTGACGGCGCCGATGCTCCTTATGTATCGAAGTTTTATGATAATACATTAAGTTGCTATTCATATTCCAAGTCGCTTTCGCTTCCCGGCGAACGTATAGGATATGTTGCGGTAAATCCCAAGTGTACGGATGCCGAATACATTGTCGGAATGTGTACACAGATTTCAAGAGGAACGGGACATAACTGCCCTCCTTCAATCATTCAGCTCGCAGTGGCTGAGTGCCTGGATCTGACCAGCGACTTAAAGGTTTATGAAACAAATATGAACCTTATATATAACGAACTTGTTCGCCTCGGCTTCGAAGTGGTTAAACCTTCGGGAACATTTTATATCTTCCCCAAGGCACTCGAAGAAGATGCAAAAGTATTCTGCGAAAAGGCAAAGAAATACAATCTGATACTGGTTCCTTCGGATACTTTCGGATGTCCCGGATATTTCAGAATGTCCTACTGCATTGCAACAGAGAAGGTTGAAAGATCACTCGTTGCACTTCGCGAATTTGTAAAAGCAGAGTACGGAAGAGAGTAAAAAATACGCATTTGTGCAAGATTTACAAAAAAGTGCCGAAAATTTCTCTAAAAATATCCAAATGACAGAAATTACAATCGAACATTTGACAAAAAAAACACGAGATATTAAAATTCGTTTATATAAAGCAATATTTATGTAAATTTGTTAAAAATTTGGTTAAATTTGTACACCTTACGAGGTGTGGAAGGAGAATTTATTATGGCAGAGATCAAAAAGACAACAGTTACTGTTAAGCCTATCGCTAAGGCAGCAGCTGCAAAAGCTGAAGAAAAGAAAGCTGAAGCAGCTCCCGTTGTAGCAGCTAAGGTTGAAGAGAAGAAGGAAGCAGCTCCTGCAAAGAAGGCAGCTCCCGCAAAGAAAGCAGCTCCTGCAAAGAAAGCAGCTCCCGCAAAGAAGGCAGCTCCTGCAAAGAAGGCAGCTCCTGCTAAGAAGGCTGAGCCTGCTAAGAAAGCAGAACCCGCTAAGAAGGAAGCAGCTCCTGCAAAGAAGGCAGCTCCCGCTAAGAAGGCAGCTCCTGCAAAGAAAGCAGCTCCT
>Ga0247609_10003463_pt1 | contig 16003 bp, 14 predicted proteins | sample 172DNAGHGlowgp2_FD_193487 | JGI IMG/M metagenome (GOLD analysis project Ga0247609, IMG submission 193487) | Sheep rumen microbial communities from Palmerston North, Manawatu-Wanganui, New Zealand - 1728 DNA GHGlow gp2 | ecosystem: Host-associated > Mammals > Digestive system > Stomach > Rumen ...
CGGCAACTTCGCCGTGGCGATGCGCGCCTATGCCTACATACTGTCACTGGGGCGCGAGCATCTGAAAGAGGTGGGACCGCTTGCCACGCTCAATGCCAACTATATCAAGGAGTCGCTCAAGGATGTCTATGAGCTGCCCATCGACACGCTCTTCAAGCATGAGTTCGTCTTCGACGGTCTGAAGGACAAGAGCACCGGCGTCACCACGATGGATGTGGCGAAGCGGCTGCTCGACTACGGCTATCATGCGCCTACCATCTACTTCCCACTGCTGTTCCACGAGTCGCTGATGATAGAACCGACGGAGAACGAGTCGAAGGAGACCCTCGACGGCTTCATCTCCGTGATGCGGCAGATAGCGCGCGAGGCCGCCGAGGAGCCCGACACCGTGAAAGGTGCGCCGCACACCACCCCCATCGGCCGCGTCGACGATGTGCTGGCCGCCAAGCACCCCGTGGTGACTTACCGCCAGATGACAGCAGAAGCAACAGTTTAACGCAGACAGCTCTCTGGGGTGGTCACACCTTTTCACCCCTTCACCGTTTGACAAACCCACTGGCCATCTGTTTGTTACGGTGAAGGGTGCTCTCGCTCTCTCACGTCATTTCAGAACTTTTTCGCCCTAGGAAGTTGACCGTAAGTACGAACTTGTAAGGGAGGAACTCTACGATGCGCTTTCAGCGTTTAAGCGGATATATCTATAAGAAAGAGAAAGAGAACCGCAGGGCGGTTTCGTGACGATTCGTTATTTTTCCGGCTGAAACGGGGGGGTGAGGATTTTTTTGTACCTTTGCCCACGAATAACAAACAAGAAGCAATATGAGTTACACGGAAATGGCACAACTGGAACTGCTGAACGCGGCCGCCAACGTCACCTCCCAAAAAGACCTCGACGCGCTGCGGCTGACCCTCTCGCTCTTCTTCGCCGAGCGGGCACAGCAGGCTATCGACAAGATGTGGGACGAGGGAACCTTCGACCAGAAGAAACTTGACGAACTGCGCGGTCAGCATCTGCACACACTTTACAAGACCTTCTAAACGACGATGCGCCACGTAGTCCTCGACACCAATGCCCTCATCCAAGCACTGCCCACACGGAGCCGCTACCACAAGACCGTTTACCGCGAGTCCTATTTCCGCTTCCATCTGCTTTCAGATATAGACAAAGACGACGACAAGTTCGTGGACTGCGCCATCACTGCCGGAGCCGACTACATCGTCACCGAGGACAGCCACTTCGACCGCCTCAAGCAGATACCCTTCCCACGACTCAACGTGCTAACACTTGATGAGTTCAATGATACGCTGAACTCATAAAGCTTAATAGCTGAGAGACAAAGGGCGGGAAACCGAGGCCGAGGATGTCGGCACGGGTTCCCGCCCTTAGATTATAAATGTTTACCTAATCTATTGCCTAATGAAAGTATTCACGCCACCATCTGGCCAGTCTTTCAAAACAAGTTTCGATTCACTAAGGCTTATAACTTCAATAGTCTCTCTTTCTCTTCCATTGCTATATGTCAGACGTAAAACACCATTGCTGTAGGTGTAGTTGTATGTGTCTTCTTCTTCCCATTCTCCATCATCATACTCTTGATACTTTACAGTCCCGTTCTGATAGAAAGTCAGCAGGCAGTAATCATTTGGTCCGAAGTTTAATGACCATGTACCTATAAGTGATACAGTTCCACCTTTTTCATCTTCGTCATCATCATCACACGATACGAAACCAACACTCACGATTGCGACCATCAATATGGCCGTCAAATGCAACAAATACTTTTTGCTCATAATGTTAATGCTTTAAGTTGTTAATAATATTATGACTTCCTCTCGTTCCTGCCGAGCAAGCACTAACTTCTATGCAAAAGAAAAGTGCAGACCCGCCATACACTCTGCTAGGTCTGCGACAACCTCAAATATCCTATGGTGAAGTCTGCACTTTATGGTGCAGCTCCAACGGATATTTGTTTTTGCTCGTTTAACTCTTTTGAGGTCGCAGTTCAGCAGAGTGATTGAGCAATTCTGTCTTTTGTTCCTAAGAACACGGTGCAAATATACACAATTATTTTCAATTCACCGCCTCTTTATATAAAAAGTGCAGCTTTTTATGTGATTTTAGCAGAAAAGGTGTGGGCATGGAGGCTATGAACAGAATCCTAAGAGAGGGTTTTTCTGTCATTTCTCGGCGTTTGTAGTATTGCTGACGGCCGTCGGCAATTCTGCTGACAATCGTCGGCAATATTGCCGACGTACATCAGCAATACTCCAAATGGATCAAAAAATCATGATTATCCGCCAAAGAGACCGCCAAAGAGACCGCCAAAGAGACCGCCAAAGAGACCGCGACGCGGTCTTCGGTCAATAACCGGGGGTACGAGCGTAGCGAGCACCCCCGGTTGACAGTAGCTCGTGGAACATGCACTCTGAAGGAGTGCCCCATGACTCCGAAAGGGAGGGAAGTCCGTGAGTGCGGGCGACCCCTTTAGGGTCGATGCCGACGCAGGCTGACATCCGGGGGTGCTGCGCACACCCCGGTTATTGAGTGTTGACGCTTTCAGCGTCTTGGTGGTACGATTGCGGATAATCATTCAATAAATCATTCAATAAATCATTCAGTAAATCATTCAGTAAATCATTCAATAAATCATTCAAGCTTCTGTCTGTTTTGTCCTCAAATAGCGCAGCGGACAAACCCTTCACCGTAAGCTACTGTTTTGCAACGACTTATCGCCACGGTGAAGGGTTTTGCGATGAGGTGCAGCCTGTCTTCGCAATTTCGATTGCAAAGATACGGCGAATGGCCGACAGGTATGTACTCCACACGAAAAACCTGCAATTCTCAGGCGAAATGATGCAAGAATGGAGCAAAAAAGGGCATTACCTCGGAAATATTTTGTAACTTTGCAGGCAGAAAAACCTAAAGGATATGACGAACACTGACTTGATCATTATCGGTGCGGGGCCTGGTGGCTACCGCGCTGCCGAATATGCCGCGAAGCAGGGGCTGAAGGTCACCATCTTCGAGGGCGACAACGTAGGTGGCACGTGTCTGAATGTGGGGTGCATACCCACGAAGACCTACGTACACAGCGCCACGTTTGAGGAGGCCCGCGAACGGATGGCTGCGGTAGTGACGCAGCTCCGACAGGGTGTCGAGGGCATCCTCTCGCATCCTAATATTACATTGGTACGCGAGAAGGCCGTCTTTGGCAAGACTCCCCTCCTTTTGGAGGGGCAGGGGGAGGTTCCCATCATCATCGCCACGGGCTCCGAGACCAAGTGGCTCTCCATCCCCGGCGCCGACGACCCTCGCGTCGTCGACTCTACCGGTCTCCTGAACCTTGACACGCTGCCGAAGCGTCTCTGCATCATCGGTGCCGGCGTCATCGGCATGGAGTTTGCCTCGGTGTTCCACCGTTTCGGCTCCGAAGTCACCGTCATCGAGTACCTGAAGGAGTGTCTGCCTACTCTTGATAGCGATATTGCCAAACGCCTTCGTAAACATTTAGAAAGGCAACGGGTAGGCGACGGAACGTCGGGAATGAAAGAGGGCATCACCTTCCACATGCAGTGTGCCGTGAAGCAGATTGCCGACGGCAAGGTGTTCTTCGAGAATAAGAAGGGACAGACGGAGAGCGTCGAGGCCGATATTATCCTGATGGCTACAGGCCGCAAGCCTCGTACTGAGGGTCTGAACCTTGAAGGGCTATGGGTAGGCGACGGCACGTCGGGAATGGCTGGAGGCATCGCCCTTGCTCCCAATGGCGCCATTCCAGTGGATGAGAACTTCTGTGTAACCAATCTCCCCTCCTTTGGAGGAGCGGGGGGAGGCCTTTATGCCATCGGCGACGTGAATGGCCGTCAGATGCTGGCCCACGCTGCCGAGATGCAGGCCGTACGTGCCGTGAACCATATTCTCGGCAGACAGGACGGCATCCGCTTCGACATCATGCCCGCCGCCATCTTCACGACCCCCGAAGCCGCCTGTGTGGGTCCTACGGAAGACCAACTGAAAGAGCAGGGCATTGCCTACGAGTGCCGCAAGGCGTTCTGGCGCGCCAACGGCAAGGCCCTCGCCATGAACGAAACGGAAGGCATGCTGAAACTATTCACCTCCCCCTCTCAAAGAGGGGAGAATGGTTTCTCCCTTTCGGGGAGGTCAGGAGGGGTTATTCTCGGTTGTCACGCCTACGGTGCCCACGCCGCCGACATCGTGCAGGAGGTCAGCGTTCTGATGTGTCGCGACACCACACTAAGTCAGCTGCGCGACATGGTGCACATCCACCCCACGCTGTCAGAGATACTGAGGCAGGCAGCAGAGCAGTAGTTACTCAGCCTTTTTGTTTTCAGAGAACTGGACATCGGAGAGCTTGAGACGTGCAGTCTCGGCCTCGATGTCCTGACCTGTCTTTGTGTAGACGAAGGACGAGTTGCTGATGTCGATGTCGTGGACACAGTCAAGTCCCTTGACACCGCTGGCGTAGATGCCAGTCTTGCAGCCGCGGCAGACGACACGACTGATGTGGATGTCCTGGAAATTCGGAGCCAGACGACGCTGCTCGTCGGTGAACGACGGTGTCTTGCCATCGTCGCCGGCGGCACGGTTGACGTAGTCGCACTGGAAGAGGATGGCCTCGCCGCTGATGTCGAGCATCACGATGTCGCTGATGAACATACGCTCGGTCTTGCCGCCACGGCCCAGTCCGCTCTTGAAGCGCAGGCCGATGTCGGTGCCTATAAAACGGTTGTGGCGTACCACCATGTCGCGAACGCCGCCGATGGTCTCACTGCCCAGCACGAAACCGCCGTGGGCGTGGAAGACGGTGTTGTCCTGGATGAGGATGTCCTGACAGCCCCACACGTCGCAGCCCGTCTTCTGAGAGCCGCTCTTCATGCAGAGACCGTCGTCGCCGACGTTCACCGTGGAGTTGACGATGAGAGCCTGGTGGCAGTCAGAGAGGTCTATGCCGTCGCCGTTCTGCACGTTCCACTCCGAGCGTACGGTGACGCCGTCGATGATGATGTTACGCGAGTAGCAGGGGTGCAGGTGGAAACGGGGCGAGTTCTGGATGGTGACTCCCTCGACGAGGATGTTCTCGCACTGGTCGAAGCGGATAAGGTCGTTGCGCATGGCCTCCTGGGCCTTCGGCGTGTCGGCGATGTCGGCATAGCCGTTCTTCATCTGCCACGGATACCACAGGTCGCCGGCCTCGGTGACCTGTCCGCCGAGGGCGAGATAGGCCTTCCACTCCACGTCGCTGACCTTCGAACGCTTTACGGGGCGCCACTGCTGACCACCGCCGTCGATGACTCCGCTGCCGGTGATGGCTATGTTACGGCGTTTCGAGGCTTTGATGCACGGGTCGACGCGCGATGACTTACCGTCGCCATCGACGTAGAGGCTCTTGTCGGGTGAGAACGTGATAATGGCGTTCTTGTCCAGATGTAGCTCGATATTGTCCTTCAGGGCTATAGGTCCGGTGAGCCAGACGCCCTCGGGCACGTTGAGACGGCCGCCGCCGAGCTTCACCAGTTTTGAAATTCCTTTACGGAACGCCTCGGTGTTCAGCGTCATGCCGTCGCCCACGCCGCCGCAGTCGGCGAGGCTAACCTCGTTGGCGGGTATGCTTACGGGCACGACGGCCTTTACCGGTGTCGGCAGTGAGGCGTAGTACTTCTGGTAGTCGGCGGCACTGACGGTGGCGTGAAAAACCAGCGCAAGTGCGAGTGTAAGTAGTTGTTTCATGTGTTTTGTTTTAGAAATATGGTGCAAAAATACAAAAGTTTCTGAATATCTGACGCAAGAATCCGTTTTTTATATTTTTTTTTGTATCTTTGCCGTGAAAAACTTAAGACGAGATATGGACGACGACATCAAGGACGACATCATAACACCTGAAGAGGCGGGCGGCACCGACAGCCCTGAGGCAACAGAGGCGACGGAGGCCCACTCCGACTATAAACCGGTCAACAGGTTCGACGCGGCAGCGGTGCACCACCTCAGCGGTATGTACCAGAACTGGTTTCTGGACTATGCCTCATACGTGATACTGGAGCGTGCCGTGCCGAACATCGAGGACGGCTTTAAGCCTGTACAGCGACGTATCATGCACTCGATGAAGCGTATGGATGACGGGCGCTATAACAAGGTGGCCAACATCGTGGGTCACACCATGCAGTTCCACCCCCACGGCGATGCCTCCATAGGCGACGCACTGGTGCAGCTGGGACAGAAAGACCTGCTGGTGGACACACAGGGGAACTGGGGCAACATCCTCACTGGCGACCGTGCCGCCGCTCCGCGATATATCGAGGCACGGCTGTCGAAGTTCGCCCTCGACACGGTGTTCAACCCGAAGACCACGGATTGGCAGCTGAGCTACGACGGGCGTAACAAGGAGCCGATAACACTGCCGGTGAAGTTCCCGCTGCTCCTGGCACAGGGTGCCGAGGGCATTGCCGTGGGACTGAGCTCAAAGATTCTTCCACACAACTTCTGCGAGATCTGCGATGCTGCCGTCAGCTACCTGCACGGCGAGGAGTTCCATCTCTATCCTGACTTCCAGACGGGTGGCTCCATCGATGTGTCGAAGTATAACGACGGACAGCGCGGCGGCGTGCTGAAGGTGCGTGCAAAGATAGAAAAACTGGACCAGAAGACGCTTGTCATACGCGAGCTGCCGTTCTCGAAGACGGTGTCGACACTCTGCGAGAGCATCACCAAGGCCATCGAGAAGGGAAAGATCAAGGCAAGACGTGTCGACGACCTGACGAGTGCCGAGGTGGAGATACAGATCCATCTGATGCCTGGAGTGTCGAGCGACAAGACTCTCGACGCACTCTATGCCTTCACCGACTGTGAGATAAACATCTCGCCGAACTGTTGTGTCATCAGCGACCAGAAGCCGCAGTTCCTCACCGTCAGCGACGTGCTGCGCCACTCGGTGGAGCGCACCAAGGACCTGATACGTCAGGAGCTGGAGATACGCAAGGGCGAGCTGTTGGAACAGTTGCATTTCTGTTCGCTCGAGAAAATATTCATCGAGGAGCGTATATATAAGGACAAGAAGTTCGAGCAGGCACCTACCATCGATGCCGTCTGCGAGCATATAGACGAGCGGCTAACGCCCTACTATCCGCAGATGGTGCGTGAGGTGACGAAGGACGACATTCTGAAGCTTCTCGAGATAAAGATGCAGCGCATACTGAAGTTCAACAAAGACAAGGCCGACGAGTTGATGGCGCGCATCAAGGGCGAGATAGACGAGATAGACCGCGACCTGGCGAACATGACGGAGGTGACAGCCTCGTGGTTCGAGTTCCTGAAGGACAAGTACGGCAAGGACCACCCGCGCATGACCGAGATCCGCAACTTCGACACCATCGAGGCCACGAAGGTCGCCGAGGCCAACCAGAAGCTGTACATCAACCGTCAGGACGGTTTCATCGGCACGGGGCTGAAGAAAGACGAGTATGTGTGTAACTGCTCCGACATCGACGACATCATTATCTTCTACAAGGACGGTAAGTACAAGGTCATCCGCGTTGCCGACAAGGTCTTCGTCGGCAAGAATGTGATGCACCTTCAGGTGTTCAAGAAGAACGACACGCGTACCATCTACAATGCTGTCTACCGCGATGGCAAGAAGGGCGCATGCTTCATCAAGCGTTTCAACGTCACCAGCATGACACGTGACAAGGAGTACGACCTGACGCAGGGCACGCCGGGCTCGAAGGTCATGTACTTCACTGCCAACCCCAACGGCGAGGCCGAGATCATCAAGGTGACGCTCGACCCGAATCCGAAGCTCAAGAAGATTTTCTTCGACAAGGATTTCTCGGAGGTGATGATCAAGGGGCGTGCCTCGAAGGGTAACCTGCTGACAAAGAACAGCGTGCACCGCATAGGACTGAAGAGTCACGGACACTCCACCCTCGGAGGACGCAAGGTGTGGTACGACCCTGATGTCAACCGTCTGAACTACGACGAGCACGGACGGCTGCTCGGTGAGTTCTTCGATGACGACCAGATACTCGTGGTGCTCGACAACGGCGATTTCTACCTTACAGACTTCGACGTCAACAACCACTACGAGGCCAACATCCTGCGTATAGAGAAGTTCCGGCAGGACAAGGTGTGGAGTGCCGTGCTCTACGATGCCGACAACCAGGGCTATCCGTATGTCAAGCGTTTCCTCATGGAGGTCACGAAGCGCAAGCAGAATTTCCTCGGCGAGAATGTCTTGTCAAAGCTCATCCTGCTTACCGACCAGGTGTTCCCGCTGATACGTGTGACGTACGGCGGACAGGACGAGTTCCGTGGCTCGGAGGATATCGATGTGGAGCAGTTCATCGGTGTCAAGGGTTTCAAGGCCAAGGGCAAGCGACTGACGACCTACCAGATAGAGGGCATAAGCGAGCTGGAGCCGGTCCGCCAGCCCGAAGCCGCGGACGACCCTGCAGATCCTGATGCCGCGGACGTTACAGAGCCGTTGGAGTCGGCAGATGCTGCAGAGGCCTCAGACTCGCAAGACTCCCCAACGGCTGCCCGCATAGGCAGTTCCCCTGTAGAGTCAGAGGACGAGGACCTTGACCCTGATGCCGGCAAGAGCCAGCAGCAGATAATAGATGAGATAACCGGACAAATGAGGCTCTTCTCAGATGATGATTTCTAAAAAACTGTCTGTCCTCTGCCTCGCCCTGCTGACGGCAGGCTCTGCCGCGCTGGCTCAACGGGCTGTAACCTCCGCCTACCAGTTAGGTGCGGGGACGACGGACATCCTCGACACCTATCTCTCACAGGAGAAGTTCAGCGGCGCCGGTCTTACGTTCCTGGCGACGAGGGAGTGGCAGAAAGGCAACAGCCGCTGGACGACGCTCACCGAGCATGAGCTGAACTTCGCCACGGCAGAGGACCGCGCGGGTAGCCGTGAGGAGCTGCAGGCCGACTACTCGTTGTTCGTCGGTCGACTCTATGGCTGGCAGTGGGGACGCCTAACCTTACAGGCCGGCGGCATGGTGGCGGCCAACGTCGGTGTCGTCTATAACACCAGCAACTCCAACAACCTGGCACAGGCGCGCCTGTCGCTGCAGCTCATGCCAACCGGTGCCGCTGCATATGACATAACACTGTTCAGACGCACGCTGAGGCTGAGCTACGAGCTGCAGCTGCCACTCGCGGGTGTGATGTTCTGCCCTAACTACGGACAGTCGTACTACGAGATTTTCTCACTGGGCAACTACGACCATAACGTCGTGCCGATGACGCTCGTCTCTGCACCGAACTTCCGCCAGCAGATAGCTGCCGAATATCCTGTCACGAGGCACGTCAACCTGCGGTTGGGGTATCTCGGACACTACCAGCAGGCCGAGGCCAACAACCTGAAGTCGCATATCTACAGCCACCGCGTGATGATAGGCGTGGTGCGCAACTTCACTATATTCCCACGATGAAAAGAGAAATGAATAGTCCAACGCTGAAAGCACTGAGACGGCGGATATGCTCTCTTTGCCTGCTGTGCTGCGTCATCGCAGCACAGGTGCTTACGGTCTCGTGCGTCGATGAGACGGAGTTCCCCGATACCCCCGAGGGCAATTTCGAGGCACTATGGACCATCATCGACGAGCACTACTGTTTCCTCGACTACAAACAGCACGAGATAGGCCTCGACTGGCAACAGGTATATAATAAGTATAAGGTACGCGTAAGCAACAACATGAACAGTGCACAGCTCTTCGAGGTGCTGGCGGCTGTGCTCGGCGAACTGCGTGACGGCCATGTGAACATGACGGCGGCGCACAACTACGCGCGCAATTGGTCGTGGTATGAGGACTATCCCACGAACTACAGCGACTCGCTCGAGCGGCTCTACCTCGGCACCGACTACCGAATAGCTTCGGGACTGACCTACCGCATGCTCGACGACAATATCGGCTACATCCGCTACGACTCGTTCACGAGCGGCATTGGCGAGGGGAACCTCAACGAGGTACTCTCGTATTTCATCGCCTGCAACGGACTGATAGTCGACATACGCGGCAACGGTGGGGGCAACCTCACCAATGCCGAGACCTTCGCGGCACGCTTCGCTCAGGAGAAAACGCTCGTGGGATATATGCAGCACAAGACGGGAAAGGGACATAGCGACTTCTCGGCTATGGAGCCGCGATATATCGAGCCGTCGAACCAGATGCGCTGGCACAAGCCCGTCTGCCTGCTCACTAACCGGCATGTCTTCTCGGCTGCCAACGAGTTTACGCTCATGATGCGTGCACTGCCGAATGTCAAGGTGGTGGGCGACCGCACCGGCGGTGGCTCGGGTATGCCTTTCAGCTCGTCGCTGCCTAACGGGTGGAACGTGCGATTCTCGGCAGTACCGATGTACGACACGCAGCGCCGTCCGACGGAGTTCGGCATAGAGCCCGACTACAGCGTTAACCTCACCGACGAGGACTTCCGGCGGGGGCGCGATACCATCATTGAGTTCGCACGCCGTCTGTTGGCACAGTAGCAAAAAAAATAGCTTAAAATTTTGTCAGTTCAAAAAAAAGTATTACCTTTGCACCCGCAAATGACAGGAAGTGCCTATTTGCGCCTGTGGCGGAATTGGTAGACGCGCCAGACTTAGGATCTGGTTTCTCACGAAGTGCAGGTTCGAGTCCTGTCAGGCGCACAAAGTCAGAAGTCGGCATAGCTCAGCTGGTTAGAGTATCACCTTGACATGGTGGGGGTCCTTGGTTCGAATCCAAGTGTCGACACAAAAAAGCAAGCCGTAAAGGCTTGCTTTTTTCGTTCCGATAATCTTTGGGGTGCGCCTTACCGCTGCGTCGTCGACGTCGAGTAGCGCACGGACATCGTCGGCGAGTAAGTGTTGAGCAGCGTCAGCACGACCGTGCCTTTCTCATTCTCATAGAGCGCCTCCTTATGCAGATCGCCGTGCTTACCCATGTTGGGCCATCCGAACTCCTTCTCGAACTCGTCGTGGCGCTGCTGCCAGAGGTCGCTCGTCGAGTCGTTGTACGTTGCCGAGTACTGCTCGACGATGTCGGTGATGGTGTCGTTATGGTGATAGACGGTGACGACGAAGTTCGAGGCCACGGTGTCGGCCAACACAAAGCTGCCGTCGGTGGAATGAGCGGTGTCGAGAGCCAGGCCCTGCTGCTGCAGCGAGTCGGCCATCTGCTTGGCAGAGATGCCCATCGACATTCCGCGATAATTGAGATACTCGCGCTCGCCCGAGCAAGCGCACATCAGACAAAGGGCCGCAAAGGCCATAATCAGTTTCTTCATAACAGTTACAGTTTAGGGGGCACAATACCCGCTGCGAAGTTACGAAAAAATTTGATAAGTGCAAGCGATTTTGAGAACATTAACTTAAATACCTACTTTTTATTATTGCAGAGTTGAAAGAATTTGTGTACCTTCGACGAGCAGTGTCATAGGACGACAGGCCATCGACCACCTTCAGGCCACGTCGCTGGCCGATGTTATGCAGCTTGTCCCCGGACAGCTGATGGACCGCCCCGACCTGACGCAGCAGCAGGGCCTTCAGCTGCGTACCCTTCAGAATAACTCCACCATGGCCTTCGGCACGAGCATCGTCGTCGACGGCATGCCGATGTCTAATAACGGCAGCGTCAGCCAGGGCACATTCTCTGGCTCTGCTTTCGCCGGCACCGATCTTCGTCAGGTGTCGGCCGACAATATCGAGGAGGTAGAGGTGATACGTGGCATACCCTCAGCCGAATACGGCGACCTGACGAGCGGTCTCGTAGTGGTACACTCAAAGGTCGGCGTAACCCCCTGGCAGGCAAAGGTCAAGGTGAACCCGGGACTGCAGAGACTCTCGCCAGTGCCCTTAGCGGCCATGAAGTGACATTGCAGCAGGGAATGACACATCTGACGGCCGTCACCGATGATGACGGTATCGCCACCTTTGCTGCGGTCACACCCGATGTCTATGACATATCCTGCTCGTGGACACTCACTGCAGCCGACTACCACCGTCTCACCGGCGACAATCAGACAGTCAGCGGAGGCACTGTGGCAGGCTCACTCAACAGCCACCTCGTCAGCACCTCGGAGCCGATAGCACTGCCGATGACGCTGAGTATCGACCGCGACATCATCATCGGGAAGATCTATTACGCAGCCTCGAAGGATAACAACAACCGCTCGTATATGCCCGGAAAATACATTGAGCTATATAACCAGAGCGACGACAGCGTCGACGTGGCAGGACTCTACATCGCCATCATGGAGGCAGAGAGCAAGCAGGCCTATACGTTGGACAACCTGCACGAGGCATTTGCCGACAGCGTTGTGCTGGCCAAACAGGTGTTCCGCATACCTTGCGACACCACCGTCATGGTGCCTCCCGGCGGCACGGTGCTCATCGTCAACAGTGCCGCCGACCATACCGTTGGCAACGACATGGAGAACGACCTCAGCGATGCCGACTTCGAGGCGAAGGATATGCTTGGAAAAACTCAGAACAACCCTGATACACCGGCTTTGGAGCTTGTCTATACTATGTATCCCTCCATCTCGAACATGAACCTCCTACAGTCGGGGCCCTGCGCCGTGGTCATCTTCCGCACTGCCGACGACGTGGCTTCATGGCCACTGACCTATGCCTACGGCAAGACCAGCGGCTCGCAGTGGATGCTCATCCCGCGCCGCCTGATAATCGACGGCGTCGAGGCGCTGGCTAACAAGGTTACAGGTATCGACATCGCTACGAAGCGTCTGCCAGCCGACATCGATGCCGGCTATACTTTCATCGAGGCACGGTCGGGGTGGACCGGCGAGGTGGTCTACCGCCGTACTGCCAACCGTCGTGGCAGTGCCGGCCAGCTCATCCTTACCGACACGAACAATTCCTCGAACGACTTCCATGTTTCAACAACAAGGACCCAAATCTGAAGTACTACATCATGACGGGCATGGAGCAGACCGTGGGTACTACCGGCGGCTATGGCGGCTACAGCCGTGAGTGGGTAGACCACCGCTTCGGCACCGCCCTGAGTTATGGCTACAACAGTGCCGCCGTGCAGGGTGACATGGGCGACTGTTCCTTCAAGAGCGTCACAACTGCGTCGATAGAACGCGGCTCCGAGAGCGTGCTCGGACTATATAAGCAGCAGCCCGGACATTACACCTCATACCGCTACGCCCTCGATTCACACCACCGTCTTATCAGTCTGCATGCAATACACAGCCTCGATATCAGTGTCGACTGGCAGCAGGGTTATGCCGACGAGTACCGTCAGCAGCTGCAGCAGCAACGCGATGCCGACCGCGGATACACCAGCTACTGGTACGAGACACTGCTGACCTTCCGCAAGCGTTACCAGGCGGAGACCGCCGCTGCTACGGCACATTACCGCTATACGGCACTGGCAGCAGGGCAGCCTACGATATACGGCGGTCTCATAGCTGACTACAGCGGTGCAAGCAATAAGCATCTGCTGCCGCTGTCTACACTCGACTATGGCCGACTCGGCATCACTGCCGAAGCGGGAACAGCCCTCTTCGCCAGTCGCCTGTGGGTTGACGTTGAGACGGGACGCAGCCTCTCGACGAAGTCCGACCTGCTCCTTGCCGATGCTGCCACAGACTACGCCGTCGGCGTGCTACTGCCCGATATGACCTACTACTCCGCCGACTACTGGCACGCCCGTCTCGCCGTGACGTTGCAGCTGCCCCGTGCGTGGTTCGTCCGTGTCTACGGCGAACATCTCGGTGCAGACCACTCACTGAGTCGTTCTTCCATCGGCCTCACCATAGGACTATCCAATTAACAAAAGTACACTAAAAGAAAATGAAAACAACTACTTTAACGAAACTGCTGGCTTTGGCTGCCGGTGTGTTACTCACTGCCACTGCTGCGACGGCCAAGGTCAACAAACCCGATGGCGGCAACGTCATCATCAGCAAAGTGTTCTACTCAGCATCAAAGGGTGCCGAGAGCGGTAACTATGCTTACGGACAGTACATTGAGCTTTATAACAACTCTGCTGACAGCGTCGACATCAGCGGTCTCTACATCGGACTGGTTGAGTCTGAGGCTGCCGCCACTGCCTACAGCGTCAGTGCCGTCGAGGCTGACGAGGATCTGAAGGCGAAGCTCAACGGAAAGGTGGTGCTCAAACAGCTGTTCCAGATACCTGCCGACACTGTCTATGCCATTGCCCCAGGAACATCGGTGGTCATCTGCAACAGTGCCATCGACCATACGTCGCTTGCAAAGACCGGCCACGACCTGTCAGCAGCCGATTTCGAGGTGAAGACCTCGAACACAAAGTACACCCATAACGATGCAGTGAAGGCACTGACAATGGTCTACTCGTTCAACAGTTCTACCGACTTCATGAACCTTTCCTACAGTGGCCCCGCCGGTGTGGTGCTGTTGAAGAACAACGAGAAAGCTGTCGACCTGGAGAACACCGTTTTTGCACGCGGCAAGGACAAGGGCAGCCAGTATGTCGTTGCCAACCTCTACTATTGTGTCGATGCTGTCGACATACTGGCAAATACCGCCAAAGGTATTGACGAGACGACGAAACGCATTGGCGGAACGACTTACGACGGCGGCTATGCCACCACCGCTGCCACCGGAACGTATAACGGCGAGACGGTATGCCGTCGTACTGCCTTTGTCACCCATGACGGACGCATGGTGCTCTTCGACACCAACAACTCGTCCACCGACTTCATGGCCTCTGCCACTGCACAGCCTCGGCAGTACGACAGCACTGTCGCCGGTCTGAGCGACACCACCATCGTCATCCCTGCCAGCGGCTATCAGGTGGTGCGTACCACAATGACGTTCTGTGGCCCGAACGACCTGTTTATAGTCTATCTCACTGGAAACAAGAAAAACCAGGACATCACTTATAATAATCTGCCTGCCGACTCCGTTCTTATTGACAAGGGGACGTACATTGCCGTCGGACAGCCAGGCACCTATACACTGCAGCTCAGCGAGGCACAGCCCATACAGCGCGTGCCGAGCAACCTGCTCACCTGGAGCGACGATGACTGCAAGGAGCTGACGGGCGGACAGGCCACACGCAGCATCTACAAGTTCTGTAACGAGCCTGGAAACGTAGGCTTCCGGCGGGTAGCCGCCACTGCCGACGGCAAGTACAACGTAGCAACATTCTCGGGCGACGACCGTCTGTACCTGACGCTTACTGCTGACATGGTCGAGGCGTTCTATGCTGCCAACGGCGCTGCCAGTGCAGCCGATTTAGATTTCATACACTGGCATGGTGCCACCCCGGCCGACACTGTGGCTGCCGTAACGGCTGTCAGTGCTGTTACTGCCAGTGGCACCGTCTACGACCTGCAGGGTCGCCGTGTGGTCTGTCCTGCAAAAGGACTATATATAAGAAATGGAAAAAAGTTTATTGTAAGATAAAATGATGATAAGGAAAAAACTGACAATCCTTGGCGGTCTGGCACTGACGGTGCTTGCCGCCACTCTGATTAGTGCCACGCCCAAGGACGACGGCATCATCAGCCGTGAGGACGGCATGACCGTCGTCAACACCACTGAGTTGGGAAAGAAAGTCGTAGGCTATGTCGACGCTACGCCGCTGAAGATTTTCATCAAGAAGAACAAGATTGTGAAGATTGAGGTGCTGAAGAACCAAGAGACTCCGAAGTATTTCGCCAAGGTTAAGAAACAGCTGCTGCCACAGTACGAAGGCCGCAAGGTCAGTGACGTGCTGAAACAGCAGGTTGATGGAGTCACCGGTGCCACCTTCTCGTCGGATGCCGTGAAGGAGAATGTCCGCTTAGGACTGGAGTACTACCAGAAGAATAAGTAATGTTTTTTTGCCTCGGAAAGACCATTGACAGCCTTTCCGAGGCAAAAGATTGTTACCGCTGTGTGAGGCCGTTGACCTTGATAAGGTACTCGCCAATCTGAACGGCGTTCAGGGCAGCACCCTTGCGGATCTGGTCGCCAGAGAGCCAGAACGTCAGTCCGCA
>Ga0247609_10003464_pt1 | contig 16002 bp, 18 predicted proteins | sample 172DNAGHGlowgp2_FD_193487 | JGI IMG/M metagenome (GOLD analysis project Ga0247609, IMG submission 193487) | Sheep rumen microbial communities from Palmerston North, Manawatu-Wanganui, New Zealand - 1728 DNA GHGlow gp2 | ecosystem: Host-associated > Mammals > Digestive system > Stomach > Rumen ...
AACCTTCAACCTTCCTTCCCTTTAGGACTTTGAAGGCTGCAATCTGAACGATATCATCTTCAATGACATTAAGACCTGTAGTTTCCGTATCAAAGAACACCATTTCCTGTGTCTTGTATATCTCATTGAACCTGGCAACGTATGATTTACCTTCGAAAAGGTCAAAAGGAGTTACCATAAGATCCTTCAACTTAGACATAAAAGACCTAGCCTTTGTCTGAGTCTGTATTGCTCCTATTCCATGGAGAAGGCGTACCCAAGCCATGGAATTGAACTCGTTGGCCAGCACACAGAAGAAAGCAGAAAGAGTCTTATACGTCTTGCTCTTGAACATATCCGTGCCTGATATTTTGAAGTTAGAGTATCCCTCATCACTCAGTTTCTGGCTGATAGAATCGGCAGATTTGTTCGTCGGAACCAGGATGGCCAGCCTCTCATCGTCGAATTGCATGTAGTATTGAACCATCTTTGAGATCCTTTCATTTTCGCTGGATTCAGAATCTGATTCTGCCAGAATCATGGCCAGCTTTTCTTTCGGGTCATCATGCGTCGGATTCGGCAGAATCGATGGATCAACGTTTAGCTCGCATTCTGCATATGTATTAAACACTTCAAGCAGATACTTTGGAGAGCGATAGTTCTTTTCCAGATGGAGAATGTTTCCGGCACAACGCTGCTTAAGCATATCAAGCAGACTGAGTTTCGCGCCAAGGAAAGAGAAGATGGCCTGTTGTTCATCTCCCAAGTACATAACAGTAAAATCACCACTCTTATCGGTTAACTCATCAATAATAGCCATCTGCAAAGAATTCAGGTCCTGAACCTCGTCAATCTGAATCCATGGGAATCTTTTGTATTCTCCTGTCTTATCACTGCGAAGCTTCTCATAGGCCTCAATTAGTATATCTGAGAAATCTATCATGTTCTTCTCTTTCTTATATTGCTCATATAAAAGAGAATACCTTACAAGTTTGTCATCCTCAGCATCACCTGTGACAAGTGAAGGGTCAAAGTTGCACGACTCGGCTATGTCGTAATACCATTCGTAGTTTTCAGGTAAATAAATTGTAGATCTCGGCTGGTCATATCGCCTCTGTTTGATGTAACCTGTGAGGTTATCCAGCAGATTCACCTTGTCTTTGTCAACCGCAGTTTGTTTGAAGTTCAAGAAAAAAGAAGAGTCGAAAGACAAAAAGATGTCTGTCTGATCCTCATCATCAATAATACACGTATTTTCCGGAATCAGTGAATTGGCAAACAAGAAATTGGAACAATAGCGGTGGACATTACCAACAAAAATGTTACTTGCATCCTCCCCTATTTTCTCCATGATACGATTCTTCATACCACGAGATGCACGGTTTGTAAACGTCAGGCATAGCATATCCTCAAAGGCCACGCCCTTTCCTTTCGCTTGAACTATACGCTGTGAAAGGATGTCTGTCTTTCCACATCCTGGAGGAGCGAGTACCAGGAAATATCCACTTTGAGCATCAATTGCTACCTGCTGTTTATTATCGTAATTATGCTGTTCCATCATCTTATCATTTATTTGACATTACCATTCTCAAGCCAACTTGCTTGTTCCTATATGTAGGATTCATAAAAGAGCGTTTTGATGTTCTACAGGCTATCGCCTTATCATTCCAACTTCCTCCTCTATATACTCTAGCATTTCCGACAGATGGCCCAGTCGGATTCTCTTTTGTCCCGCCATAGGCATAAGAATTGAAGTACCAGTCACCACACCACTCGGAAATATTCCCACTCATGTCATACAAGCCCAGTTCATTAGGCATTCGTGTTTTGACTTCATGTGTACAGCCCCCACTATTTTCCTTATACCATGCATAATCTGAGATATTGCTATCATCAGCACCAGCGTATTTGTTTCCCATCATAGTGATTCCGCCTCTGGCAGCATATTCCCATTCTGCCTCAGTCGGAAATCTGAAATTCAGGTTGAGACGGGCATTGAGTATATTCAAGAAGGCCCCACATTCATCCCATGAAACTCTCTCAACTGGAAGTTCATCACCTATAAAATGACTTGGATTGTCATTCATGACATTCTTCCATAGTTTTTGTGTCACCACTGTTTCGCCGATATAGAAGTCATCCAGGATAACTTCCCTTGAAGGTTTCTCATCAAAGGCAGCAAATAGTCCCTGCTCAGGTGTACCACCCATGTCAAAGGAGCCACCACGGACAAAGACCATCTTGAAACTGCAATCACCAACCTGCAAATCCACATGCTGCGATGACCAATCATAATGTTTAGCGGTGTCTAGCGGCTCAGGAGGACAGTTAATCCAGCCCAGTGCGTACAACAGACTGTTCATCACATATGATACATGTCCCTCTTGGAAGCCTTGATTTACTAGTTCTTTTTCATAGACCTGTAGTTTTAAGAGCTTGTCAGGAGCGTCATCATGTATAATATCATATAGAGACTCGCCAAAACCAAGCTGTACAAATGCCTGCAGGATACGACGGGTAGCCTTATCTAAGGCATGGAAATCCGACAGGACATTAACAAGCACATTTGTCTTGACAATATCCTTACCGCATTCGTTAAATGCCTTTATCAGTGCCTCATACAGTTCCATCTATTACAAATTTAGTTAATCAAAGCCAACACATTCAGGATAAAAGTACAGTCAAACCCTTGGAAAACAAGTCTTTTGACATTGTTACCGTCTCTCTGGACTTCCATGCCATCAGAGAAAGGGTTAATCCCTATTATCTTTGAATATGGAACCTTGATGCTACGCATCTGTCCCATAAATATAATATGCTTGTTTGTCACATACAGACTCCCAACTCCCATATTTTCCATAAAGCTGGTTTCGACAGGATGCCCTTTAAAGCCACCCGTCCGATATGTAACACCTTTAATTATTCTGAAGCTGAAGCCGCCCGTACGACCTACATACTCCCTGCGTACCTTCTCTTGGAACATCGTGACATTGTTATAGCACCAGAATGCGGTCTCTCCCCTCCCCAGAATGATAGGAGCTTGAAGATTATATCTGGGAGTCCTTCCTGCCTGAATATCACTCAATATGGAAGCCTGTCCCATTTCCTCAATAGGAGTTCCTTTGAGAGATGGAGGCAGATTAATCAGGGATAATCCCAATGTTCCGATATACTCGTCAACTTTCTGCTGTTCTGATGGAGACATCAGGCCATCCTTCAGGAAATTCTTCCCTGCCTGTCCAAGCATCTCATAGTAAGCCTCCTGTTCCTTCTGCACAGTAAGGGGAAGTGTCCTCATCACCTGCTGAGAGATCTGCAATGACCGTTGCAACGGCTTCTGGCCGGTAAAGTACTCAGCCATAAAGCCACGAATCATCTTCTGACAAAGACGATCCAGAGCACCAGACCCGTTAATATCTTGATATGAGACGCCGATATTCGTAATAAACTCCTTAATCTTGTCAAGATGAGAAGAATGGAATGGCCAATGGATTGTATTCGTCCACTCATCTATACATTTTGAGGATGATTCAGCTCTGTCTTTGTCTGAAATATAGTTGTTCTGTTTGACATGATTAGCTACACGGACTATCTCCGACATAGGAGTAGCCCCCTTGAAATAAGAACGAATGGCACCTTCCAAGATTGTTACACCCTGGTTGTGACTCTCCTCACACTCCTTGTGAGCATGCGAGAAAATCCCAGCGCTCCTACCACAATATTTACAATCTGCCATATTTCTATTTTAGAATCTGAAACTGATTCGGGGACTGAAGGAAATAGGTTCGTACTCCCGGGGTATTCGAGCAGCTTCGCGCCCATCCATAGTTGGAACCTGTCTTGCAGCGAAGATACCGACAACAGTATTGGCACCATTATCACAACATTTCTTGGCTAATTCGCCAAACAGCTTTAGTTTATCTCTATTAGCCCAGATGAAAGGCAATACCACATCTTTTCCCTTAATGACATCTGTATTAATTTCCAATGCTCCCTTATCTTTCTTGAAGATATCAGTCAAGATCGGACCTTGGCCAAGGAATACAGACAGTCTGGTTGTCATGTCCTGTATCCGAGAATACTCCAAAGTGAGACAGTCATGCTCTTCGTCCCATGCATCTACACATTCCTGTGTATTTGCAATGATAGGATTACGCTGTAGGATGTTGACCAAATCGTCATCATTATTAATGGCGTGGCTGATATTCTCGCCCGGATCAGAGAGGAATTCTTCACATAAAGTATCTTTATGATGCTTATTATACTTTCTTTTCTGATCATCCATCCTATGAACAGTTTCATCAAAATAGCGAGTCAATGCATACCATCTATAGAAACCTACCCTGCCAATTGCACTAAAACATCTAGAATTAAGTTTCTCTACAGGAATTTGCGCCTCATTGGACTGGGCTGGATCGAGGGAATCATCAAAGTGGCATGAGTCTTTATACATCTCATACATTTCATTGAACCAGTAGTCTGCATCGACAGTGAACTGGCTGGGATCCATTCCCAATTCCTCTACGGGGATAAACATTGAACGAAGATCGTCCTCATTGATGTCGTTTGCCATAACTATTCCTTTTTAATTAATTTAAAATTCCATTCATTTGACATTTGATTCCTGCCTTTACCAGACACCTGTCCTTTGATAAATCTCCCGGTATATTTGATAAAGTTATTGGCCGTGATAATTTCCAGTTCATCACCATTCAGATACCATCGGCCAGTACCATACAACGTTGAGTCAAGTATATTATCAGGAAGGAATCGTACGTTATTATCATCAAGATCCTGGACATCGTTGACTATTACCCATTCGCCAGATGTCAGGTTATCCATGGTCATTCCATCATTCCTCCGTTTGGCTGACCATTCCCAGCCGAAAGGATTATATGAGCTTGTAGCAGTCCCTGAAATAGTATCATCTACCAAAACACCTTCATAAGAAACAAGATCCGGCATATAGATTTCAACCCTATCCCCAGATAGTTTCCAGCAATATTTCGTTCCTGATGATGCTCTTGCGAATCCATCCCTGCTAATAGTCAACTGCATGGTCTTGTCCTTTTTATAGGTAAAATCCCAATAACCGATTATACTTATATCATCAGGTGAGGAGGAATAATCCTTTAGGACGACAGAAACAGATGAGATCAACTGAAGTGCATACGCCACATTTTCCAAACAGAAGAGGACATTATCTTGTTTGAAGCCATACTTCTGAGACGCTGAATTTGCTAATCGATGAAGACTGTTCCTTGTTTGGGCATCATCCTGATTAGTCCGTTTCTCCCAAAGAGTATAGATCTCATCCATATATTGAGCGACACAAAGCTGCTTGAAAACATTCCGTATAGAAACATTTTCCCCGAAAGCTTGCATATCTGCAAGATAGTTGATGAATCTCTCATCCTTGATAAAAGACTCATCTTCCATGTCAACGGTCAACCTTATCGCTTCATACAATTCCATATCTGTCTGATCTAATCAAAAGGACACTATCTCCTTCTTTTCTTCCGATGGTTCTTCTTCTGGGCTTGTAGCTTCAATCTGTGCTTTTTGGATTCCAGAGGACTAAGTTTCTTTGCCTGATGTTTAGGTGATTCTTTATGACTGTTCTGTTCCTCCGGAATCGCCTCTGTAGTGACTTCCTTTTCGGGTTCCTTTGGCTCCTCCTCTATTACTACCTCATCTGATTTTGGTTGTTCTTGAGTTGGAATAACATAGTCTTCATCCTCAATAAAATATGGCCTGACCATACCTTCAGGGAGTTCTTCTACCAGATGATTATGTTTTTCGGCCAGTTTCTCGCGAGCTGAGAAAGCACGTTCCAAATCCTTGACGGCATATTTAAACTCAATTTTTGACTTTTCGTCAGAGAAAGACACCAAAGAGTCAATCCGGTTCTTCAGATGGTTGATTTTCTCTTCAATATCATTGAGTTCCTTGTTTGCCCTGTCAATCTGGTATCGAATAAAGAGGTTGATATTCTCCTTAACCTGGTCTAAATTGAAGACACAGGCCACAGACATATCATCCTTACTGCCGATCTTACTTAATTTGGGAAGCGTCTCAATTACAGATGATTTTGTCGCTTCAACACCTTCTTTGGCCAGCATCTTCAAAATCTGGATATAGAAATTGACCAGATTTGTAGTCTCTCCAAATGAATCATCTATACCATCAGAACCAAGTAATACAGCTATTGGGAATTTCCCATCACCCTCATAACAGTATCTGAACTCATCAATGGGCGAGTTATCGCACAATGAGGTCGTTTCATTAAGGAAACACTTCTCATCCCAAGGGATGGGTTCTGTCCAAATAGGATCTTTCTGGAAGAAGATACATTTCCCGTCACCGATATGGAATGCAAACCAATACTTGGGTGTCTGGACATACGTCATCAGGGTACATCCGTAATGCTTCTCGAACGTCTCTGACTTCAAGAATTCGTCCAAATACTGCTGGGGGACGTTAGCCTTTTCCCATTCTGTCAGAGGCTCAGACTTTGCATGAACCTTTATCTTCTCATTCCACTTATATATAATGGAAGAGAACAACTGTCTGAAAGCGGAGTCTGCTTCGGATAAATCCTCAGCATCTTTTAGAGAGCTGGTCGGTCCGACGGCTGTGAATTTCTTCTTTTCGAAAAGGCTATCACCTACTTTTTCAACAAAGAAGGTAACGGCTTCTAAAGTTGCTTCAACAGCACATCGGGATCCGATATCACTCCTAAAATATCGATCACCACCATGTCCGTCACATACAATAGCAACGGCAAGGTCATCAACGATGCTCGAAAAGGAATAATCCTGGCCAACCTTATTGATTGCCTTATGACTTTCGCCCTCACATGAGTAGTGAAAAGCGTCTATCATATTATCCCCAATCGTCTATGTACTTGCTACTATCAACACCTGATGCACTTTCAGCTCCGTCCACCTGAGAGGCTGCCTGCTGCACATCCTTGATTACCTGATCCTGCTTGGATGTATCACCTGCGGAACTACTCTTGCTTCCTACCTGAGAAGATGTTACTGACACTATTCTGATAATCATCTTGAGTGCCTCGATATTATGCACAGTGATAACTGCTTCTGGAGATCCCGTGAAATCCTTGAGCACATCCTTGTCAGCGTCATCGCCGATAGCAATAGCAATCCTTATTGCTTTTTTAAACCAGTTATTTTCCTTCAGTGCTTTAAGGCCAGACTGGAAATCGTCGGTTGGACCACCATCGGACAGAAGAATGATGGCTGGAGCATAATAGCCGCTACCTGTCTCAGACTTCGTCATGTAGCCATGCGACATCGAGAGCTTTGAATCAAGCTCTTTACAGGCTTGTCCAAGGGATGTTAAGCCACCAGCTGCAACATCTTGCCAGATAAAGTCCTCTGCCAATTTGGGCTCATCATACAACCAGTTAACACCACTAGAAAATTCCAAAGCAGCCACTTTAATTTCTGCATCAGGATTATTCTCCTGAATTTCTTTTAGAAGTGGTAACACATTAGGAATAGCATCATTTACTGCACCAATCTTGTTACCTTCCATACTACCTGATGTGTCAATCAGGAAAAACAGGTTCATCGTTCTGCGAGGAACACTTACGGTTTCATCCATTAAACTCATAATTCACGCTTTTTAGTTATTAATCTTTTTATGCTTTAATTTCTGCTTTTGCACCTGGAGCACCAGGTATGCTAGCTCCAAATGATATTTTAAGTCCATTCAGTACTGGCATAAAGTCTTTCGGTTCTACGACCTTAACCTTTCCACTTGGTGTGTCGATATGCCAACTTGCCTTCGTCAGATTTCTGATTACCATCAATTTGGGATCATTAGGATAGACCTCAACAACACCATCTGCGATATTGTCATTGTCAACATATAACTTCGTTCCGGGAGTTAGAATCAGACTACGCTGACCTATTTTGAGCTGTTTGGTTATATCTATGTCCTTACCACAATTTATGCACTTAACAGCTCCCTTGCTTAAGTCAAGTAACGATTCCTCATGGCAATGAGGACAAATAATCAATTCATCCCTGACCTTGCAGATAATCTTCTGCCATTCCTGTTCAAGCATACGCTTATTGGGATTTGCAAGCTTATCCTTGCTGAACTGATCAATAAAGGCCTCTTTGAGAATAGATGGGAATACCGGCCATCTTCTTAAGACATTCTGATGAACACCCCTTACAGGAAGATTAGATTTGTCATTTTTATCATAGATAAACAAAGCCTCACTTCCATAGAATTTCTTTTCAAACTCCTCAGTCATACAGGGACATGCAACAACCCTTGCACCCTCAAACGGGTGATTTGCAAAGAAAAGCATAAACAGAATAACAGACAGAGAGAACCTGTCGCTATACTTGTCAGGCTTACCTCCGCCAACAATCTCAGGAGCCATATAGCGTGCTTTCCCCAATATTCCAGACATCTCGCCTTGTGGCATCACGTTGTCGTTATCACAGATAAGTACATCGCCATCGGTCGGCCGTATGAAGAAGTTTCCATCATTCAAGTCTTGATAACTGTAGCCATGCCTGTGAAGCATCATAAAGCCGTCACATATCTTCATGGCTGATGCCAAAAGTGCATCAAACGACTTGAAATGCTTTTTCGCCAACAGATAGTTTCCAAACTCGTAATAGTCGTTCGGACGTAGCTTCATAATATAGCCGAAGCTATCACGTTCCTTCACTGTCAAGTATTCCGGCCAGATAAAGGCATCGGACGGAGCCTTGGCATTGACATTATGATCCAGATTCTTGTAAAAGGCATCACTGGGTTTGTTGTGATACCATTTCAAAGCCATCTTCTGACCTGCGAGGTCGACGAGATACACAATACCCTGTCCTCCGCGGCCCAATTCTCTAATAACCGTTGCCTGACTGCCTATCGTCAAGGTAACTTTATCATTTGGTTTTAGTTCCATATTATATTGTTTTAAAATCCACCACCTTTAAGATTGAAATTCTCAGCAATCTCAACATCACCAGAACAACCACATGTAGGACATGTGACCGTTTTCTGTCCGTGATAGCATACAACTGCACCACAACTACCACACACATAAAACCGCTTTGTATGACAATATGGACAGCCAGGATAATTACTATCAAGAGTTATCATACCACTGACATGATTTGCGTCGAAGCTTTCTCTGTGAGCTTTTTCTCTGTCGATCTTAAATGCCCACACAAACTTAAGAGTATTGCCTTGGGGGTCTACAGTAATCCCAAAAGACTTCTTGGTCTCTTCGCATACTGCCAAAACAGCAAAAGCTTCTTTACTTACAGGAGTTATAGCCATAGGTCTTTAGTTTTTTGATTAGTTACTGGTCAGCAATTCTCTCTTGTCTACATTCAGAAGCTCCGATATTCTATCAAGCGTCTGAAGATCTGGCTGAGAGGTGTTTGTACACCATTTACTGACCGTTGCTGGATTCCGGCCTAACTGCTCAGCCAACCATTTACTTGTCCTTTTCTTCTCAACTAGGACAACTTTGATTCTATTTAAATCCTTCATCCTAAATAAGTTTGTTTTGAACGCAAAGATAATTAATTATTCCTAAAAAAGCAAATATATAGGTAAAAATTAGCATTTTTTGCATGAAAAACGTGGGAAATGGGTATTAAAGTGACCTGATTATACTCAAAAACAGATGACAATATGTACATAAGACCTGATTATTATTTTAAGAAAATGCATATTTCGCAAGGCTTGTGGAGAAGATTTACTTGGAAACGAACAATGATAATTATATCTTTGCAAACAAAAAGCAGAATAGGCATGGCAGGTATAATCATTAGCATTATCATTTTCTCGATTATTGGTCTGTACTGGCAACGTCATCAGAACCAATATGAGAATTTGCCTACTGATGCAACCACATCAGCTCCAATTCATCAAGAGAAAAAGGATTTTGATACCAGGAATCTGGTTATCTCTACTTTAGGCAAGATGGGATGTGAACATTTCGAAGAAGATGATATACGAATAAGTTTTACATACCAAGGAGAAAATTTTGTTATTGACGCTGTCAATAACTGTATGTTTATTAATGTGTATGATCCCTGGTGGTTCGAATTACCGATGAACGGCGATATCGAAGATTTTTCAAGAATGCAGAAGGCAGTTAACCTTGCGAACTGTGAAGGAACAAATACTGTAATGTATACATACAATAAAGAAGAGGGGTTGGTGGGTGTTCATTCTAAGAAGAATATATTATTCACAAAAGAGATAAGCGAATTGGATAAATACCTTATAGGAGTTTTGGATAGTTTCTTCCGTACACAGAGATTTATAGTTTCAGAAATGGACAAGTTAAAAAACAAAGAAGTGTATAATCTTTAACAAAGCTAACTGGATTTGCCTACCTGACGATGTAAAACTTAAACAATAATAAAATGAGTGATTTTGAGTACATTTTGAATCAAGCCAAGAAATCCCATTTTAATGGATGGGATAGCAATGAGTTAAGAAAGTGTGTTGACAAGCTATCTGGCCTATCGCGAGAAGAGTTGTTCATGCTCTATAGAAGCAAATGGATTGATGATGGTAAGACTATCAAGGAAACTATCTTCAATATATTGTTTGCAGACAGACTTGGAAAGCGTGAAGAACGAATTAAGGGATTGGAAACTCCAGAACTTATCGAGGAATTTAAGGATAAACACAGTGGTAATGTCTCTCTCATTCGCAGTGAAATGCAAGAACGCTATAAAGCAGGAAGAGATTGTGCAGCCATTGCGGAAGCTTTTCACAACTCCAATAAGAGTGATCAGGAATGGATTGCCAAGCAAGAAAAGAAAGGAGAAGATGAAAAAAAATCGTAATATGGATAATGACTATTGAAGAAGTAATTGACAGAGCCGTTCAAACGAACCAGTCTGTTGAAATTGAGTATTGTACACGTAATGGCAAAGTGTTCTCATGCGAGATAAGCCAAATACTCTATTCCCCGTATTATGGGGGCACTTATATTCAAGCATTCTGTCCAGATTGGGGAGTTGAGCGTACTTTTAAGGTTAGTCGCATTCTAAAAGTAAATGGTCATTCATTCTCACGGATTTTTTGGAATCAAATAGGTGATGACTTTAAAAAGATTTATTAGAGCGTAGTTTTTAGTTGGATATGGGCAAAATCTGAAATAATCCACTACGTTTTTCGTCGTTTTTTGGCAATTTGACATATTATTTGGATTTTTATTTGTAATTTTGCAGAGAAGTATCGAGTTGAGAATATAAAATAGGATTAAGCGATGAGATATACATATCTGATTCTGGCGGCAATGTTTTTGCTTTGCCTTGCTCCAATGCCAATCGGATACTTCAGTCTGGTCAGGCTTGTAGCTGTGATAAGCTTTGGTGTCATGGCTTATAAAAGCTATGTGGCCAAAAAGGAAATCTTTGCATGGACTTTTGGTATTCTCGCGTTACTGTTTCAGCCTTTTTTTAGGATTACACTGGGCAGGACTGTTTGGAATATCATTGATGTCGTTGTCGCTATAGGCTTTATCCTGTTGTTCCTTTATGAGAACAATATGCTTAAAAAGATTCCGAATAATCCTCCTAAAAATCCTATTGATGATTCGCCAAAGTTAGACAAACTCGACAAAAATGAATTTGCGTTCAAATTATCAGGCAAGTTAGCTCCAAAGGAGTTGATTTATGTGGCAAGTGAGGAAGACCCCGTTCTCTCTGATCTTTTTGAAAAGAATCCGGAGGTTATTGAGGGTTGGGGAAAGATGATTGGTTTCCATGTCATCTATCTGCCACTCCTGATGAAACGCCTGGCTGATGAAAAAGTTCTCAAATACAGAGCACCGTATCTGAGTGATGCCGAAGTCGCAACGGCATCTATCGGAAATGATTTCATACTAAAACATCTGGAGAATCCTAACGATCGCAAGTTGATTAGTCAGGGATTCATGAGGACAGAAGATATCCATAGAAGCGGTGGCAAAGACCAGGCCATCAACCGTTTCTATCCTATTTCATCTGCAAGTTCTGAACCTATTGCTGACCAGTTACACAGGATTGGGAAGCAGATTGCACTTGAAGGCCATAAAGGGCATGGCAGTCGTTTCCAGATAGATGAAAAGAGGCTTGATGACTATCAGAGAGCTTCCCTTCCACCTTCAAAGTCATCTGAGCCGGATGTATATTACGACGAATGGGATGCTTGTGAGGATATGGGAGCCTCTGTTACTCCGTCCTTTGATGCTGACCAGCATTTCAACTCCCAGCAAATGGGAGAAAATACGGATGACTTGATAGAGGAAATCAAGGAGAGAATAGCGAAACTGAGACAACGAGGTATAGCTGAGTATATTCTGGAGCAGTTGATACACCCGGATGACAGGTTAAGCCGTCTTGTCATCACAAAAGACTATAGGATTGTTTTGCCTGACTACAATAATCTGGAAATTAAGATGGAGCCATTGGTTAAGGCAGTATATCTGCTTTTCCTCAAACATCCAGAGGGCCTTTTGTTCAAGCATCTGCCAGATTACCGTAAAGAACTGACGGCCATCTATAACAAACTGAAGCCATTTGGTTTGAGCGACAGAGCATTGCAAAGCATTGAGGACGTAACCAATCCCTTGCTTAACTCCATCAACGAGAAATGCGCCAGAATCAGGGGCGCTTTCGTTGGTCAGTTCGACAATTATATGGCCAAGAATTACTATATAGATGGAGTTCGTGGCGAAGCAAAGAAGATTTCTTTGCCAAGGAATCTTGTGATCTGGGAATAATTGTCATTTTCACAAGCCTTGTGGGGAATATTTGTTTGGAATATAAAAGAAATAGGCTTATCTTTGCATCACATTTATTCATAAAAAGAAACGTAATAATATGTTGAATGAAAAAGATTACCCTATTCTTAACGGCCATGCTGGCCATGTCTGTAACTATTAATTCAAAAACAGAAGAAACGACTATGCTACCAGGAAATGCTGAAATTGTAAAGTGCCCATATTGTGGGACAGAAAAGGAGTTGATGACATTACTCTCAGGAAACACGTTTGGAGCCGAATATTGGTCGGACAATAAAAGAATTGCGCCAATGCTTCCAAGTGTTTCCCCAGTGCAGAAGTGCCCTAATTGCGGGAAATACTATTTTGAGTCTAAAAATCGACACGGGGAAAGTAATAACACATCCTTCGAGCGTGGTGAACTTTCGTTTCCCGAATGGAAGGATGCCTATACCCAGTTCCTGACTGAGGGAGTTGAAGGTGATGATCTTGTAAATGTCCGATTCTGGGTTGTACAGTCATATAACGATTATTTCTATAGGAATGGTAACTCCCATAAGCCATCTGAAGAGGATTTCCAACTGTTCTCCAAACTGGCAATTGATTTTATCAATTCCTTTGATTGGAAGCCTGTTCAACATCCATTGCTGAAAGCCGAGTTGTATAGGGAAGCAAACTTCATGAAAGAATGTAAGGAGGTGCTGGAATCAATACCCTATAATGAACTGGAAGATTTTGAGAAGAGCATATTCAACGATATTCAGAAAAGAATGAAGTCTGGAGATATCAAAGTATTCAAAATAAATATATAAAATAAATTCGAAAGATAATTTCTTCAGATAACAATCATTTTAAGCTGAACAATTAGCATTCAGACTTTCCTGCTCACCTTTGTGGTGAAAATACCAAGATTGATATTACATTCATATTAGCAAAAAGGTCAGGTCTCCCCTCCTCTGCGCGGCTCACAAAAGCCTCGCGCAATGCCACCGCTGGTCTGCACTCTTTACTGTCAGAGAATCTGTGTAGGAACAAGATATCCTTAATGCTCAATCAAATAGTTTTTTCCATAGCCACAACACTGCTACGGCACCAACGACGCAGAACACGAAGTTAGTAAGATAACCTTTGCCAAGCAGTTCGATGTTTAGCAAATGGCTGATGAAAGTGCCGACATAACTGCCAATGATACCTATGAAAAGGTTCATGCAGCATCCTTTGCCCTCACCGCTCATAATGCGGTTGGCAATATAGCCGATACAGATGCCTGTGAGTATCGGCCATGTAGTAAAATCTGCGATACGCTCAAACATAATTCCTAATCCATGATATAAAAGCCAGCCTCTGAGGGGTGATCAAGCACCATACTCTTCGGATCCTCTTTGGTTAGAAGCCATGCCATCCAGATGTCACCAGCAGCTGCAGCAATGAAGAAGATGCCCCAAGCAAGCAGGGGAAGGTTGCCAATAAACAGAGCCACTATCGACGGAATAATACCCAAAATAACACAAGGCATCATGGCTCCCATCATGTAGCCAGGGATGTGCATCGGTTCATCGCAGTGGCAATAGGGAGTTAGCATCTTCCACATAACACCGAAGCTGATGCTTTTCCATCCGCTCGGCGCATAGCAGGCCCACGTAATGCCGTGAATCAGCTCGTGTACCACAATGCCGATTATCATGCCCACAAAAGCGACAATCCATTGAGTCCCGTTACCTAGTATCTCCATCATCGGTTTACGTCCACCCCAAATAAGGAAGAACGGCACCAGTAGCACTATTGCCGCTATCACCATGATGGCTACGGCAAAGATATTCGCTTTGACTATATCTATCGATACTTTACGCCTGTTTTCTTCTGCCATATTCAAAAACATATTAAAACATCCGCAAAAATAGCTATTTTCATCCTTTTTTTCGTACTTTTGCACCAATAATTAGGATAGTTTATGAAAGTTAAGATTCAAACCATGCTGGGCGACATCGTAGTTCGCCTTTATGACGAAACTCCCATCCATCGCGACAATTTCTTGAAGTTGGCGAAGGAGGGTTATTATGATGGAACGCTGTTCCATCGGGTTATCAAGAACTTTATGATCCAGGGAGGTGATCCTGATTCCAAGGGCGCACCTGCTGGCAAGATGCTGGGTGTTGGTGGCCCAGACTATACGCTTGAAGCAGAAATTAAGGACGGACTTTTCCATAAGCGTGGCGCACTGGCTGCTGCACGTCAGGGTGACGAGGTGAATCCTGAACGCCGTAGTAGCGGTTCGCAGTTCTACATCGTCTGGGGAGATGTGTATAACGAAGGACAGCTTCGCCAGTTCTCCAAGCAGCTGAGGATGCAGAAAGTGCAGGATGCCTTTAATGCACTTGCTGCCGAGCATCGTGCAGAGATCATGCAGATGCGCCGTGATAGGAATCGCGAAGGACTTCAGGAACTGCAAGACAAACTGGCTGCAGAAGCTGAGTGTAAAGTAGGCAAATCTGGTCTGGCCGATGAACAGCTAAAGATTTATTCTACTGTTGGTGGTACTCCCCATCTTGACGGTCAATACACCGTATTTGGCGAGGTAGAGGAAGGCCTTGATGTAGTTGAAATGATTCAAGGCACAGCTACTGGACGTGCCGACAGACCCGTTGATGATATTGAGATGAGAATGGTCGTCATAGAATAGACATCATGGAATACAGAAAGATAGGCGATAACTACTATATCCGTATGGATCGGGGGGACGAGATTATCAGCAACCTCCTCGAAGTTTGCGAAAAAGAATCCATACCATCAGCCGTTTTCTCTGGAATCGGCGGCTGTCAGAGTGCAGAACTACAGGTTTTCATTCCTGAAACTGGTAGTTTTGAGACTGAACAGTTGGAAGGAATGTTGGAACTGGTATCTCTCAACGGCAATGTCGTAAGAGACACTGACGGTCAGCTCTTCCACCATACTCATGCCTTGTTCTCATTCAAGAAGGATAATCAGCATGGAATGGCAGGAGGACACCTCAAAGCTACAACCGTTCTATATACTGCTGAGATTGAATTGCGTCCTACTGTTGGCGGTGCTATCGGAAGGAAGTTTGACCCTGAGACTGGTACTGGATTCTGGAACTTTAAAGATTAAAAGTTATGGTACAGAACTATAAGGTCGTTACACTTTGTGGAAGCACCCGTTTCAAGGAGCAATACATGGAAGTTCAGAAACGATTAACGCTGGAGGGCTACATTGTCATCAGCGTAGGA
>Ga0247609_10003465_pt1 | contig 16001 bp, 10 predicted proteins | sample 172DNAGHGlowgp2_FD_193487 | JGI IMG/M metagenome (GOLD analysis project Ga0247609, IMG submission 193487) | Sheep rumen microbial communities from Palmerston North, Manawatu-Wanganui, New Zealand - 1728 DNA GHGlow gp2 | ecosystem: Host-associated > Mammals > Digestive system > Stomach > Rumen ...
TCCTCGGCCCTTGCTTTCAAAGAAAGCTTTCTACCGAAGCGTATGCAAAAGTAATAATTTGCTATCGTAAAAACAAACTTTTTCAAAAAAAAATGAAGATTGAGTCAACAACCTTCATCTTGACATAGTCAAATGCGTGCAAATGTTCGCAAAAAAATCAATGATTTACAACCAAATTCAGAAAGGCATCAATATTGATAACATTCACTTTTGGGAAATCAATTTGATGCAGTACGTTATAATGGTGATCGTTTGTAACGATAAATTGTGCATTTGCGGCAATGGCACAATCCACAAACTTATTATCATCAGGATCTGCTTCAATCAACTCAAAGTGATAATAAGGGTCAACAAATTGCACAAATGAACTATTGATGATAGTCTTGATAACATATTCGGCAACCTCCAAGTTGATAAGCCTTTGCATGATTTCAAAGTATTCATTCAGAATCTCTGTTGAAACACACAACACATTCTCTCCCCCAACGAAAGATTCCCAAATACGATGGTACTTGCTTCTTTGAGGTAAAATTTGAATGAGCCCGTTCGTATCAAGTACAATTCTGCTCATTCTTCAAGCTTATGCAAATCCATTTTATTGATTTCGTCCAATCGCTGCTGATTCAGTTGACCTGAATCCCAGAGCCTATTCAGTTCTGCTTCCATCTTTTCAGAATAGAACTTATACAGAACGTTCTTTAGTTCTTCAAGAGCGTGTTCCGTATTGCTCAACTCAAACATCTTCAGCAAATGGATTTGTATAGGATTAAAAACGGTTGCTTTCATCATAACCACTATATTTGTGATGCAAAGATACACCATTTTTTTATAATGAAAGCAATTCTTTCAATAAAATTAGGTGTGTTCCAAATAATCTGTTTTAGAACATAACTTAATTCAATGAGTCAACAACCTTCATCTCAGCATAGCCAAATGCGCACAAATTGGGCACTTATTTTACGATAACGATAACGAAAACGATAACGAAAACGAAGGTTTACCATCCGGATGGCAGTTATCGTTTTCGTTATCGTTAAATAATCATGAGAGAATTTGTGAAAATTTGTTGACTCTTCATTTCTACGGAGGCGAGGAGAATAGTTTTTCCTTTAGCATCTCCTTCACTTCTCACTCCTCACTTCTCACTTCTCACTTCTTCACTCCTCATTCCTCACTTCTCACTTCTCACTCCTTCAAAAAAACGACTCGGAGCGCAAGCGATGTGCCTGCGCTCCGAGGAAAGAGTGTATGAAGTCTATTGTTTGAACAAAGGGAGAGGATTACCAAATGCTGCCCCAATCACCACCACGACCTTTGGCCGAGGAATTAAGCAAACCGTTATCGTTCTCTATTCGTTCTGTTGGAGTGCTCCAACCTTGATTGAACCAATCACCATTGGAATACTTATTATTCTCATCATTATTACCAATAGAAAACAATCGATCACCTGAACCACACAATGGCTGTTCCATTTCGTAGCGGAGCGATGTAATAATCTCGGGCTGTATATAATTCTTTTTCATCGTTTCTGTATTGTTTTTAAGAGCGTTCATAAATTGTTTACTTCACCAAATACTTCTTGCCGTTGATGATATACATACCCTGTGGCAGGTTGCTGAGAGAGTGCGAGCCACGGCCTACAACTTCACCATTGATGCTATACACGATGTTCATGTATTCCACCTTCTGACCCTTTTCTTCAGCCTCGGCAACGATGTCCTTGATTTCAGTAGGATTGAATTCACCCATGAAACCTTCATCGAACACCATGTTCAAGCCCTTCGTATTGTTGGCTACGCCTGGGCCTAATTTTGATTCAATACCATTGATGGCAGCTTCGTTAGGAATTATAATGGCTGTGAATTGATTCCACGCACCACCCTGACGTGTTGAAGCCGAACCTTCTGCAGGATTCTCTGCGATCTCACGATAATACTTAGGATAATCAGTACCTTTTCGACCAAGGAAGTAAGCATTCTTAGGAATATATATCTGATATGGAACAATGTCTGCCTGCCATGCGGCTATAGCAGATTCATTTGCTGATTCAGCAGTATTATAGGCATCTCGCCATTGGTTAACAGCAGTTGTGTAAGCCGATAATGCAGTTTGGTACTCACTTTCTTCTTGAGCATGTGCTTGTTCGTAATTATTCCATGCTGCCACATTGGCATAATAAGCAGCCAATTCCTCCTGATATTGATTGTAAGGTTCCATCTCTTCAACCAAAGTCACTGCAAGTGCTTTTAGCTCTGCAAACTTTCCTTCTGGACTAGTACTGGATTCGTTATTCCCATTAAAAATATCATTGAAAAAGGCTTTAAATAAAACGAGGCCATCATTACTTACAGTTTTATAATTATGTCCAATTGATTGATTTTGGAAAGCCCAATTACTCCAATGTGTAAAGAACTCGCTTACATCATAAGAAGCCAAATCCTCATAGTATTTAAATGAGTAAGTTTGTCCATTTTCTTCCCAAGAAACTCTTTCTGCCATCAACAAATCCTTAACTTCAGCATACTTAGGAGCATTTGCTGGATTTTGAACCTCAGTAGGCATATCAGCTTCTGTCATTTTTTCGCCATACTCTCTAACAACTGCCTTTCGAGCTGCCGGCATTGCAGGGCCCTTAGGATACAATGAAGTATAATTGGAAATAGAAGGAAGTACTTGCAGCCCGCCATTTTCAACAGTAGGTTCCTGAAGATCAGTTGGATAATTTGCTACATCAGTTCTTAATAGTGTAGGATTACCGATGAAAGTATAGGTCTGTCCATTATACAATGGATATGGAGGCTGCATGTAGTTGTCAGCATCTGGTGTCCACTTTGAATGATCATTTATATCATTACCAGTAAAAGACCCTCTTTGAACACCAAGGTCAACTACACGCTTCTGTTGCTCGAAGAGAGTTGGCCATTCTGTCACTTCTGGCCATTCAATACCAGAGAAGTCACAACGACGTGGATTTCCCTTCGAGGTACCAATGGCAGGGTGAATCATATAAGGATGACCAGCTGTAGCAAGAATACCATCAATCGTTACAACCTTACTCTTGTCTGCTCCATCTCCAGTCAAATCCATCGCTGCAGTACCTGGTGCAAATGTTTTAGTTTTATTGGTGGATAATTTTGCACTTACATGAGCATGATGGTATTCTTCACTTGTATCAGGCGTGCCGTCAGCATTCGCCTTGTAGTAAACATTATATCTAAATTTACCATGATCCTCTCTAACAGGCGTGCCATCAGCTTTCATTTTTCTTAAATAGATATCGCCATTTTCATCTTTGTATGTGGTCTGAGCAACCGTATTGAAATGGAGCGTGAGAGTCAAAGGATCCGTTTCTGTTTTTTCTTTTACTTCCACACCACTGAAGTCAACAATGTTGAATGTCTCATTGAAGGCAGCAGCCAACTGCTCGTCGCTCAAGTCGAATGGGAAGCACATGGTGTACCAAACATCCTCATATTTCTTCTTATATACATCGCCACCAGGGTTTGTAGTATATTCCTTCATTAACATAAACTGTGCCCATCCATCGCGGGTGTATATTCCCTGTCTGGGTGTTCCCACATTAGCACCTCCAGCAGTTTCACGTGCTTGCATGTCCGCTGCGGTAGGTAATCCTAACGAAGGTGTATCTGACGAATGAGCATGATAATCTCTAGAGATATCAGCTCTAACCTTTTCACGCAACTGCGTAGGATAGTGAAGTACAGGGAGACCATTGCAATTTACGAAATACCATTCAACTGCATCATCCCATGACAGACCATCTGGAGTACTACCTGCGTGAACACCTTTCAATCCTTCCCAGCCATCATAATGTCCGTGATTGAAGGAAGCGCCTGCTCCCCAATTGTCAAAACTGTTTCCGCCTGTGAAGATTGCAGGAATCTTATTAGGATCGGTTGTAGTCAAGAAGATGTCGGTAAAAGGACAGAGTTTGAATGCATCCTTACCGATCTTATCCACATTTTCAGGAATGGTAATACTGTTCAAAGCCAAACAGTTGTCGAACGCATTATTACCGATGTAAATCAATGATTGTGGCAAACGAATGGACTCCAATTGCTGACTATTGCTAAAAGCATTGCCACCAACCGAGACAATACCTTCAGAAAGTGCAATGTGCTTCATGGAATGACTCTCACCAAAGGCGAAGTCTCCAATATAGCAATTACTCAGACCTGCAGCGAAATCCAGGTCTTCCAGCATGGTACTATTTCCAAAAGCACCACCTCTGGCTTCTTTCACACCATTGCCAACAACGAGATGCCTTATGTTAGGACGGAAAGCGCATTCATAATCTAGTATTCTATAGTTATTTGGAATTGTAAGTGTTTCTATAGGGCCACCTTCAGGCACCTGGATCTGCCCATTTTGGTCTACATAACTAAACTGTGAAGCAAATTGTTCATCATTCAAGTTGTGAGCCGTCTTGTAATTTGCTTTATTTTTTGTCGCTAGATCAAATAAACATCCCGGAGGCAAAACATCGATTTCTGTTGGCAAGGTTATATCTAGAACCTCTCGAGCATAGACTCTAAAATAGCAGAAAGCATTGGTTTTATAATTAGTAAGCTCTTCGAGACCCGTGCTTTCTTCATGAAAAGGGTCATCCACATCATAATATTTATTACTATTAGAAAAAGTGAACGAAGCCAAAGTACATGGCGCAAAATCAGCACCTGTGAAATCCCAATAAGCAGGAGTGTTACCAAACAATGCATCATTGTTGTATTGTTTGGACAAGTCTTGCTCACCATAGATACCAGCCATTCTTACGGTCTTGACAGTACTAAGAGGGTCAGAGTAAACATGAGTATATTGATTATTAATATCATTAGTCTTATGCATCAGTATACCAGATGGACTGAGAAGAGCAGCTTGTACATTGTTTTTCTTAAATGAATAGATGGCAATAGCTTGAGGGGATGTGTTAACATCAGTAGAAACCACTAACTTCAGCTTAAGGTTATTAGTGCTAGTTTTTATATCCTCAAACGCAGTAGCATCACCTTCATAACCACAAGGCAAAAGCAAGTGCTCCAAATTGCCAAGATTCATACTTGATAGAGAGCTTAAATCAGGAATCGTGGCTTCCTGTAAATCAAGACTTTTGAAAGCGCCTAGGGCAGAAATATTTACAGAATTAAGTGCTGCTAAGTCGTCAGCATTCAAATTGCCATCAATACGAAGGTGACCTTTACCATCACTTCCGACTCCGTTTAATTCAGGTTTTGTAGCATCAATCCAAGCAGCAAGAGCACCAGGACCACTAACAGTCAAGTATTGATAGTCACCACTGCCTCGAGTTTTGTTACTACCTGTAACTTGTAACTGGCCATTCGACCAATTTACATCTGCTGCCCACGTCCCTACCGAAACTGTGAGCAAAACGAGAAACATGAGTAATTTTTTCATTCTCATTTTGATTTTAATTGTTAATAATTAAGTTTATTTTGTTTTTGATTATATTTTTGACTCGTTACAAGTACTCAATTATATGATTATCTACGTCTCCACAAAATTCGGTGCAAAAATAACACGCTTTACGCGCATGGGCATCATCGAAACTTAAAACCTATCACGTTTTTCCTCTATAGTCATCCTGAATTCTTTAATTTTATCGCCAAAACTTAAAATATCTGTTGATTTTTTCTCGATTTCTTTTCTTTTTGTGGAAATAAATATGTACTTTTGCCATCGAAAACGGAATTCCCTCTCAATGACATGAAAACACCCTCCTGAGTCGTTTATGGCAACTGGAATGGTTTGTCATCTGATGGGTGAAATCTTTTGCCTCAAGTTTCGCAAGATGCCTAATCTTTGATATTTAGTCGCCTGCGGCGAGAACCTTCAGCTCGGCGTAGCCAAATCTTTCAAATCTAAACAAATCATACAAATGTTATTGTGAAGATTATTGAAAGATTTGTGAAGATTTGTAGGATTTCTGTCACGAAGTGACACTCATTATTAGATATTTAGGACTTGCGAAAGTTAAGTTTTGCTATAATATAAAACCTCTTATGATACGTCTTGTGTTATTGTTGCTTTTCGCAACAATATTTAATGTGCATGTTTTTGCTGCTGTCGTCAACAACGATTCTGCGGACTATCACCTTCGCCTTGCCGAAGAACTATACGAGCAAGGCAATTACCAATTGGCGCTCCACCACTGCGGACGCTCCATTTCCTTTGCTGATGCCACCGAGTCACGTCGTAGCCTCTATCTCAGCCTCTACTACATGGGGTGCATCGCCCAAACCTATAGCAAACTCTCCGACGCTGCCCGTTTCTATGACTTTGCCCTCACTCTCTGCCCTTCCGACAGTGCGGAAATTCGTGCCAAAATCCTCTCAAACATGATTGTTGTGCTTGGACGTGACAACGGAGTCGAACAAGCCAGTTCCTATTATCAAGAATATGAACGACTGAAAGGTATCAACAACACCCGAGAGGATAGTTGCCGACATCTCTCCAACCTGGCTTACCTCGAACTAAGTAAAGCCAACTACTCCAATGCACTTAACTATCTGAATCAGGAACGCGCCTACGTCAACCAACTCGCCAATGCCGATGTCATCAAAGCAGGCATGGAAACGGACTTCGCCTTTGCCTACCTTGCCCTCAACCAGAATGATAGCGCCATCATCTGCCTCAAGCGCTGCGAAAAAATCCTCGAAGGTATCCATCGACCTTTCCTCCTTGCTCGCACCTACCGATACCTTTCGGAAGTGTATGAAAAACAAGGCAATAAAGACCTATCCCTCGCTTATCTCGGCAGCTACCAGCACCTTGTCGATTCTGTTTTCAACGATAAGGACTACTTTCTCGAAATCAACCGCATCTCTCCTATCATCACCCGACTCAATAACGAACTCGTCAAACATAACCAACAACGCTTGTTCCTCAAACTCGCTATTGTCGCTATCCTCTTCCTCGCCCTTCTCATCTCCATGCTTCTACTTCGTCACCATCGCCGCCATCAATCCTACAAAATAACTCCATCCCTCAGTCCTACCAATACCCATCCAAACGCAGAAATCGCCGAATCCATCGAACAAAATTCCTCTTCCACCGAAGATAATTCCCAATCCACCGAGCCAATCATTCCATCCGTTGAAGAAGACTCTCACACAGACTTAGAAATTCCCCAATCCATCGAAGAAAATGCCGAATCCATCGAGGAAAATGCCTCTTCCTCCGATGTTATCTCCTCTGAGGAATCTATCCCTTCAGAAGAATCTATCCCTTCAGTTTCTCCTCTTTTCCCTCTTGCTGCTGACGACCCCAATGGTCTCATCGCACAGCGCATTGAATCCATCCTCAACGACACCCAATATCTCTGCGACAACTCTTTTAATCTTAACACGCTCGTACAGCTCACAGGTTCCAATATCGCCTACGTATCCAAAATCATCAACGAAAAATACAACAATAACTTCCGTTCCGTCCTTAACGAGCGTCGCGTAAAGCTCGCATGCGAAAAGATGGATGACGTGGAATACTACGGCAATCTAACCATTTCCGCCATTGCTGAAAAGGTTGGCTACAAAAGCAGCAACAGCTTCATCAATGCCTTCAAGAAAGTCATGAACACCACTCCATACATCTACCAGCAACAAGCTATCCAACGGCATCTTTCTCAAAAACGTTCCAATTGAAAGGTAAAGGGATAAAACATACATTATTTTTAACCACGAACCTTCGGCGAAAGCCAATTACTCGATATTTTTAACCACGAATTACGCGAATTAAACGAATTATATAGCTTGGCGTAAGTCAATTATCTTATATCTTAGGAAAGAAATTAGAATAATTACTCCAAAAATTTGGTGTTGTTAAAAAACATATTATTTCTGACAAAATTATTCTAATTATTCTAATTTCTTTCCTCATAAAATCATCCCAAGTTATTATTTTTTGTTACTAAATAATCTTTAACCAATCATCCGTGTTTCTTCATTCTTCAATCCTTTGATTATACTGAACCTTTAGTTCGGTGAAAGACAAATTTTCATTTGAATCTACTGCGTCGTTCCTTTGGATTTACTGAAATAACGAGCCCTCAACGTTTTTACAGCGAGCGCTCGGCGTTGCAACGCCGAGCGCTCGTTATCGAAACGCCGAGCCCTCGGCAACTAGTTGAATCCAAAGGAGCGGTTCAGTCAATCCCAAAAAGAGGTTCCCCAAAGCCCCCCTCCGACTCCCCCGAGGGGGAGGGAGGAACGGGGAACGTGAAGCGTGAAGAGAGGAACGTGAAGCGTGGAGTGAAAATTAAAAAGTAAAAATTAAAAAGTAAAACTCCTATACTCCAAAACTCCGTAGAAATTTAGAAAACGGCGCTTGCGCCTTGAAACCTGAAACCAGCACGAAGTGCCTTGAAACCTGAAACCAGCACGAAGTGCCTTGAAACTTGAAACTAGCACGAAGTGCCTTGAAACTTGAAACTAGCACGAAGTGCCTTGAAACTTGAAAAGATTCTAATTGCGAAATTGATGGGGTGAAAGCGGGCATTTTTCAAAAAAAAATAGTATCTTTGTCGGCAAAAGAAAGAAAACGATAACCAATGAAGGAAGATGATATCGAAGACGTTGGCGTTGGTACGCCAGATGCAGCGGAGGGCGGAGGTAAGATGCCGCCTAAGTCGGACTATGACCCAACAAGAAATAAGGATGGCATTACGCACCACTTGAGTGGCATGTATCAGAACTGGTTTCTGGACTATGCCTCCTACGTGATTCTGGAACGTGCTGTGCCTCACATCATGGATGGTTTCAAGCCTGTGCAGCGACGCATCCTCCATGCCATGAAGCAGATGGATGATGGACGCTTCAACAAGGTGGCGAACATTGTGGGTAGTACGATGCAGTATCATCCGCATGGCGATGCCAGTATCAAGGATGCCTTGGTGCAGCTGGGACAGAAGGAACTGCTGATTGACTGCCAGGGCAACTGGGGCAATATCCTGACGGGTGATGATGCCGCTGCAGGTCGATACATTGAGGCTCGCCTTTCGAAATTCGCGCTCGATGTGGTTTTCAATCCGAAGACGACGGAATGGAAACTCAGCTATGACGGGCGCAACAAGGAACCTATCGCCTTGCCTGTGAAGTTCCCATTGCTGTTAGCACAGGGAGCTGAGGGTATTGCCGTGGGTCTTTCGTGCAAGATTCTTCCTCATAATTTCAATGAAATCTGTGACGCAGCGGTCAACTACCTCTACGATGAACCGTTCCAGCTCTATCCCGACTTCCCAACGGGCGGAAGTATCGACGTGAGCAAGTACAACGACGGTCAACGCGGAGGTGTGGTGCGTGTGCGTGCGAAGATAGAGAAGCGCGACAACAAAACGCTTGCCATCACGGAGATACCATTCAGCAAGACGACGGGTTCACCACAGCATCCGAGTCCGTTCATCGACTCCATCCTGAAGGCTGCCGAGAAAGGAAAAATCAAGGTGCGCAAGGTGGAGGACCTGACGGCTGCTGGTGTGGAAATCCTGATTCACCTGATGCCAGGCGTGTCGTCGGACAAGACCATCGATGCGCTCTATGCCTTCACGGATTGCGAAATCAACTTGTCGCCAAACTGTTGTGTGATTGACGAGAAGAAGCCGCAGTTCCTCACGGTGAGCGATGTGCTGAAGCGCTCGGTGGATAACACGAAGAGTCTGATTAAGCTCGAGCTCGAAATCCGCCGAGGGGAATTGTTGGAACAGTTGCACTTTGCTTCGTTGGAGAGAATCTTCATTGAAGAACGCATCTACAAGGCAAAGGAATTCGAGAACGCCAAGACGATGGATGCTGCTTGCGAATACATCGACGAGCGACTGACTCCGTTCTATCCTATGTTCATCCGTGAGGTGACGAAGGACGATATTCTCCGACTCATGGAAATCAAGATGGCTCGCATCTTGAAGTTCAACAAGGACAAGGCTGACGACTTCATTGCACGCTTGAAGGACGAGATTGAAGAGATAGAACGCCGTTTGGCTAACCTCGTGGAGGTGACAGCAGAGTGGTTCCGCTACTTGAAGAAGAAATATGGAGCCGACCATCCTCGTCTCACTGAAATCCGTTCGTTCGATACGATTGAGGCAGCGAAGGTGGCGGAGGCGAATCAGAAACTTTATATCAATCGTGCCGAGGGATTCATCGGAACGGGATTGAAGAAGGACGAGTTTGTGACGAACTGTTCGGACATTGATGACATCATCATTTTCTACCGCGATGGAACTTACAAGATTATCAAGGTGGCGGAGAAAGTGTTTGTGGGTGAGACTGAACGTTGCAAGCGCGACCATCGCAAGGCGGAAATCATCTATCTGGATGTGTTCAAGAAGAACGACAAGCGCACGATATATAATGTATGCTACAAGGATGGTGCTACGGGTGTGAGCTACATCAAACGCTTCAACGTGACTTCCATGACGCGCGATAGGGAGTACGATGTGACGATGGGAACGCCGAAGTCGCGCATCAGTTATTTCACCGCCAATTCCAATGGTGAGGCAGAGCTCATCAAGGTGACGCTGAAACCAAACGACAAGGTGCGGAGATTGACCTTTGAGAAGGATTTCAGTGAGATTGCCATCAAGGGACGTGCTTCGCGTGGCAACCTGTTGACAAAGAATGATGTGTATCGCATCCAACTGAAGTCGCATGGTGCTTCCACTTTGGGAGGACGAAAGGTGTGGTACGATCCAGACGTGCAACGCATCAATTACGATGAGCACGGGCAGTTCCTGGGTGAGTTCCAGAACGAAGAAAAGATTCTTGTGATTCTGAAGACGGGTGAATTCTATTTCACGAATTTCGACCTCAATAACCACTACGAGCAGAATATCCTGCTCATCGAGAAATATGATTCCCGCAAGGTGTGGACGGCTGTGCTCTATGATGCCGACAACGACAATCTGCCGTATATCAAGCGTTTCCAACTCGACGAGTCGAACAAACGCCAGAGTTTGTTGGGCGAGAATCCGAAGTCGGAATTGATTTTGCTGACCGATACGCCTTATCCTCGTTTGGAACTGCACTTTGCGGAGCCTGATACGTTCCGTGGTCCTCTTGAAATTGATGCGGAAGAATTTATCGCTGTGAAGGGTTTCAAGGCGAAGGGTAAACGACTGACCACTTTTGCACTCGCTGAGGTGATTGAGCTGGAACCAACTCGATTTCCTGAACCTGAGGATGACAACGATGACGATGACGATGGTGGTGGCGACGATGATGACGGTGGCGATGGCGGTGCCGGTGGAGATGATGCAGACGATACTCCAAGAGAAAAGTCGGACGATGAAATCCGTGATGAACTGACGGGACAGCTGAGGCTATTCTAAAAGAAAAAGGGCTTCGGCAAAACCGAAGCGTACTGTGAAATTTGAGCAGATTTGTGAAAATTTGTTGACTTATGAATAATAAAATGCTAAACTCACGGACGTTAGGAGGATAGGAATCTTCAAATTTTTTGAACTATATGAACGAAACCATCAAATTTGAAACTGTTAGCGACAAGATAGTACGGTTGAAAGATCAAGATGTTATCCTTGACTTTGCTGTAGCCGAATTGTACGAGGTTGAAACAAGAGAAATCAATCAAGCGGTGAAGAACAATCCTAAAAAATTCCCCGATGGTTATGTTTTTGAAGTTGACAATAAAGATCTTACAGAGTTAAAATCAAAATTTTTGATTTCAAATGACCATGCAAGACGTGCAAAACCAAAGGCTTTTACAGAGAAAGGTTTGTATATGCTTGCAACTATCCTTAAGGGCGACAAGGCTATACAAACCACAATTGCTATCATCGAGGCGTTTGCAAAACTCCGTGAGTTGTCGCGTACCATTGGTGAGATGGCAAAGAATCCAGACGAGTTCAAACAGAAGTCTTTAATGCGACGCAGTGGTGAGATTGTGGAGGACTTATTTGGAGATGATATGCACACAGATGAGACTGAAACTGAAATAGAACTTAACTTTGCTGTTCTGAAACTAAAGCATACGATTAAACGCAAGAAGTAACAATGGTCGCAACTACAGATTGCAGAAGTGAAAATGAAGAATGAGAATCTACCTTAGGTAAAATTCATTCTTAATTCTTAATTCTTCATTCTTCATTATCAATTATTAAGGCGATGACGAAAACAATGGCGGATATACTTAAACAGAAAAGGCTGATGGCAACGTGGTGGTTGCTGTCAGCCTTTTTGTGTGTTTTTGCGCAGGGGACGGATGCTCCCGATGTGAAGTCATCGCCGGTTGAGGAACTTGGTGTGAGGAAACATGCATGGATGGTGGGTGGAGGTTTTTCCAATGTGCTTGACACTTATCTCTCTCCTTATATATATAAAGGTGGAGAAATTCGACTGATGCGTGAGACTCAACGACTGACTCGAATGTTTTGGAACGAAGGACGAAGGACGAATAACGAAAACGAAAGGACGGCTCCTCGTGTGTCCTTCCAAACTTTGCTTGACTTGCATGGCTCCTATCTGGAGAGTAGGGCAGGGAATGTGAACGGATGGGCTGGTGGAGTGCGCTACGGTTTGGGTTGGCTCTATCGGATGCTACCTGAGAAGAATATGGGAAGTGTTTCTGACGCCTGGACATCGACGCAATTCCAACGCTTCTCTTTGGAGGTAGGACCGATGCTTTCTGGTTATCTCGGGGCGGTGTATAACGAGCGTAATGGTAACAACCCTGCACAGGCAAAGCTCGACTTGATGCTCGACCTCAGTGCTGCGTGTTCCTATCGCTTCCGCTTGTTCCACCATCCGTTTGCGCTGCGCTATCAGTTGGCTGTTCCTTTTGTGGGGGTGGCGTTCTCGCCTAATTATGGACAATCGTACTACGAGGCGTTCACGCTTGGCAATTACGACCACAATGTGGTGTTTGCCAATGTGGTGAATATGCCGTCCATGCGCCATTTGCTCACACTCGATGTGCCACTTTCGCGCCGTTCACGTACCGCCTTGCGTGTGGGATATGTGGGTGAATTGATGCAATCCACCTTCAACCACATCAAGTACCACTCGTATTCGCACTGCCTGATGATTGGTTTCACTCAAAGCTTCAGAAAATTATGAAACACTGGTTTTACGTCATACTCACGCTTTTTGCCTTGAGTTCTTGTGTCGGTGAGGACTATCCCAGCAAGGATACGCCAGCCGACAATTTCGAGGCTTTGTGGAGAATCATGGACGAGCATTATTGTTTCTTCGACTATAAGCGACAGGTGCTGGGTGTGGATTGGAACGAAGTGCATTCGCGTTATGCCGCCAAAATCAATCCGAAGATGGACAACTTGCAGTTGTTCGAGGTGTTGTGTCAGATGTTGGGCGAATTGAAGGATGGGCACGTGAATTTGGGTGCTTCTTTCGACTTTGGGAGAAATTGGAGTTATTTCGAGGATTATCCAGACAATTACAATGCTGAATTGATTGAACGGTATTTGGGAAAGGGAAACGATTACCAAATTGCTTCGGCGTTGAAGTACCGAATTCTGGATGATAATATTGCTTATGTTCGCTGTGAGTCGTTTGCGAATGGTATTGGAGATGGGAATCTCACGGTGATGCTTGACCAGTTGAAATCCTGTTCGGGCATGATTGTGGATGTGCGCAACAACGGTGGAGGACAACTCACTGCTGCCCATCGACTCGCTGCACGTTTCACCAACGAGAAATTGCTCATTGGTTATGTGTGCCACAAGACGGGAAAGGGTCACAATGATTTCTCTGCCCTCGAAGCCGAATATTTGGAACCCAGCGATGGAGTGCGTTGGCAGAAACCCGTTGTTGTGTTGACGAACCGTCAATGTTTCAGTGCCACGAACGATTTTGTGAAGTGCATGAAGCTTTGTCCGCAGGCTACGGTGCTGGGCGATAGCACTGGAGGGGGAAGTGGTATGCCGTTCACCTTGGAATTGCCCAATGGCTGGAGTGTTCGCTACTCTGCTGTGGTATATTACGATGCTCAGAAGCAGCACACGGAGTTTGGAATTGCTCCCGATGTGAAGGTTTCGCTCGACTCTCTCGATGTGTTGAAACAGAAGGACACATTGATTGAATCGGCACGAGAATTGATGAGATAAGGTAGGTTCTCACCATTTTTAGAACATACCCAAGTCTTCTTTTCCTTCTTTTCTTTGTTTTTCCCCACTATCGTTGCCAGTTCTCTTTTTCAAAAAGTACTTTCTTGGTTTAAGGGGTGTGTTTTGGCGGTGTGCGAACACAATATGCTAAAAAACATGAATTCTCAAAAGTTTGACTTATAAATTGCACAAAGATGTTTGTTGTTGTGCAATATATTGATACTTTTTTTACTGATTATTGGTTATTTTGTAGCATAGATGCATTTTTTTTATGTTTTTATAGTGCAGCAAATGAAAAAACTCTATACCTTTGCATCGTTTTTCAGAGACAAAGATGATAAATCTCTCTGTAAAGGATAACAAAAAAGTAAATAATTAGTAAAGTAAAATAGATTGTTTAACATTTAAAAAAAGCAATTAGAAATTATGAAAAAGATTATTCTTACAGCTCTCGTAGCAGTTGCTTCTCTTAGTGCTAATGCACAGGTATGGTTAGGTGGTAGCCTCGGTTTTAACTACGACAAGCAATCAGTAAAGCATGGTGGTTCTTCATCAAACACTACTTTCTCTATCGCTCCTGAAATTGGTTACTCTCTCAATGACAAATGGGATCTCGCTCTCGCTTTGAATGAGTCATTGATTTCTGTAAAGGATGGTGACACTATGAACTCTTTCACTATCAACCCATACGCTCGTTACACATACTACACAACTGGTAAGGTAGGTTTCTTTGTTGACCTCGGTTTCAGCGTTGGTACTACTAATTTGGCTTATGATGATGGTGTTATTTTCAAGTCTGATGACAATACAACTACTTGGGGTATTGGTTTCCGTCCAGGTGTGAAGTATGCTGCATCTGACAAGGTTACATTCGTTGCAAGCCTCGGTGGTCTTGGTTTCCAGCAGAGCAAGTTGGGTGACTACAAGGACACTAATGTTGGTTTCAACGTAGATGGTAACGCTCTCAAGTTCGGTGTTTACTACGCATTCTAATCAAGGGAATACAGAATTAGTTTACAATACAAAGAAAGACTGACACTTCGGTGCCAGTCTTTTTTCATGGTGATTATTCTAGATTGACTAGGTTTCCTAGTTTTCCTAGGCTTCCTAGTTCTCCTAGTTTTCCTAGTTCTCCTAGTCTTCCTAGCAAAATGCCTCTCATGCCTTGTTCTTCACCACCAGCACGTAGGTGATGAGGATGACGTTCATCATTAGTGAATAGATGATGGCGGGAATTGCCATTGTTTCGTTGTTGAATACAAAAGGGCTGGATGCAATGGCAATGCTTTGGGCTGCGTTTTGCATACCGATTTCAATGATGAGGGTCTTTTGTTCCTTGCTGGTCAACTTTGCTGCACGAGAGAGACCGTAGCCGCCACCCATGGAAAGCAGAATGAGGAGCGTGATGATGATGCCGAGTTCTGCGAGGTTATCGAGAATCTGATGACTGTTCTGGATGTAGAACACCACGACAAGCAGTACAAGCAGCGGCAGGGCAATTTTGCTGAGCACGTTGTTCATCTTTTGTGCTGCTTTCTTCCATTTGGCACGAATGACCATTCCCACAATGATAGGGAGCAGGGCGAGCACAAGGTTCTGCACGATAAGTTTGCCAACAGGCAGATGAATCACACTTTCCTCCGTTCCTGGGATGATGTGGGTAGCTGCGCCCATGACGAGTGGGATGGTGAAGAGCGTAATGATACTACTGCAAGCCGTGAGGCTCACGCTGAGTGCCACATCGCCTTTGGCGAGCATGGAAAACACGTTCGACGAACTGCCGCCTGGACAGCACGCTATCAGTACTACTCCCATGAAGAACACAGGGCTGAGGTGGAACACCCATCCGAGGCAGAACGCGATGATGGGCAGAAAAAAAAGCTGCCCGATGAGT
>Ga0247609_10003468_pt1 | contig 16000 bp, 18 predicted proteins | sample 172DNAGHGlowgp2_FD_193487 | JGI IMG/M metagenome (GOLD analysis project Ga0247609, IMG submission 193487) | Sheep rumen microbial communities from Palmerston North, Manawatu-Wanganui, New Zealand - 1728 DNA GHGlow gp2 | ecosystem: Host-associated > Mammals > Digestive system > Stomach > Rumen ...
CTATGAAGATAGTAAAAAAAATGAAAATTATAATGATATCTTTAAACAAAAGTTTGACCAATTTAATCCAAAGAATTTTAAACCACTAACACATGAACAAATAAATAATCTTAAAAATAAATTGAATAATAAGAATAAAAACGTGAACGATTTACCAAAAATAGATAGCAGAATTCCACAACAAAAAAAAGAACTACCATTAAAAAAAAGCATAATAGAAAAGGCACTCGAAGAAACATCAAATGATACATATAAAAAATTTGAAAACAAACTTAGAACAACCTTTAGAAAAACTTTTGGCAATGCCAATAAAACAATAGTAAAGAACACTAAATTTTACTTAAAACAAAAAAAAGGAAAAGGAAATAATATTTTTAGCTAAGGCAAATAGTATCTGGATATTTTTCTTTTAATAAAGCGCTATAGTAGTTTGTAAAACTTTCAATTTCAAGTGATTTTGAAGTTTCAACTATACGGCACAAAGTTCTTTCTTCTATTTCTGGAACAATTTCATCTTTATATTTTTGTAAAATTCCAGTATATCTCCTCATTGCGCTTATATAATTATCTGTTTTGTAATAAAATTCACCAATTGAAAGTTCACTGAATTGTTGCAACTTTTTTAAATATAATATTTTTACTTCAACATCTTTTGAAAATTTAGAATCAGGATATTTTTGCACCAATTGAGTAAAAATATCTAAACTATTTTCTATAAAATCACTGCTCCTTTGTTCATTTCTAACTTGTCTATAATATGTCATTCCTCTTATAAACATCATATAGTCATCATAACGATCGTGTAAAAATAAACGTTGATAAATAGCAAAAATTCCTTCAATTTTTTCATAATCTTTATTTATATAGCTTGTGTATGCTTCTAATATAAGTGAATTTCTTGTATATTTTGAATAAGGATAATTTTTTGTCAATTCTTCAAAATTTTCCGCTGATGTTTGATAAAATCTTTTTGCATAGTTGTAAATTCCATCTAAATAATAAAATTTTGCTTCTGTTTTACTTTTATTAACACTGTTTGAATTGCTAAATTGTTCATCTGTCTCTTCCGCTTGTAATAAAGAATTATTTAAAATAAATGATGAAAAAAATAAAAATATAAAAAAAATCTTTTTAAATCTCATCACAATTTTACACTTAAAAAATCAAAGAAATTTAGTTTTCTTCGTTTTTAACTTCACTTTCTTTTTGTTTCTTTTCTCTTTTTACAACTAAATTATGAGACATTTGAGCAACACCTTTATCGTCAAATTTTAAATTCATTTTTAAAGTCAAACCCTTGCCAGCTTGTCTCATGCCATTTTTAGATTTAGATGTTTTTCTCTTTGGAACTGCCATAAAATAACAAAATAAAACTAACCTTGTCTTGCTTTAAAACGCTTATTTGTTTTACAAATAACATATATTCTGTTGCCTCTTTTAACTAACTGACAACCTTGACGTTTACGCAAATTTTTCAACGAAGATTTAACTTTCATAACAAAATTATTTTCAATATCAAAAAATAATAGTCAAGTAAAATAAATAATAACATATATATTTATTTAAAAAATAAAATATCAATTTGCAAATTATAAAAATGTTTTTATGAATATTTAAAATAAAAAATGACAAAAATTATTGCAGTAGTTAATCAAAAAGGAGGGGTAGGAAAAACAACAACAGTTATAAATTTAGCAACATCACTTGCAGCGATTGGACAAAAAATATTAGTTATAGATTTAGATCCACAAGGAAATGCAAGCACAGGTTTTGGAATTGATAAAAATGAAAGAGAAAAAAGTGTTTATGAATTGATGTTGGACGACAGGCTTGTTGTTGATGATTGCACTTATGAAACAAACGTTGAAGGATTGTATTTAATACCAGCAACAATGGATCTTGCGGCAGCAGAAGTTGAACTATATGAAACAAAGAATAAACAATTTTGTCTAAAACAAAAACTAAAAGACAATATTTCTCAATATGATTTTGTGCTTATAGATTGTCCTCCTTCATTGGGAATGCTAACAATAAATGCAATGTGTAGTTCAAATACAATTTTAATACCAATGCAATGTGAATTTTTTGCTCTTGAAGGACTATCACATTTATTAAAAACATACAATGAAATAAAAAAAGCATTAAATAAAGATATAGACATAGAAGGTTTATTATTAACAATGTATGACCCAAGAAATAAACTTACTTCACAGGTGGAAGAAGATGTAAGAAATTTTTTAAAAGATAAAGTTTATGAAACGGTTATACCAAGAAATGTAAAAGTTAGCGAAGCACCATCACACGGAAAACCAGTTATAGTTCATGATATAGATTGTGCAGGTTCAAAAGCTTACATTAACCTTGCAAAAGAAGTCATTAAGAAAAATAATATTGAAATAAAGTAATAATTATTATTTATTTAAATTTATTTACTACCAATAAAAACTTTATCAGCAACTCTAAGATCTATATATTTAATACTTTGAATATCTGTTGAAAGTAAAAACTCTGAATCTAATTTATTAAATTGTTGTATTGCTTTTGTCCAATTTGCACTTGGCAATTTTATCAATAATTTATTTTTTAAAACTAAATCAAACCTTCCGCTTGTATAAAATTGAATATGTGCAATTTTTTCTAATAATCCATATTTTTTTAAAACTTTATGAACTTTTGACAAATCAACAACACCAATTTTCCCATAAATTTTTAATATATTATCATCATTTTTCATTTTATGATAAGGTATAATTTGATTATCAACTGTTATAATACTTTTTGCACAATTTGTTTGTTTTAAGCATTCATCATTATAAAACACTCCAATAACTTTTTTCTCTTTAATATAAACACTTAACTCACCGTTTGCTAATGTTTTTCTAATATAAACATTTTCAATAAATTTGTTGTTTTCCATTATGTCTGCAACAATTTTTTTCATTTTTTCTTTACTAATTTTATCCCCTGATAATTTTGCAATAATATCATCAACTTCCGCATCGTCAATTATAGAATTTTTATCTAAATGAACCCTAACTTTATTAACCTTAACAGTAAAAACAACATCTACAATTTTAGATATTGCGATTGATGACTTTGAAAAAAAATTTGATATATTTTGTCTTTTATAAATACAAAGCAGAAGAAAGCAAATAAATAAAAAAGCAATCAAAACATATGATATTCTTTTTATTTGCTGTCTTAGTCTCCTTTTAAAGACTATAAAACTTACTATGTCCGATTTTGTAGAAATATCAACCGATGTTTGCATTTTTAACTAAATAATCAATTATTTCTTCGTATGATATTCCAGCATTTAAAGCAACTTCTGGAACAATAGATAGATTTGTAAAACCTGGATGTGTATTGACTTCCAAAGCATATATTTCATTATCTTTTGTTAATAAAAATTCACTTCTTGAAATATCTTTTAAACATAAAGAATTGTGTATTTTTTCGGCATCTTTTAATATTTTTTTTTGTAAATCTTCACTAAAATCAACCTTTTTATGAACCGCCCCTCCTTCTGTATATTTTGATTTATAATCATAAAATTCTCCATTTGGGCAAACTTCCAATAGCCCTATTGCTTTATCACGAAAAACAACAGCCTGTATCTCTCTTCCAATAATTCTTTCTTCAATTAAAAATTCTTTACTTGCACTGTTCAAATCTATTGTTTTAAATGAATATTCATCAACGTTATGAACTAAAAAGGCATCTCTTGAAGAACCATCGCAAACTGGTTTAATAAAAACTTCCTTACAATCTTTTAACTCACTTTTTTTTAAAATATCTTTCCACTTATCATTAGATAAATCTTCTTTTTTTACAACAATTCCTCTTGGCACTTTAAGGCCTAAACCTTTAAATATAGTTTTGCAAATTTGTTTATTCATTCCAACTGCACTTGAAAAAACACCGCTATGTGTATAAGGTATTTGTAAAATATTCAATAAACCTTGCAAGCATCCGTCTTCTCCATATTGCCCATGCATAGCATTAAATACAACATCTACATTTGCATCTTGAATATGTATTGCTATATTTTTATCAAATTCAATGTCAATAACTTCATAACCAAGTTTCAACAATGCCCCTCTAATACTTTCAGCACTTTTCTTTGAAACTTCACCTTCGGTTGTATTTCCGCCAAACACTAAACCTACTCTCATATTATAATATAAAACATTTTTCATTGAAAAATAAAAAATGTAATTTAAAAATCAAATATATTTTTCTATGAAAATAGAATGTGATATTGATAGAGAAAATAGAGATGTTATTTTGCTATTAAAAGATAATAAAAAAATACTAAAAATTACAAAATGTAATCAAAATTATTTTAGCGAACAATTACCAACAATGATTAAAGAACTTTTAAATTATCCAAACATTAACATAAAAAATATAAAATTTTCAACTGCTTTTAAAAAAGATAAATTTTCTACAACATATAGAATATTTAAAAGTTTTGTAATTGGGATATCATCATAAATTATTTTATTTCTTGATTGTTTAAAATATATAACAAATTTAAATTACATATTTATTAAATTATTGAAAATAAAAAAAATAAAAACAGTTTTATATTATGAATAAAAAAACTTTTTATCTTCAAACTTTTGGTTGTCAAATGAACGAGTATGATAGTGAAAGATTAAGCGGATATCTAAAAAAACAAGGTTGGGAACAAATTGATACATATAAAAATGCAGATTTAGTTATTTTAAATACTTGTAGCATTAGAGAGAAAGCAACACATAAAATATATTCTTTAATTGGAAAAATAAACATAGAAAAACAAAAAATGAGAGCAAATGGAAAATATATGATTATTGCAATCATTGGTTGTGTTGCAGAAGTTGAAAAAGAAAAAATGTTTTCAAAAGCACCATCAATAAATATATTATTATCTCCGCAATCACATTTAAAATTATTATCATATGTTTATAAAATCTATGAAAATTTAGAAATACAAAAAGGAAATATAATTTGCACAAAACCACATTTTGCAGATTTAGGTTTAGATGCAAGTTTAAAATTTGATTTTTTAGCAGAAGAAAGATTAAATTTTAATGGTGTAAGTGCATATATTACAATTCAAGAAGGATGTAATAAATTTTGTACATATTGCGTTGTTCCAAATACAAGAGGAAGAGAATTGCCAAGAAAAGCAACAGATATTTTAAAAGAAGCAAAAGAAGTTGCAAAACAAGGTGCAAAAGAAATTGTATTATTAGGTCAAAATGTTAGTAGTTATAAATATATTGATGAAAATAACAAAACTTGGACTTTGGTTGAATTGATAGAAGAAATAGCAAAGATTGATGAAATAAAAAGAATTAGATATATAACCTCCCATCCAATAGATATAACACAACAACTTATTGATTTACATAAAAAAGAAAAAAAACTTACGCCATATTTACATTTACCAGTTCAATCAGGAAGCGATAATATACTAAAAAAAATGAATAGAAAATATACACATGATTTTTATTTAGATATAATAAAAAGATTTCGCGAAGCTGTGCCAAATATTGTATTTTCATCAGATTTTATTGTTGGTTTTCCAGGAGAAACAGATGAAGATTTTGAAGAAACAATGAGAATTGTAAAAGAAGTTGAATACAAAACTCAATGTTTTTCATTTAAATATTCAAGAAGACCAAATACGGTTGCAAACACAATGAAAGAACAAATAGATGATGAAGTTGCAAGTGAAAGATTAACAAAATTACAAGATTTACTTGAAAAACAAAGAATTGATTTTGCAAATTCTATAAATGGAAAAAATGTAAATGTATTATTTGATAATATAAATATGGAAGATAAATTACAAATAAGCGGAAGAGATGAATTTATGCATCTTGTAATTTATAATTGCAAAACAGAAGAAGAAAAACAAAATCTTTTTGGACAATTATTAGAAGTAAAAATTACAAAAGTTGAACCAAATGTTCTAATTTGTAATTTATTGTAATTAAACAAAAACTAACTTATTCGTTGCTGTTGCTGTTGCTGTTTTTGCCTATTTAATGTATCTAAATTATTGAATTTTTTATTTTTGCCACCACCAGCTTGAGCTTGTTTTTTTGCTTTTTTGCTTTTGTCAATAGATGGTTGCTTTTTGTTTTTTGCATCATCAATTTCAGTTTCATCAATCATATTGTCATCTCTTGTATTTTCATTGTTAATTTTTTTTGTATTTTCTTTTCCAGCTTCACTGTTTTTTGATTCTTTAAATTTTTTTCTTATATACCAAGATGCCACACCAACGACAACAAAAATAGATAAAGATGCTAAACCTAACAATATTGCAACCAAAGTTGCAGTAATTGAAAAATGTATATTTCTATTAAATATTTTAAATCTTTTTATTTTATCCATTTCCAAGGCCAAAACCACTTTGTTTATTTTGTTTTTGCATCTTTTGTTGATTTACATTGTTTAAATTTACAAAATTAGTTTGTTGTTGATTGTTGTTTTTACCATTCATATATCTATCAACAAAACCACCTTGCTTTTTTATTGTATTATTTTTTTGTCCGTTCGCGTTTTCAACTTTTTGACTATTTATATTATTGGTTTGTTTCGTAGTTTGACTTTGTCTGTTTGTTTTATTTGTATTATTATTATTATTTTGAATTGTTTTTGAATTATTGATATTTTGTTTATTACTTGTTGTTTGATTGTTTTGTTGTGTTTTGTTTGAACTATAATTATTTTGCTGATTATTTTTTTGATTATTATTATTATTTGTATTTTGATTTAAAATTTCATTTTCAAAATTATTATCTTTAAATATATTGTTATTTTTAGTTATATTACTTACATTATTATTATAATTATTTACAGGTGAACTTGCTTGAATATTTTTATCTTCATCTTCGCTATTTTCTTGATCGTTTTGTTGATTTTGTTGTTGTTTATTTTGGTTCATCATATTCAATAATTGTTGCATCATCTGTTGTTGGTTTTGTTGAGGTTGTTGATTTTGTTGTTCATTTTGTGAATTTATTGTAGGCATTACATGTTGTTGCTCATTCATCTGCGGTTTCGATTGTGCTTCCATTTGTTGTTTTAGTTGTTCGCTTTTTGCCTCTTGCAATTCTTTTTGCATTTCTTTGTTCTTTTTTGCAAGTTTTTGTTTTTCTTCTTTTTCAGCATTTAATGCTAATTGTGGATATTTATGATTTACATATACAAAAAAAGCAACAAAACCAGCAACAACTATAGCAATACCAAATACAACCGCCAAAACAGATGTTATTGCAAAAAAATTTTTATTTCTTGTAAATATATTTTGACATATTTTATCCATATTCTTTTGCACTTTTTGATACATCTTTATCGCAACAATATTCGTTTGATATAGTATAATTTTAGGTATTTTTTGCCTAAAAATATTTATGTTATCAATCTTTTTTGATACAATCATCCAAGGATATTTTACTTTTTTTTATTTTATAATCAAAAAATGATAAATGGTTATAGATAATTTTATTTGTTTTAATCAAAATTATTATTTAGTTAGTATTTTTATGTATAAAAATAATAACTTGTTGATTTATTTTTATCCTCATAAAAATCATTTTTATTTATTTCACTTTCTTTATCATTAAAATTTTTTTCCTGTTGATAATATTTTTTTTCATTTTTTTGTTTATTTGTTTCACAATTTCTTTCCCTTTTTGTTGTTTTATTTTCAAAATTTATATCTCTTCCATTTCTTTCTGTAAACATTCCCCTTGTTCCGTCCCAATCACCTTTTGTCAATGAAATTCCAATTGTAAATTTTTTATGATTATCAAGATCTAAATCCATTTTTTGTAAATATAAATTTCTATCATCATTTGTTAATTGTGGTTCTCGATTTCTTTTTATCATTTTTTCAAGTCCTTCAAGTTGTAATCTATATAAATTTGCAATTTCAGCCTTTAAAACAATTAGTGCAATAATAAATCTTCTTAAACTTAAAGGCAATCTTGATAGTTTTAAACCTTTCAAATCTAACAAATTATGCAATCCTCTATTAAAATCTAACAATAATCTTTTTATATTTTTTGCAACTTCCCTTTGTTCGTCAAGTGAAAGGCCACTTTTTTCTAATAACAATGCAATTTTTTTAGCAAACCCCTTATCAAGCCCAATACCACGCATTATTTTAATAACTTTTGTTCTAAAAACTTTTAATTGTTTTTTTTTCTGCAATGCCAAATTTAATTGCCTACTCTTTTCTCTACATCTTCCACCGCAACCTATTGATAAAAAATTATATAATTCTTGTTCCTGTGATTTTGACAACATCGCCTGTTGCCACAATGTTGGTTGTTGCTTTCTATTATAATTTACATCGCCACCATAAAAATACATTTTTTTTTACTTGTATATTTTAGTTTTTTAATACAAAAAATCAAAAAAAATGGAGTTAGATTTGTTTTTAACAATATTTTTCCTCCCGCCCACCCACCCCCGGCCGGCCTCCAGCCGGCCGGGGGTGGGTGGGTGGGAAAAATTTTACAATCTAAAACAAAAAATATATTTTTGATAACATTTTATTTTTTTATATAATGAAATGCATATGAAAAAAAAAAATAATTTAAAAAGAAAAATAAAAAAAATTTCAATTTTAGTTTTAGGAAAAACATTTCTTTTTACATTTATTTTAATATTTAATTGTAGTTTTGAACCAAAAGATTTAGTTTTTAAAAATGTAAAACTGATACCAGAATTGTTGGACGACAAAGATAATACATTTCATATGCCTTCCGAATATGGTGAAGAAAAAACAGCAAAAATTTTTGATCAACCTGTGTTACCGAGCGTAGAAGGTGAGCAAGTAGCAGATAGATTGATTGATATTAAAGGAATTTTACACGATACAGTCTTAACAACTGGCGATGATTTAAAAAAAATGATACCAAATAAAGATAGTATAGACTATATGTTTAACTTATCAAATTTAGGCATAAATCTTGATACAGGAAATTCTGGAACAAGCGATATTAAAGTTGAATTTTTAGAAAAAGAAGCGAAAAAAGTAAAAATACCAATAATAAACGATTTAGAACCAATGCCATTGATGCCTGAAAAAATTCCATTACCACCTGGATTAAATAAAAAAGCAAAAGGTCTTGAAATAAATAATCCAATAGAAGATATCCAAATAAACGGAATTGACGATGTATTACCACAAAACCCAGGCGCTGGTTTGACAGAAAGTGATTACGATCTTGACCCATATATACATTTTTTTGATGATTTTTTAGATCCAGATTCAGTACTTGATACGCCAATACTTGGTGTTGTGCCTTAATTTTACATTGTTTTAATTATTGATTTTATTGTTGGAATTAAAACTTCAATCAAAGCGTATCCAGAAATACAAATTGCAGATAATATATTTATAATTCTAAAAATTTTACCATTTGATTTACTTTTTAATAATACTTTTCCCAATGTTCCGGAACATAAAACAACAATGCTATGAGCGGTTAAGGAAGCAACAACCGAAGAAATTAAAATAGCAACAGCATGTTCTTTTATATTATCAATGGCCATATATATACCTGCATAGCCGATAATTGCAATAGGATTTGAAGCTGTGATTAACAAAAATTTTAAATATATTGCAAGTGAATTATTTTTAATATTTGGAACATTTAATTTTGATGTATCTGTTCTTAAAAAATCATATGCCATATACATTAAGAACAAACCTGCAAAAATTGCTAATAAATTTGTTGCAAAAGGACTTAATGCTGATTTTGCCGAGTTTAATGCAAAAATACAAATTAACCAATATATAAATTCAACAGTAAAACATCCAAGAACTCCAGCATAACCTTTTTTATATCCATAATTCATTGCTATATTACCATACGATAAAACACACGGACCTGGATATATTACAACTATAAAAACTGGAACAAAAATTTTCAAAAAAATAGATAAACTAATCATATTACTAATAAATGAAAGATTTAATAAAATTAAAAATCAATGTAAAAGAAAAAAATGTTAATAAAATTGCAGATATTTTATTTATATAAACCAATACAGAAACTTTTATTTTTTTTCCAATGGAACCAAACAACAAAACAACCAAACTATGACCTATAATTGACGCAATGTAGCCTCCCAATAATTTTGATAATAAAAAATCATTTCCATTTGACATTGTTGAAAATATTGCGCTATAACCTATTATTGCAATAGGAGAAGACAAACCAAGAGATAATATTTTTAAATATATTGATAAATAGTTTTTGCTAACTTTTGACGATTTAATTTTTTCTTTATCTGTCTTCCAAAAACCATAAGCGAGATATAATAAAAATAAACTTGCAATAATAGAAAAATAAGTAAGTGATTGTTTAGGTAAAAAACTTAATATTGTTTTAACAGCAATAGCACCTATTGTTATAAAAAAGCAATCAACCGTAAAACCACCAAGAACCGCAACCATTCCTTTTTTATATCCATAGTTCATTGATATATTTGCTATTGTTATAAAACCAGGACCAACAGCTATAACAACTAAAAACACCAAGTAAAAAATATGAATAAATGATGAAAAATCAAACATAAAAAAAATTTAATACAAAACTATTTTTTTGAACAAAATATAAAAAATAAACAAACTAAAAAAAGTACATATAAATAATATAAATTTGCAATAATTTTAAACGATGATATTGTTCCGCCCAATGTTGCAACTGATGATATTGCTACCAACATTTGTGCGCCATATGGTAAAATTCCTTGTGTTATACAAGAAAAAGTATCAATAATAGATGCTGTCCTTTTTGCAGATATTTTATATTTTTTTGAAATCTCTTTTGCAATAGAATTTGCAACGACTATTGCAACTGTGTTATTTGCTGTTGCTATATCTATTAAACTAACCACACAAGCAATTCCTAATTGACCAAACTTTTTTCCTGTAAATACTTTTTGCATTAAATTTAACAATGCAACAAAACCACCATTTTTTTCTATTAAAGAACTAATTGAAGATACAAGCAATACAACAATAATTGTTTCAAACATACCATTTGCACCTTCACCGGCTTTTGCTAACAAATCAGTTATTGGCAATATTCCTGTATAAATTGACACAAAAGAGCCGATTAAAATACCAACCATAAGAACAACAAAAACATTTATCCCTAAAACACTAAGTATTAAAACAACAATATAAGGTATAATATTTATTAAATTCCAATCATAATTTTTTATTTCTTGAATATTATTATACGATGATAAAGATTTATAACATAAAATTATTAAAGTTATAACAACAGCTATTGATACAATTTTTAAATTTGCCAAAAACTTATCTTTCATTCTACATCCTTGGCCATTGCAAACTGTTATAGTTGTATCACTTATAAAAGATAAATTGTCACCAAAAAAAGAACCACATATTACACTTGCAATACAGAGCTCAACGGAAAAACCAGAATTTATAGATATTGAATAAGCGATTGGTGAAATTAAAGCAACAGTTCCAAGTGAAGTACCCATTGATATTGACACAAAACAACTTACAACAAATATAATTATTACAGAAAATTCAGCAGGACAATATGACAATAAAAAATATGCAACACTTGTTGCGCTTGTTTTTCCAACAATTCCAGCAAACATTCCAGATAATAGAAATATTAAAATCATTGAAACGATATTAAAATTTCCAATTCCATGGGCCATTGTTTTTAATTTTTCATTAAAATCTATTTTTCTATTCTGCAAACAAGCAACAAATAAAGCAATTAAAAAAACTACAATAATTGGAATTTTATAAAATCCCATTGGTATTTTTAATATATATTCAAATGTAATTCCTAAACCAAGATATAAAAATAAAAATACAACAATAGGAAATAATGCAAAAATATTTGGTTTTACATTCTCTTTTTTCATAGTGAAAACATTAAAATTATTTTATAACAATCAATTAAATAATAAATTCTTTAAATAAAATCGCTGGGGCAGAAGGATTCGAACCTCCGAATGGTGGTACCAGAAACCACTGCCTTACCGCTTGGCTATGCCCCATTACATAGATATTAAATTTTTAAGTTTATTATTTTCAAGTTAAAAACTAAAAGTAAAAATTAAATCTAAAATTATTATTCTTTTTTGTAATCTCCGTTTATAATATCAATTAAATTATTATAGTGTTCTACTTCAAGTAAATATTTTTCCCTTACATTATTATAACAAGCCCTCATTGCATTTATATTTTTTACAAGTTTTACATATTCATCCTTTGAAAAAATAACATTATCTCCTTCAATTATTTCATTTGTTGGTTCAAGTCTACAATCTTGAAGTTTTGCTTCATCTTTTTTAATATCTAATTTTTGTTGTGTATAAACTATTTCTTGTTGTTCATTTTTTCCTTTCATACCTAAATCTATGTTTGGTTTTAAAGAACAATTACTTAATAATAAAACAAAAATTGCACAAAATAAAATATTTTTTTTCATACATTAATAATTAAAAACAAAAAAACTAATTATCTTCTGTATCATTGAAATTTTTAATATCATCGTCCATAAGTTCTTTTAATTTTTTCAATGACATTTTATTTGCATGTCTCATTGACATAATATTTTTAAATTTCTTTTTATCTATATCTATTATACCTTTCATTTGTAATTTTTGCTCCAACATAATATTATTTGTTTGTGCAAGTTCTATTTCTTGTTGTTGTTGTGCTAATTGATGCCTGATAACTGAAACTTCTTTTTTATAAAAAACAAAACCAGCGCCAATTATAGAAGCAAATAATAACAAAAATATTACCATTCCAGATTTTGACATATATTAATAATTAACCCTTCTTTTTTTTACTAAACATCTTATTTTTTAAACCTAAAATTTTTCCAAATAACCTTAATGTTGCATTTCTCTTTTTCTTTTCTTCGCTGGCAACTTCATATTTTGCCGCAATAGCATGGTATAATTCAATAGCAGTTTGACTATTTCCAATATCTTCCAACGAACGTAATACATATTCTTCATTTCTTTCAAAATGATGTTTTGTTGTCAATATTTTAATATTATATTTCTTCTGTATTTCATCAATTTCTTTTATATTTTCAACAACAAGATGATTTATAACTTCTGCTCTTGCTAATACTTCTAAAAATTCTTTCTTAACAAAACGAGGATCTTTTAATTGTTCTAAAATACTATCTAATATATCCACAGCAACAACAGATGGAGCCTTTACAAGACCAGTTCCACAACAATGAGGACATTGAATTGTTAACATTTCTGTAACACTACTTCTCATTCTTTGTCTTGATATTTCAATAAGTCCAAATTGACTTACTTTTGCATATTGAACTTTTGATTTATCAAACATAAATGCTCTTTGCAATTCTTTTTCAAGTAATCTACGATTTTTTGGTTCGTCCATGTCTATAAAATCAACAACAATAAGACCACCTAAATTTCTTAATCTTAATTGTCTTGCAACTTCTCTTGCTGCTTCCAAATTTGTACTTAAAGCAGTTTCTTCAACATTCTTTCCGTGTATTGATTTTCCTGAGTTGACATCAATAGAAACCAATGCTTCCGTTGGATTTATAACCAAATATCCACCAGATGGTAATGGTGCTATTGGGCTTAACAATTCATCAAGTTTTTTGTCAATTCCATATTTTTTAAATATTGGTGTTCTATCGTTATATAATTTAATTTTGTCAATTTCGTGTGGCATTATTTTTTTTGCAAATTTAACCACATCATTATATCCTTGTTTTCCATTTATTATAATCTCTGATTTTTCATCACTTTCATAGTTATCTCTAATAACTTGTTCAACTATATTTACTTCTTCATATATGGGAATACCATCAACTCTTGATTGAACTGTTTTTGTGCTAATTTCTTTCCATAGATTGTTTAAATATTTATAATCTTTCTTCAAATCTTCTATGTTTGCTTTCATTCCAGCAGTTCTTATGATTAAGCCTGTTCCGTCTGGAATGTTAAATTTTTTAACTTCATTTGAAACTCTTTTTCTTTCTTCGTATGAGAATATTTTTTTTGAAATACCAATTCCCCTTGGACTATTTGGCATTAAAACACAATATCTTCCTGGCAATGAAATATATGTCGTTAAACTTGCTCCTTTATTCCCTCTTTCATCTTTATAAACTTGAACTAAAACTGGTTGTCCTCTTTTTATAACTTCTTGAATGTTATATTTTTTATAAATTCTATATGCTTTTTTCGATTGTTCTGCTTTATCTTCGTTGTCTGTTTCTATTTCCGTTTCTTCGTTTTCATCGTCTTCTTCTATATTTTTTTCCTCATTTCTTAGTTCATTTGCAATATTTTGTTTATCTTTAATTGGTAATTGATAATAATTTGGGTGTATTTCACTAAATGGTAAAAAACCTGCTTTATCTCCTCCATAATCAACAAAAGCCGCCTGCAATGAATATTCAACTCTTGTTATTTTTCCAAGATAAATATTTGATTTTATTGTTTTTTTCTGGCAATTTTCAAAACTAAAATAATCTAACTTTCCTTGATTATCTATTATTGCCACTGAATAATTGTTCTCTCTCGAGCAATCTACTATAACCTTTGACATAAAATAATATAATTAAACTAATAAAATTATAAAATGAATTTTGAGATTGTGCGAATACTACTTTTATTGTGTTTATAAAATTAAAAAAAATGTAATCTATAAAATATAGTAGCACACAAAAACAATATATATTTTTTTATATTTTTTAATTGTCAAATGATTGTTTTTTATACAACAAACTATTGTCTAAAATAACAAACTATTTTTTAAAAAAATACGATGCTGATTTTACTTGTCGTTGTCCAGTTACACCTATATTACTATTATTGATGCTTTGTTTTTTAAACGTAGAACCTAATATAAACTTATTATCTTTTTTTACATTTTTCTTATGCAAAATATTATCATTTTGTCTTGCATTGTTTTTCAATAAATTATACATTCCAAGCCTATATTTTACTGTTGTTTCTGTATTTTTTTCTTGATTATTTATATGGTTAATATTTTGATTTTGTCTAAAATTATTTTGATTTGTGCCAAAATTATTATATTTAATATTTTGTCTTATTAATAATAAATTATCATTATATTTGTTATTCAAAAATATTTTTTTATTATTATAATTAAACATATTTTGATTATTTGTATGTTTTTTAGTAGAAATATTTTGATATTCAAATGGTTTTGATTTAATATTGTTTTGCCAATAACCAATTTGACTTGCTTTATTTTTACTAATAGATGATCTAAATAAGTTTATATTATTTGCCTTATTTTGTAGTTCTATTACATTTTTACTTTGTTGTTTAACTTGCGCATCTATTTTTTTTCTTAACTCTTTATTTCTATTTTCAATATGTTTCAAAATTTCTTGTTCACGTTTTTTTTGTTTGTTGATAAACTGTAAATATTCTTGTTGCATTTTTGTAAGTTTTATATTTTCTTCCATTTTCTTTTTCTCTTCTCTACGTTTGTTGTCGTATTCAAATAGCTTATTTAATGAACTTGATAGAATATTATTATTATTTTTCTTTCTTTCTTCTTTTTTTCTTTGCTGTTCTTTGATTTTTTTTAATTCATTTTCTTTTCTTTTTTCTTTCTCTTTTTTCTTTCTTTCCATCTCTTCTTGTTTCTTTCTGTCTTCCTCTTCTCTACGTTGCCTTTCTTCTTCTTCTTTTATTTCCTCATCTTCTTTTTTCTTGCGACTAAAAATATCATTAACAAAATTTTTTACTTTATTTGCTATTTTAACATCTATATTTTCTTTGTCTTGTTTGTTATTTTCTTCAATTCTTTTCTTTTCAGCATTATATATCTCTTTTTCTTTTTGTTCACGTTTTTTATTATTATTTTCATCCTTTTCTTGTTTTTTTAATTGTTTATTTATAAGGTTATTTCTTTTTTCTTCTTCCTCCTCTTTTTTCTTCCTTTCCA
>Ga0247609_10003469_pt1 | contig 15999 bp, 8 predicted proteins | sample 172DNAGHGlowgp2_FD_193487 | JGI IMG/M metagenome (GOLD analysis project Ga0247609, IMG submission 193487) | Sheep rumen microbial communities from Palmerston North, Manawatu-Wanganui, New Zealand - 1728 DNA GHGlow gp2 | ecosystem: Host-associated > Mammals > Digestive system > Stomach > Rumen ...
GTTGAATTCAAAGGAGCGGTTCAGTAAGTCCCAAAAAGCCCCCCTCCAGCTCCCCCGAGGGGGAGAGAAGAAAGTGAAGCGATGCACCAAAAGCAAAAAAAACTCTGTATCTCCGATACGTTATGTTGTGGAAACACAAGGTATAGAGATACAGAGTATTTTAGGGAACTGCGTGCTAATTTTAAGTTTCAGGTTCAAAGAATCCTTTTAAATCCTTTAAATCCCTGATTCAAGCTTCTATCTACTCCCCTCGCCCTTCGGAGAGGGGTTGGGGGTGAGGCTTCTTTTTAATAGCCTGGGTTCTGCCATGCAGCTTTCTGTGCATCGGTGAGGTCGGAACCGTCTTCGTTCTTGAGACCGTCGATGAAGGTCTGTGGCAGAGGAGGATAGATGTGCTTGTCTGCTACGTTTGGAGCAGCCTCTGGGTTGAATGCCTTGGCACGAGCCACGAGGGTCTTGGTGCGGGAAAGGGTTTCCCAACGCTGCCATTCGCCGATGAGCTCACGGGTGCGTTCGTTGAGGATGAACTGGATAGCACGCTCCTTCTGTCCGCTCACGCCGAGCTTGCTGAGGATAGCCTCGTCTTCAGCAGGGAGGTTGTTCCAATCCCAGTTGGTAAGGTTGGAAGCAGCAGTGGTGACTGGCTGAGTAGGGTTGGAGAGGTAGTAAGTGTTCATCCAGAGGTTGGAGTTCTCGTACATTGCCTTGTTGTTCTCGTAGAGCGCGTTGCTCACCTCGAATGCCTTGGAACCATCTACGTAGTAAGAGCGGTTTTCGCCGTTCTTCCACTGAGCGCGGGCACGAATCACGTTGATGTCGGCTTTTGCCTTGTCGAAATCGCCGAGACGAGCATAGCATTCAGCACGCACGAGGTAGGTCTCTGCGAGGCGAGCCATGATGACATCGCGGAAGGAGTCACCCTTTTCTGCCTGACGTGTACCATCGGTGCACTTGTTGATACCTGCGAAGAAGTTGCAGACGGAAGTGTTCTTGAAGGTTGGAGCCACATAGACGCCATTCTGATAGAGAACGGAAGAACTTGGTACCCACTGTCCTGGAGTGGAAGTGAGGTTACCCGTAGTGGCAGTCTGACGCGAACCCTTCTTCCATTCAGGAAGTCTGCCTGCATCGTCGCGGAAAGTAGGAAGGTTGAGCGTACCGTCGGCATTCTTGCCATACTGAGCGTAAGCACCGAACTTATAGTTGTCGTAGGTGTGGTCGTCCTTGCTGTTGAGAATCATGATAGCACCTGGAGCACCAAGCTCAGCACCGAGGGTGTCCTTCACGAGTGTGTTGATACCATAGACAGTCTTGAAGGTCTTCCAAAGACGTGCGTCGTTCACGTGGTCGTAAGCAGCGTAGGTGTATTCTGTAGGACGGCAACGCTGGAAGTCCATTTCGCCAGTCCATATACCACGCTTGGTCCAACCACCACCGAAACCAGCACCGAACTGAGGGCCGAAGTAGTTGTATGTACGGTTGCCGAAGCGACCCTGAGTAGCCTTGTCGGCATTGAAACCAGCAGCCATAAGGATTTCGTCAGATTGCTCTGCTGCGCAATCTACGCCTGTCCAGTTCGCATAGAGGTTGCTGTAGTTGTCCTCCAACTTACGAGCGCTGATGGCATAGTTGCAAGCCTCGATAGCTTCTTTCAGGTCGGCATCCTTCGTAGCACTGTTGAATGCATCGCAACGCTCGGATGCACGGAAGAGAAGAGCCTTGGCAAGGAAGTGGGCAGCAGTTGCCTTGGTCCATGTGATACCCTTGCCGTAGGTGAATTCCTCACCCTTGAAGAGTTGGTAAGCCTTGCGGAAGTCGCTGATGACCTGTTCCCAGCAGTCAGCTTCGGAAGCACGGGTGAAATTGCGAACTACGCCGCTGACTGGAGTGGTTTGCAACACTACGCCACCATACTGAGCGGTGAGTCGGTAGTAGTTGTAGCCACGGAGGAAATAAGCATGAGCGAGGCAACGATTGCGGACGGTCTCGTCGGAGATTTTGTCGGCTCCCGCAATGATGGTGTTACAGGAAGCGATGCCATAGTACATTTGGTTCCAAAGTGCATCCACAGCAGGGCAGTTCTTGTTGGCTGCACCGAGGGCAGGAGTAGCGTTCATTGGACTAAGACGTGTGTCGTAGGTGTTCCAAGGTTCGCTGGTGAGGTCGTTGGCGTTGGTGAACTCGTCTGTTCCATAGAGAGTGATGCCGTATGCCCATTCGTAACCGAAGTGCCAGCGGATATTGCCATAGAGGGAAGCAGCGAGTGCCTCAAGTCCTTCGGCTGTCTCGAAGTATTGTGTGGAATACTTGGTGGTGAGGTCTTCATCGAGGAAGTCACCCTTGCAGGAGGTGTTGCTTGCCAAAACACTTGCGCCAAGCACCGCTCCTATCAGATATTTATATAGTTTCATATTTAAGTTTTTAAGTTGATGAGTTTTTAAGTTTTTTAGTTTTCGCAGAGAAGTGTAACTTCGTTAAACTTTAAACGATAAACGTTAAACTAAGATTCAAAGAATCCTTTAAAATCCTTTAAATCCCTGATTCTTTTATCACTTGATTAGAATCCCACTTCGAGACCGAAGACGAAGCTGCGGTTGAAGTATGTGCGGCCAGTGTCGAGGTCGAATCCATCGATGGATTGCTTCAAGCTGAATGGATTGATGACTTGTGCGTATGCCTTCACGTGAGTGAGTCCGATAGGCTTGATGATGTTCTTAGGCAGGTTGTAGCCCAAGGAGATGTTGCGTACCTTGATGAACGATGCCTTCTTGAAGCCGAGCAACGATGAGTAGTTGTCGCCCGAACCAGATGTGGATTGAGCGTAGATAGGCATCTGGTATTCAGCACCTGTGTTGTAAGGTGTCCAATAATCCACTTCGCGCTGGTTGGCAGTAGCTGTGAGTGGTTCGCCACCAGTGGAGAACATATAACCCAAACGTCCGAACATGGAGATACCCAATTCGATGCCCTTGAAGGAGAAGGTGTTGGTCCATCCGAGCGTCCACTTAGGATTTCTGTTGCCCAATACCTTGCGGTCTTCGATGGTCATTTCGTAGTCGCCGTTCACGTCTTCAGGGCGTACGTTACCTGGACGGAAGTTGTAGCCCTTCTCTGCCCATTTAGCCATTTCAGCCTTGTCCTCTGCAGTGTCCTGCCAGATACCCTTGTTGCCGAAGCCGTAGAATACGCTGAGCGACTCACCGATGAAGAGGGAGTTGTCAGGCATGTCGTTCTTACCGTATGCGAGTTCCACAATTTCATCCTTCTGATAAGCAGCGTTGAAGCTGGTTTCCCACTTGAAGCCGTTGCTCAGCTTCACAGGGAGTGCGTTGAGGGTGATTTCAACACCGTGGTTCTTGGTCTTACCTACATTGGCGTATGTGAATGGGAATCCCGTGAGGGTAGGGATGTTGGTCTGCATGATGACGTCGTTGGTGCGGCTCCAGTAGAATTCCAAGCTACCCCAGATGCGGCTGTTGAGGAATCCGAAGTCGAGACCGAGGTTCCACTGAGTGGTCTTTTCCCAACCGAGTTCAGGGTTTGCCATTGCCAACTGCGAGTTCGTGTAGTAAGGTTCGTTGGTTGTATAACCAATCACGTTGCCCATGCCGTTGAATGGGAGGAAGATGCTGGTGATATCACCCTTGGTCTCGTAAGGAGAAACGGCTGCGTTGCCTGTGACACCCACACCGAGACGTACCTTCAGGTTGCTAATCCAGTCGATGTTCTTGATGAATTCCTCTTCGCTGGCACGCCAAGCGAGGGCTGTGGATGGGAAGAAATCCCACTTGTGTCCGTCAGCCAACTGGGAAGCACCGTCCCAACGTCCGCTGGCAGTGATGAGGTAACGTTCGTTGAAACCGTAGTTCAGACGAATCATGTAAGATTCCAACTGACGCTCTACCAAGCCTGAACCAATGGAAACTGCCTGGTCGGAGTTGGTGACATCGACTGTGTTGAATGCGTTCCAGAGGTAGGAGTCCTTCTCAATCTTGTTGGCACTCATGGAAGAGTTTTCGATGTTCCACTTCGAAGCAGTCTGCAAGAGGGTGACACCCACCTTGTGCTTCTCTGCGAATGTGCGGTCGAACATAATCATGTTGTCGAGTGTCCATGAGAAGTCGCGGCGGTTCTGCAAGCGAGAGTAGTTGTTACCCTCAGTACCGTTGGAATTGATTTTATGAGTGGAGAAACCATCCACGTAAGCACCTTCACGCCAGTGGCGGAAGTCTGGACCGAAGGCGAGCTTGTAGCGCAGGCCCTTCAGCGGCTCGAGGATTTCGCCGAAGTCGATGGTGCCTGAGAAGTTACCCAATGCACGGAAGCTTTGTGATTTCTGGGTGGAGTGGTTCCATTCTTCCATGATGTTATATACGGTGCTCTGTCCACCTGGGTTGATGATTCTATCGCCGTTTTCATCGTAAGGAAGTGCGTAGTTGAAGATAGTCTTGGCGGTGCCGTAGATGGCATCAGGCACAGAACCACTTCTGCCTTGGAAAGTGGACATACCGTAGTCCATTTCGCTCCAAGTGCCATTGATGGAAGCCTGCAGGGTGAACCATTTGGTTGGCTGGATGTTCACGTTCACCTTACCCGTGTAGCGCTCGTACCATTGTCCTTTCTGAGTACCCTTGTTGTTCAAGTAACCGAAGGAAGCGTATGCCTTCATCTTGTCAGTACCTCCACTCACTGCGAGGGTGTGCTCCTGCGAGAGTGCGGTCTGAGTTACGTAATCGGTCCAGTTGGTGTTTTTCACTTTCGATGCATCCCATGTGTTACCCGACCATCCGTTCATGACGTTGTTGTAGAAGGTAGGGTCGAGGGAAGCGGTCTCACCGAAGAGAGCTGCGTCCTCAGCCTGAGTAGGTTTCATTGGGTCGGCGTATGCGGATGGGTCAGCATTGTGCTTTGCCCAGCGGGAGAACTGGATGAAATCAGCTGCGCTCATCGATGGTGAACGGTCGATGATGTTCGATACGGTGAGTGTTCCTGTGTAGTCGATAGCCATTTTGCCCGACTGTCCCTGCTTGGTGGTGACGATTACGACACCGTTGGCACCACGTGAACCATAGATGGCAGTGGCAGAGGCGTCCTTCAAAATGTCGATGGACTCGATGTCGCGAGGGTTGAGCGTTTCAATGCCTGATGCTGACATGAGAGGCACACCGTCAACTACGTAGAGTGGGGTGTTGCCACCATTGAGCGAACGCTCACCACGGATGCGGATGCTACCAATCTGTCCTGGGCGCTCGTTGGTGGTGATGTCCACACCTGCTGCCTTGCCTTGCAATGCTTCGAAGGCATTGTTTACAGGGCGCGACTGGAGTTCCTTTTCGCCTACGCGGGTGATGGCACCCGTGAGGTCGGATTTCTTCATAGTACCGTAACCAACAACCACGATTTCATCGAGTTGTTCGTTATCTTCACGCAAAACGATTCTTACGTTGGATTTGCCTGTTGTGCTGGTTTCTTGAGTCTTGAAACCTACAAAACTAACCGAGAGTGTGGCGTTGTTGGCAACCGATAGGCTGAAAACACCGTCGAAATTGGTGATTGTACCATTGCTGGTACCCTTTTCCATCACCGTCACAGCGACCATCGGTTCCCCGTTCTGGTCAACTACGGTTCCTGTCACTACGTGCTTTTGCGCAAACATGCTGCCTGGCAAGCCGAATAGCATACCAAGCATGAGTAAAAGCACTAAAAAATTACCTTTTTTGTTCATGGAATAATTAGTGTTGAAGTTGAATAGATGATAAAATAGATGATAAAAAATAGTATAGAAAAAAAGTAGTCGTATCTAATGTATTTGGGTTGAAACAACTAAGTGTGTCGGTGTTATTGTATCGTTAAGTGTATTGGTTTCGGCTGCAATTTTAAGAAATTTTAATGGAATAGAAGTTCTATGTAGTGTTAATTTTTTTTAAAACGCTTGTTTTTGTTGGTTTGAAACTCTTTTTTTCGCTCATTCCCTCATATTCAAAGAAAAAAGGGAGTTACGAACAAACTCGTACCCCCCTTCGTCTCTATCGCTTTTTTTCAATTCTTTCCTAATTCCTCACTCCTAATTCCTCACTTCTCACTTTTTTACGTAGTTCATTTGCACTCGTTCGTACTCGATTTCGCCATTCTTTTTCAGGTGGACACGCAACAAGTATTTTCCAGGATTAGGACTGTTGCGTTCGCTCATGGAATCGAGGGTGACGTAGTGAACGCCGGCAAAGTCGCGCTCATCCCAGGCATGAACATGTCCGCAGAAAACGGCAGTCACGTTCCATTCCTCAAACTGACTGAGCAGGTAGAACGTTTCCTCGCGGGCGAAAGTGGATGAGAACTGTAAACTGGATGGACGGAAGATGTTCGTGTGGCTGAACACGAAGGTGTAGCGGCATTTGAAGCCTATATATTCTTCTATGTCTTTTGCATCCAAAATACCTTCCTCGATGAGTCGCACTTGCTCCTCGCCGAGCGTGCCACTGGCAGTGTCGAGGAAGATAAAGTGGTCGTATTGCTGCGTATTGCCCAAAATGATATTGAACTCATAGAAGGAAGAGTGGAAGATGTTGCACCACAGCGGCCAACCGTTGTGAGTAAGGTCGTGATTGCCTACCACGGGATAGAACGGATAATCAATATCCTCATAGCGGAGGGTGTCACCAGATTTTGTGCAGTACAAACCCTCACTGTCACGAGTACTCAATTCATCCTCAGGTATTTCATGGAAGTATTTATTTGCATATTTGCGCTTGAATTGCTGCAACGTATTATCCAAGTTGATATAGTACTCGGCTTTTGTGTCGGCAATGTCGCCCAAGTGAGCATAGAAAAGGTCGTTGTTGTCGAGTCCTATTTGCAGCATCTCAGCCAAGCGACAGGTGTCGTTGGTGATATGGCTGTCCGCTCCAACGAGGAAGGTGTAATCGACGCTATCTATCCATTGGTCTTTGTAATCTAATTGATGCTTCTGGTAATAGAGGTTCGACATCTTCACGCGGTCCTCCACGCCTGTACCTGCAATGAGCACGCCGATGGGACTCACTTTTTCGCACGAACTGAGTGTGGCAACCGCCACAAGCAACATCAATATGCTATTTATTTTTTTCATTGTTTCAAGTTTCAAGGCACTTCGTGCCGGTTTCAAGTTTTAGGGCACTTTGTGCCAGTTTCAAGTTTCAGAGTTTCAGGTTTCATTCTACTCCCCTCGCCTTTTGGAGAGGAGCTGGGGGTGAGGCTTTACCACACGTATTTCACTCCGATTTTTTCAGAGGTTTCATATTTGCTTGCCAATTGGCTAAGACTACCAGCAGGGCGCACTTTAAATTCACCGAAAAGATTCAGTTGCTGAGTCAGTTTGGCGTTGAAGCGCACGCCCCAGTTGATGTTCCAGTTTTCGTAGTAGAACTCATCGAAGTTGCGGAAATAGAGCCCTATGTTCCACGAGTTCCAGCGAGGACGGATGTTCACGCCCGTTCCGAAAGTGAAAGTCATCGGTTCGTTGTAGCTCGAGTGCAGCATGTGGTAGCGAATGCCCGATTCTCCCACTTGCAACTCGAAGTACGGTGTTTCCATCAGAACGGACAGATTCATGACGTATTCGTTGGTGCGAGTAAGATTATAACGGTTATACATCACTTTACCGTTAAAATAGAAGTTGAAAAAGCTCACGGGTAGGCGATAACTGCCCTGAGCATAAATGCCATAGAGTTGTTTGCCGAATTGCGCTTGCATGTTGCCTTCCACGCTCCATCGGTCGGTCAGGTGTCGCTTGTAGGACACGGTTGGACCCAAGAACCAACCTGTCACCACGTTCTTACCTCCTACCAAGTACCCCGTGACTTCGTTCTTGTGAACCCCATCGAACTTGTGTTCGCCACAGTACGATTGGGCAGAAACTAACAGAGGTAGCATCAGCAGCAATGACAGTGCGATCATTTTCATTTTCGTCATTGGTCGTTAATTTTTTATGTTTGTCATCTTAGTAATAATTGAAATAATGTGCAAAATTAACACAAAAAAGTGAAATAGAATTACAAAATGACAAAAAATGAAAAGCCTCTACCCCAAAACCCCTATAAAGAATGAGAGGTTGGGAAGAGGCTTTTCATTTTTCAAATATCATTCTACTCCCCTCTCCCCTTGGAGAGGGGCTTGGGGGTGAGGCTTCACTTTTCCTTGAGCACTTGTTGCGTGAAATAGGTACTTCTTAACTTAGGAGTTAGTTTTTCGCCAGTGAGTTCTATTTCCCCTTTCAGTCGGATGTCGGCAGAGGACGCTCCCACCTTGATGATGAAGAGCCCTGGGTCGATGTTCCAGTGTCCGTCGGCATAGTAACCGAATTGCTCAGGCGACATCGTGAAATGGAGCGTGCGTGTCTCGCCTGGTTGGAGACTCACACGTCCGAATCCTTGCAACTGGATAGGGCGGATAGGTTGCTGGCTGTCGGTTGGCGACAAGTAGATTTGTGCCACTTCGTCGGCTGCCATAGTTCCTGTATTTTTCACGTCGAAAGAAAGATGGATGGCACGTGCGGTGGTACTTGCCTTCTTGTCCATTTGCAAGTTGGCATAGTAAAAGGAACTGTAACTGAGTCCGTAGCCGAATGCCCATTCGATGCGTGGGTCTGCTTCTGCCGAATAATTGTAACAGATAGGTTCGTGGGTTTCCACATTTGGATAGCTCACAGAAAGTTTGCCCGATGGCGATACCTTTCCGTAGAGGATGTCAGCCAAGGCGTTGCCACCTTCCTCGCCTGGATACCAAGCCTGAATGATGGCTGCACAACGAGGAGCGATACGGGAGATGATTTGAGCACGTCCACCAAACACGATGAGTACGACAGGTTTTCCTGTGGCGATGAGTTGGTTGACGAATGCCTCCTGGCGTCCAGGCAGATACATCGTCGGACGCTCGCGGTTCTCGCCGCTCAGCAACACGTTTTCACCCATCGCTGCCACAATCACGTCGCAGTCGGCAGCCAAACGGAGTGCTTCGGCTGCATCAGCCGTTTCGGGATGATGAACCGTGCGGTCGAGCAGTTCACGCATCCATTCGGCACGTTGGTCACCACCTTCCTCAATCCATGTCTCCACGGTCTCGGTCCAGTCGCAACCGCGCGTATAACTCAGCTGGATGTCCTCAGGCTTGCGCTTCTCCATGCCTTCCTTGAGTCCCACAATCTTCGGGTGCATGTCGTCTTCTGTTTTCAATTTCCAGAAGTAGCGCATGGACTGGAAAGTGTAGTCGCCCAGCATCGCCCACATGGTGTTGGCATTCGGACCCGTGAGCAACAGCTTTTTCTTACCTTGCAAAGGAAGGACGCCTTCGTTTTTGAGTAGAACCACGGATTGTGTGGCAAGTTCGTAGGCGGTCTTTCGTTCGTCGGGGGTGTCGAACACGATTTTCTCCTTGTAGTAGAGTTCTGGATTCTTGTCGAGCAAACCGCAGCGTGCCTTGTAGGTGAGCACACGCTTCACGGCTTTCTCCAAGGTCTCTTGTGTCACGATGCCCTTGTCAATGGCTTCTTGCAGAAAGACGTAGCTTTCTCCCTTCGGAAAATCCACGTCGTTGCCCGCATTGATGGCAGCCACGCCTCGGTGCATATTGTCAGGGAGGTCAGGAATCTGGTCGATGGAACCGTAGTCGCTGACCATCATGCCATCGAAACCGAGGTAGTTGCGCAGGATGCCTTCTTGGATTTCCTTGTTGGCTACACAGTTGGTGCCATGCACGGCATGGTAGCCTGTCATCACCACTTGACTGCCCGCCAATCGAATCATTGTCTCGTGGGGCAGGAGTATCTCTTCCATCAGTTCCTTCTCATCTGCATCGCCACCGCCACCATAGCCCAGGAAGTGCTTGCTGCAGGTGCCCACGCCTCGGCGCAAGTCGCCCTGTTGAAGTCCACGGCAGAAGGCTGTTCCCATCACGGCAGAGAGGTAGGCATCCTCGCCATAACTCTCCTCCAAGCGGTTGAAAGACGGCGTGCGCACCACATCCACCATAGGCGAAAGTGCCAAGCGTCCTCCCATGCGTCGCATGGCGTAGGCGGTCTGAATAGTTTTCTGTTCTGCCAATTCGGGGTTGAAGGAGCAGGCGAGTCCGATTTGCTGAGGATAGACCGTAGCATCGCGTGTGTTCATACCTGTCAGCACTTCCTCGTGGAAGAGGGCAGGGATGCCACTGGGTGTGTTGTGGATGAGCCAGTCTTGCATGGCAGCCACTTTGTCGCGTATGTCGTTTGGATCAGCGGAATATTGGAAGGCGAATTGCGAGAAATGCCCGATGCCGTTGGGAATAATTTTGCGACACTTGGCGGTGTCTAAATTCCCGTTTTCATCGAAGAATTCTTGCATGTATAAGCCTCGCAACTGTGCGATACGTTCTTCCTGTGTCATCTGTTCGTAAAGCTCGTTGACACGCTGTTCGATGGCATGTTCCGAATCGGTGCATGCTGATAGTGCAGTGGTGAGAATCATCATTGAGAATAGAATTTTTTTCATACACCTTTAGATGTTATCTGACTCTCGTGGAGGAGAGTATGGGTTGATTCAAATGTGTTGTTGGTTTGTTTGGAGAATCTTCCTGCGGCATGCAGGATGCACCATGCAGTGACTCCTCTGCTGATGGCATCGCAAAATAACACAAAAATCTTCTGAATCACAAATTTTTTAAACAGAAATATTGACGCAAATGGACAAAGGACACAAATCTGACAAAATTTGAAACGAAAATGAAACATGAAGAATAAACCGAAGGCGGAACCTTCGAGAACGATGGTATAAAATAAAAATGAAGAATGAAGAATGTTTTTGCTATGCTCATTGGAAAAATCATTCTTCATTTTGAGCGTAGCGACCATTCTTCATTCTTCATTTTAAATGAAGCGACTAACTCACTTCATTACCAGCCTGGATTCTGCTTGAGTGCAGGATTTTGCTCCATTACGGTCTGAGGATAAGGGAAGAGGCGATGCTTCTCCTGCCAGCCTACTTCGAAACCTTTATCCTTTGCCTCATGGGTGTGAACAATGTAGAAGCGGCTGTTAGCTTCTGTGCCATGTTCCCAAACGATATTCTCATCACCTGCCTGTGGAGCACGGAAGAGCTTGTCGAAGAGGTGAGGAACGGCTGTACCTTGTTTCTTCAGGTGGTTGAGACACTCTTGGTCGTAAGCGTCGTTGTCGATCTTTGTCCAACGCATGATGTCCTGATAGCGGCAACCTTCGAACCACAGCTCGAACGACTTCTCCTTCTTCAAGGTAATCAGGTTCACGTCGTTGCTGATGGTCTTGGAACCTGCACGTTGCTGAATCTGGTTGATGATAGTCTTTGCAGTGGCAGCATCACCTGTGCGGAGGCAGCACTCAGCATAGTTGAGCAGCACTTCAGCATAGCGCATCACAATAATGTTGTTCAGACGACCATTATCACCATACATGCCACCATCGTTGCAGTCGCTGGCACGGAGAATCATCTTGAATGGGAGATAGAAGGATTGTCCATAGAGTCCCTGGCCTGGGTCAGAAATACCAATTTCCTTGGAAACTTTCTTCTGTTCCAATGTCATTGCGTTGATTGCACTATCGGCATACACCATTCCTGGCACACCAGAAGTGGCATAGACAGCGTCGTCGATATGCATGATAGTAGCCAAGTAACGGTCTGACTTATAGTTTGGATCGTCGCCATTGTCGTTCTGTGCGAATGCCACGCCGTACCATTCAGGAATACCGATGGAACCCCATCCGTCGATGCCGCAATACACACCAGCAGGGTTCACCTTGAAGTTACCTGCACGCCAGTTGAATGCGTTTGCTTCCATCCATGTGGAGTGGATACCTACACCTCCCCACCAGTCGGTAGCAGGATTGTACTTGAAGTTCACTTCGAACACCTTCTCTGGGCAACCATCGCCTTCCACGTGGAAGAGGTTAGCGAATTCTTTGCCAGAAACGAGGGCATACTTGCCAGAGTCAACGACTCTCTTCAAAGCAGTCTTGGCGTTGTTGAAGTCGCCTGCGAACATGTAAGCCTTACCTGCCAAAGCGTTTGCAAAGCCCTTTGTTACGCGCCAGCTACCCTCTTTGTCGGATGTGCTTGAACGCTCAATGAGGTCAGGGAGTGCCTCTTCGCACTGCTTAGCTACCCAAGCGAAGTATTCTTGCTGAGTCATCTCGCTATTGGTAGGGATGGCATCTGGTGCGAGAAGATGGTCAACCAATGGAGGCTGTCCCCAATAGCAAGCGAGCAGGAAGAAGTTGTAGGCGCGGAGCACTTTGGCTTCTGCCACTGCCTGCTTCTGGAACTGAGTTGTAGGATTGTTGAAATAATCGATAACGAGGTTGTCCTTATAAACAGAGAGATAAAGGAACTTGTAGTGGAAGTCGATAGCTTCAGGAGTGTGACGGTAGCGGAATTCGTCAATACTGCCACCCCACTCATGGTCGCCATAGTTACCACTGGCGTAGTTGACGTCATCGCCAGGGTGGTTTGCCAATACCTTTGCAGGGGTATAGATACCAGGACCATCCTGGTTTCCACGACTCTCGGTGTAGAGAGCGAATGCTTCGTAAGCAGAGGCCAAGGCCTTCAAACAGTCGGCATCAGTTTTGTAGAAGTTCTCTGTTGACATGGTGCCCTTCTGCTCAATATCAAGTTTTTCCTCACATGATGTGAATGCTACGCCAGCTATCAGCGCAAGCACTGGAAATATTTTATTTTTCATAATTGAGTTTTTGAGTTTTTAAGTTTTTGAGTTTTTGAGTTGGCTATGCCAAGTATCAAGGCACTGCGTGCCGGTTTCAAATTGGCTTCGCCAAGTTTCAAGTTTCAGGTTCAACCCTTCTGGATGGTTTTTCTCTCCCCCATGGGGGAGGCGGAGGGTGCTTTACCTTAGAATGTCAAATTCACGCCAAAGACAACCTTCTTGGATGTAGGGTAGTTACCGTTATCGAAGCCACGTGATGCACCGCTGTTGAGGGATGAAGTCTCTGGGTCAGCACCTGGGTAGCTGGTGATGGTGAAGAAGTCGTCGAGCGAAACAGAGAGGCGAAGATTGCTGATGAGCGCCTTCCTGGTGATGCTTGAAGGAATGGTGTAGCCAAGCTGGATTTGCTTGAACTTGAAGTATGAGCCATTGAATACAGCAGCGGAAGAACTGAAGAATGTCCAGTCGGTAGCCACTGCCTTCATGTCAGGATACTTGCTGTGGTCGCCAGGCTGCTTCCAAGAGTCTTTCCAGTAAGTGTTGATACCGTTAATCTGAGAACGGTCGGCAGAAACCATCAGGTTGTAGATCTTGTTGCCTGCTGCACCCGTACCGAATACGGTGAGGTCGAAGCCCTTGTATTCGAGGTTGATGGTGAGACCGTAAGTGAACTTAGGAATAGCGGAACCGATGTCTTTCTTGTCGTCATCCGTTGGAGCCATAGTGACATTTCCATCCTTGTCGTAGTACTGAGGCTTACCTGTCTCAGGGTCAACACCTGCATAGTCGAAGCCACGGAAATACCAAATGGTGTGGCCTGCTTCGAAGGTTGGCTGAAGCTTGTTGTTGAAACCGCTGATACCTGTTTCACTATAGCGTGGCAGCACAGAGTTCACCTTCTTTACTTCGTTCTTCAGCGTAGAGAAGTTGGCGTTGATGCCATATCTCAGTTCACCCACCTTGTCGCGCCATCCAAGTTCGAAGTCGATACCTGAGTTCAGCACCTGACCAGAGTTGACCGTTGCAGAGCTGAAACCAATTTCAGGAAGTGGAGAAATGTTGATGAGCAAGTCCTTCGTCATCTTGCGATACCAGTCGATGCCCAATGTCAAACGGTTGTTGAGGAAACGTGCGTCAAGACCGAAGTCGAGTTGCTCGGAAGTTTCCCAGGTGAGGTCCTTGTTGGCAAAGCCCGAAGGAGCACCACCTTCAGTGGCTACGTCGCTGAATGAATAGTATCCACCGATGCTGATGGTTGAAGCATACTTATAATCTCTGAGGATATTGATGTTACCATTGCGTCCCCAAGAACCACGGAGCTTCAAGAATGAAACCACGTCCGTATCGACTGCGTCCTTGAAGAACTGTTCGTTACTGATCGCCCAACCTGCGGAAAGTGATGGGAAAGTACCCCAACGCTTGTCTTTTTTCAGCTTCGAAGCGTCGAAGGCATCACGACGGATGTTGAACTGGAAGAAGTAGCGATTGTCGTAGGAGTAGGAGAGACGACCGAAGTAAGCCAGTGCAGTAGCATCACTTGGCTGGTTGCTACCCTTCAGGTGAGCGATACCGTTATCGTTCAGGAAGTCGATGTAGCGATAGTTAGGAGCTGCATCACCCTTCAGAATCTGTCCGCTGCTATCGTCGGAAGCAGCGTCCGAAGAAGAAACGCTTGTGTTGTCCCAATGAGTTTTGGTAAACGACATACCGACCATGGCACCCACATCATGCTTGCCAAATGTCTTGTTGAAGTTTACGAAGTTTTCCCACTGATAGAAGAGGCCTGCGTCGGTGCTAGCCGAAATGCTGTATGAGCTGCTGTTAGCCATGGAGGAGAGATACCAAGGCTGGCTGTAGTCGTGGCCGTTTCTCTGCATGATGCGATAGCCCAGACGGGATGTATAAGTCAGCCAATCCACAGGAGTGATGTCGGCAATCAAGCTACCACGAACATTCAGACCGCTGTTTCTTGCGTTCACACGGTCGCGCATTGCCAATGGGTTACCTGTAGCATCCTCAATATACTTGGAAGTTCCATACCAAACAGGATTCTCATCTGTGTAGGAAGAAGGAGTCATCACGTAGCCGTGAGGGTCCCATGTGGTTCCATAGAGCCAACGGTTCTTCATGTTCTTACCCATGTCGTCCAAGTTGTAAACGTAGGCAGGAGTCAGCGGGTCGATAGATACAACGGAGTTGAGGAACGACTGATAACCATTGCCTACGGCAATTCTCTTCCATTTCTCAACGGAGGTGTTGCTCGAAATCTTCAACCATTTCGAGAACCTGTAGTCAGCATTCAGCTGAACGGAGAAGCGCTTGTAAGTATCTTTGTCTCCCTTCACGATACCATCGTTGTCAACGATGCCGAGACCTGCGAGGAAGTGACCCTTTTCGTTACCACCACTCACCGTGAGGTTATGCTGTAAGCTCCAGCTGTTTCCGAATACCTCGTCGTACCAGTCAGTATCTATTTCTCTGTCTTTGTATGCATTGTCTTTGATCATCTGGTCATTGATGTTGCCAATGTACTTCTGATACTCCTTATAGTCAGCGGCATTGAAGATTTCAGCCTTCTTGCCCAACGACTGCGAAGCTGCCTTCAGGGAGTAAGAAACTCTTGCACCACCCGTTGCACCCTTCTTCGTGGTCACGAGAACAACACCATTACCTGCCTGAGCACCATAGATAGCTGCACTGGCAGCATCCTTCAGGATTTCGATACTCTCAATCATGGTTGGGTCCAGATACGAGATATTATCTACCTGCACTCCATCCACGATGAGCAGTGGGCTGAGGTCGCCACTGTTGGAAGAATAACCACGTACACGAATCTCAGCACCAGCACCAGGAGCACCGCTGTTGATGATTTGCACACCAGTCACCTTGCCCTGCAGAGCTGCAGCAGCATCGGAAGTGGAAAGGTTCTTGATTTCGTCACCCTTCACGGATGCCACGGCACCAGTCAGGTCGCTCTTCTTCTGCACACCATAACCGATGACTACCACGTCATTCAGTGCCTTCACATCCTCGTCCAAACGAATGGAAAGATTGTTCTTGTTGCCCACTTTCACTTGCTGAGTGAGGAAGCCAACATACGAAAATTGGAGCGTTGGGTTGTTGCCTCTTGGTGTCAGGCTGAAACGTCCGTTAGCATCCGTAACGGTTCCGTTGCCTGTGCCCTTTTCCACAACTTCTACACCAACCAGGGGTTCCGAGTCATTCGACGCAACCACCTGTCCTTGAATGGAGCGACCTTGTCCGAATGCTGTCGTAACAGCCATCAGGCAAAAC
>Ga0247609_10003471_pt1 | contig 15989 bp, 18 predicted proteins | sample 172DNAGHGlowgp2_FD_193487 | JGI IMG/M metagenome (GOLD analysis project Ga0247609, IMG submission 193487) | Sheep rumen microbial communities from Palmerston North, Manawatu-Wanganui, New Zealand - 1728 DNA GHGlow gp2 | ecosystem: Host-associated > Mammals > Digestive system > Stomach > Rumen ...
CTAACTTGTTGAACAGGTTTCACTACTTGTTTTGGTGCTTCCTTATTTTCAACAGGTTTATTTGGTACAACTTCTTTTTTAACTTCATCCGGTTTAGCAACTGGTTTATTCTCTACCTTTTGTTCAACTGGTTTAACTGATTGTACGGGTTTGTTTGCAGGTTGCACTGGTTTACTAACTTGTTGAACAGGTTTCACTACTTGTTTTGGTGCTTCCTTATTTTCAACAGGTTTATTTGATACAACTTCTTTTTTAACTTCTTCCGGTTTAGCAACCTGTTTATTCTCTACCTTTTGTTCAACTGGTTTTGATGGTTGCACAGGTTTGTTTTCAGATTGTACTGGTTTACTAACTTGCTGTACAGGTTTCTCTGCTTGTTTAGGTGCTTCCTTATTTTCAACAGGTTTATTTGTTACAACCTCTTTTTTAACTTCTTCTGATTTAGCAACCGGTTTATTATTTGGACTTTCTACTTTTTGAGGAGCTATTGGTTTTTGCTCATCTAGTTTAACAGTTGGCACTTCTGGTTGTTTAACTTCTTTTGGCTCATCACCAGCTGTTTCAACTTTTCCTTCAACAGGAGATGGTTTATCTAAATTTTTCTCATTACTTGGATTATCCAATTTTTGAGGAGCTATTGGTTTTTGTTCATCTAATTTAACAGTTGGCACTTCTGGTTGTTTAACTTCTTTTTGCTCATCACCAGCTGTTTCAACTTTTACTTCTTCTTTTACTTCAGGTACAACTGGAGTATTTACAACCTCTTGTTGTACAGGAGTAACTTCAGGAACAGGTATTGCTGGTTGTACAGGTACTTCTACAGCAACTGGAGCAGGGTCTACTGCTGGAGCTGGTGTTTGAGTAACTGCAACTTCAGCTTTATTTCTAAATACTAATTTACAGAATGTAGTTTTATAAACAGTATTTAATGCTACTGCAGTAGTTAAGTTCTGACTAATTTCTTTTTCAGACTCATAATTAACTACATTAACTCTAATATCATCAACATGTATATTTAAATCACTATTATCAATTAATAAATCGAACCCTATATTCTCTTTAATAAATACTTGTTGATTTGCATTTCTAGAATATAAATCACCTAAATCAAAAGTATATGGTGAATATAAAACTGGAGTATTATTCTTTACAAGTATTAATGCAATTAACTTCTTATTAGTTTGAGCTTCTATATACATAGAATTAATATCATTAGTTACAAAAGTAAATTGTTTTTTATTTAATTCAGATGGATCCTTAACGACAGAATACATGTTAACATCACTATTAAGAACCATCTTTCCATTAATGCTCTTTAATATGCTTAATTCTTTAACAAGAGACCCAATATAATTATCAAAACTTGAAAAGTCAAAATTAGAAAATAATGAAGCTTTAACATTAGCGTTAATTGGATCTTCTAATCTCTTCTTCAATATATCATAACACTCAGATTTTAATTTACTAAAGCCATGAACTTTTTTAATACTTTTAATAACTTTCTTAATTGGTAAAGTTTCATAATCTGGAGTATTTAAAATAGCATCAAATAATTGTCTAAACTTAACATTGTTATGCAATACTAATACTGATTGCTCTTGTTGAGATAATTTTTCCTTGAACTGAATAGTTAAATTAGAAGCAACTTCATTAAGAGGTAATTTTACAATTGTTTCATTAGATTTAACTCTTCCTTTAGCATACTTTCTAACTAAATCATCAAAATTACTATTAGATATACCTTCTTTTAAATATTCAGACACATCAAATAAATCTAATTGATCAAATACACTATATTTCTTATCAACTAGAGCTAATTGACTATTTATAAAATCAGTAGATATTTCATTATTCTTCCCAAGAAATTCTTTATTAATTTTTCTAAATTTAGAAACCAAATCTACACCAAATAAAGGTTTAACATCATCATTTAATTCCTTCATTAAAGCTAATTTAGCCTCCACTAGTTTAATTTCATTTCTAGTATTATTATCTTCAATTTGAACTTCATAATACTTACTATTTAGCTCAAGAGCTTTACACATATCCCAAGCATCTTTTATTAATGCAACTGCATCATCAAAAGATGGCCTCTGTGCTAAAAATTGGTTATATCTATCTTTAATATTTATCTCTAAAGTAATATCAATACCAGTATCAGTAATTTCAGGAACTAAAGTTACATGTCTTTCAATTTTACCAATACGATTATACTTATCTACTTCTAATTGCAATTCATAATATTTATTTCTTAAGGTATTTTTAAGAACTGTTAGATTCTTTATATAAGCTAATTGTCTTGCTTTTAATTCATCATATACTAATAACAAATCACCAGCTTCATACAAAATCTTAGTTGTATCATCTAAACTTGCTCTTTTACTTAAATTGTAATCGTAAGTTTCTATATCTTCCATCTCTGATGGAACCATAATTCTTTCATTTCTTAAAAACAATATTCTAGGATATACTGTTTCATAATTATCTAATGCCATACGAACATGATATAAAGGACCATTTTGTTCCAACCACTTCATTTGCTTTAAATAATCCTCTAATGATTCGGCTGTTTCAAATAACTTGATTCTTTCCAAAGTTCCATAATCGGCATCTACATATTTATAACATATTCCTAAGTCATCGCCATTTTGATAAATATAAGGATGTACTGAAGCAGAACTATAGCCATAGTTTTGCATTATATCTAACGCATCATCATATTCTAATTTTTGAAAAACAGAACCATTTGTATTATTAGATTCGTTATTCATACAACACCCTCCCTATTTTTTCATTATAATTATATCACATAGATAACTTATTGATAAATATAATTTTTATGTTGTATAATAATTACGAAAGAGGTAATAATATGGAAATAAAAGTAAAATCATACTCACAACAATCATCATTAATTCAATCAATATTATTTTTTATTTTAGGAGCTATGTTCTTAAATGCTAAAAAAACTGCAGAAATTATAATATTCTGGGTAGGAATATTTTTAGCAGTATTAGCTGTAATAGAATTAATTGTATTTATAGTAGCTTACAAAAAAGCAGAATTTGAAGAAGATAGGCCAAAATTAATAAGATTATTCTTCCCAGTATTTACTGCAGCAATTGCTATAATATGTATTTTCTTCTATGGTATTGTTGAACAATTCATAAGATTCATTATCGGATTCTGGATTCTATTTACTGGAGTTATAAGATTAATTAATGCATTATCATTTAGTCCTAGAAACAAAAAATTCTTACCATTATTAATAACATCTCTACTATTAATTGCTGTAGGAATATATACAATTGTTAAAGATAATATCGGTGTTCAAATAGCAGGTATAATTATGATGATATATGCAACTATTGAAATAATAGGTTTTATCTTTTATTCACATAATAATATAGATACTGTAGAACCTGGAACAGAAACATTAATAGTTCCTGATAAAGAGAAAAAAAGAGACAAAAAAAATAAAGTAGTTAAAACAATAACTCATACTGAAGATGAAAAAAAAGACTAAGAAATTAGTCTTATTTTTTTACCCATTCATAATTTTCAAGTAATATATTTTTATCATATCCAGATTCATCCATCATACTATCTAACTCATATAAAGCCTCATTAATATACCCTATATATGATTGAAAATCTAATTCTTCTCCATTACTAGTAGTACACTTATCAACTTCTGAAAATACTCCTTTTTTAGTTGTACATGTATATGTTTTATCTCTATATCCTAAATAAGCTGAAGAAAAAGTTTTAAACTCTATATTATCAATACCATCCAGATGTTTTATAGTTAACGAAAAATTATCTACTCTTTTCATATACTGAAATCCTTCATCGTATCTATAAAACGAATTTTCAACATCTTTATTTCTTAATGTACAACTGCCGCCATTTCTACTTAACATTTCACAACTATATCCTTTTTTTTGAAAGAAATTTACTATATAAGCATAATCGACATTTTTATCTACAAAATCAGTTTTACGAGTTACCAAGAATACAACCAAAGTTAAAGCAAAAATAGCAACTACTATATACGCTATCTTTTCAGCAAAATCAACTCTTCTTTGTCTTCCAAAAAACATACTGTTAACTTTCTTAACTTTTTTTTCATCCATAAGATCGTCTCCTATTTTACAATAATATAATATCACATAAATAAAAAAAGAAGTATTACTACTTCTATATTTTTATATCTTCATTTACAAATTCTTCATCCATTAATAATTCATGGATTTCTTCTTCTTCATTGCCTAAATATACTTGTTCTATTCTATCAACTCTACATTTTTCAGATAATAATATAGCATGTATTTTTTCTACAGCATTACTTATTTCATCATTAGTAACAACATAATTGTAATTTGCAACTTCATTTATTTCCTGATAAGCTGTCTTAAATCTATTTAATACTTTCTCTTTAGATTCTGTTTTTCTTCCTACTAATCTCTTTCTTAATTCTTTCATACTTGGTGGCATAATAAAGATACAAATAGCTTCTGGAACTAATTCTTTAACTTTTAATGCACCTTGTACTTCAATGACTAAAAATACATCTTCTCCATTTTTTAAATGTTCTTCAATATGTTCTTTAGGTGTACCATAATAATTATCATTATATAAAGCATACTCTAAAAAATCTCCATTACTTATTTTCTCTTCAAACTTCTCTCTACTTAGAAAATAATAAGACTTTCCTTCCTTATCTCCAGGTCTCATTGCTCTGGATGTACAAGATACACTTAACCATGCTTTATTTTTATTGCGTTTTCTTAAATATTTAGCAACAACTGTATCTTTACCTGCACCTGATGGTCCACTTATTACTACCAATGATCCTCTTTCTTTTTGCTTAATAATATTACTCATAATATCACCTCTATTTGCTTTATTATAATATAAATAATTTAAAAAGATACTTAATAATTATTTATAGTCCCATAAACCTAATTTACCTTTAATATAAATAGGTTCTTTATATTTAATAACATTACTAAGTTTCCAAGCGTATGTCTCCACATGATTACTTCTACCATATACAATAGGATTTTCTTCTCTAAGTTTTTTATTAAACTCTTCATCAACTAATATACAATCTTCTAAAGTAGCTTCTCCAACTATTGCTCCCATTGTATACTCTAAATTATAATCTTTAAATCTACTAACCATATCCTTTTCTAAAGACATACCAGCATGTATTAATATCTTTCCTCTATACTTAGTTTTCCAACTTCTAAATTCAAACTTTTTATAACCTTCTACAATTAATTGTGCCCAAGGTTGTTTAACAGTTAATGCTTTCATTATTCCTCCACGATATCCACAAATTTAACAGGAATTACTTTATCTATATCCATAGGATTAATCTCTATAAAATAACCTATCTTCCCACCACTAAATATTATTTTATCAAACAATATAGCTGTTTCATCGATAACAGTAATAAATGTCTTTTTCATTCCAATAGGACTACAACCACCATGTACATAACCAGTAGTAACAAGTAAACTTTTTAAAGGAAGCATTTCTACATTCTTTTCTCCTACACTACTTGCTGCTTTCTTTAAATCTAACTTAGAAGCTACAGGTACAACAAAAACATAATAATTACCACTCTTCCCCTGCGTAACTAATGTCTTAAATGTACTATCTAAATTAACACCTAACATATTAGCACATGTAACACCATCTAAAGCTTCTTTAATATCAAGTATATATTCCTTATATTCAATATTATTACTATCTAAAATACGCATTGCATTAGTTTTAATATTACCCATAATTATCACTTCTTTCACTTATTATAACAAAAAAAAGAAGTATTTCTACTCCTCTTCTAATTTTAAAATTCTTAAATAAATAAATGATGAAATTAAAGGAAAAAAGGCATTAAACAAATCAAAAGATGCTGCTATAGGTGTAACCATTACTATAAGAACTGCTAATATACTAATATATATAGTTCTTTTACATTTGAATAAAAATAAAATATAAAAATAGACTTGTAACACAGCATAAATACCTACATTTAATAAAGTGTCTTCTACCATCATTTTTGAAACTTTGTCTACAACTTCTTCATTATATATGATATTTCCTGAAGGATCATTAGCATTATACCATGAATTATTAACACCACTTTTAGCATAAGTAACTGCTAAAAAAACAACAGCAACCATGATTACTAATATATTAATAATCTTCCATACTTTAATCTTTACATTATTATTTTCTGACTTCTTTTCGACTTTTGCTTTTGTCATCATACCATCTCCTATTATATATTATACCAAAAAAAGAATAGCTAACCTATTCTTTTATTTACTCATTAATTCACAAATCATATTTGTTAATTCAGTTGGATTATCAACATTTAATCCTTCTATTAAACGAGCTTGATTATAAAGTATTTTAGTATACTTACTTAATTCTTCCTTATCATTCTCATATAAATCTCTCAATTTATCTGCAATTGGATGATCTTCATTTATTTCTAATACTACATCTGCCTTTACTTCTTCACCAGCAGCTTTCATACTATTAAGTAGTTTTTCCATCTCAAGTGAAATATTACCTTCAGTACTTAAACATACTGGATGATTTTTTAACTTGTTAGTAAATTTAATATTTTTAACTTCTGGCAAAGATTCTTTCATATAAGCAAACATATCTTTTGCTTCCTCATTTACTTTATTAAGTTCTTCTTTTTCTTCATCAGTTAAAGTAGATACATCTTCATTTTGAACATTAGCAAATGCTTTACCACTATATTCTCTTAATGCTTGAATAGTAAACTCATCAACATAATCACATAAGTATAATACTTCATAACCTTCATCTTTAAATTTTTCTACATTAGGTAGTAAATCTATTTTATCTATAGATTCGCCAGAAGCATAATATATTTTATCTTGACCATCTTTCATGTTATCAACATATTCTTTTAAAGTAACACGCTTCTTATCTTTAGAACTATAGAATAATAATAAATCTTGTAACATCTCATTATTCATACCATATGAGCTATAAATGCCATATTTTAATTGCATTCCAAATGCATCAAAGAATTTTTCATAATTAACTCTATCTTCTGTTAATAATTCTTCTAATGTAGACTTAATTTTTTTCTCAATACTCTTAGCAATTAATTTAACTTGTCTATTTTGTTGTAATGTCTCTCTAGAAATATTTAAACTTATATCTTCACTATCAACAAGTCCTTTAACAAAACTAAAGTAATCAGGCAACAAATCAGCACATTTATCCATAATAAGAACACCGTTAGAATATAATTGTAATCCCTTTTCATATTCCTTAGTATAGTAATCATATGCTGGATGAGAAGGTATAAATAATAATGAATCATATACTATTTGACCTTCAACACTACTATGAATTGTTTTTAAAGGAGCTTCAAAATCTAAGAATTTATCAGAATAGAATGAATTATATTCTTCTTGACTAACCTCAGATTCATTTCTCTTCCAAATAGGAATCATACTATTTAAAGTCTTATCTTCAACTACAGTTTCTGTTTCTTTATCTGAGCCTTCTTTTAACTTAGTTTCTTCCTTTTTCATCATAATAGGATATTTAATATAATCAGAATATCTCTTAACAATACCTTCTAATCTATTCTCACTTAAATATTCATCATAATTATCAGTATCAGTATTATCTTTTAATACTAATGTAATTTCAGTACCAACATTTTTTTTAGTAGCTTTATCAATACTATAACCATCTGCACCTTTACTTACCCATTCATAAGCTTCTTTACTACCAAATGCTTTAGATAAAACTCTTATTTCTTTAGCAACCATGAATGCAGAATAAAAACCTACACCAAATTGACCAATAATATTAATACTACTATTCTTGTCAATTTTTTCTTTAAACAAAGAAGATCCACTCTTAGCAATAATACCTAAATTATTATCTAATTCTTCTTCAGTCATACCAATACCATTATCTGATATCTTAATAGTCCTATTATCTTTATCTATATCTATTTTTATACAAAAATCATCTTTATCTAATTTAACTTTTCTATCAGTTAAAGATTTATAATACAACTTATCAATTGCATCACTTGCATTAGATATTAATTCTCTTAAAAATATATCTTTATTTGTATATACAGAATTAATCATCATATCTAATATTTTTTTAGATTCTGTTTTAAATTGTTTTTTACTCATTTATATCATCTTTCCTTCTCTAATCATAAATTAGTATAGTTCTCTTATTAGCACTTGTCAATAGAAAGTGCTAATTTTAATATTTTTTAATTTTATAATAAAAAAAGAGATTAAAAATCTCTTTATAATACCTTTTTAAATAACTCTTCAAAATCTTTAATGTCTAATTCTCTAGGATTACCTGGAGTACAAGGATCATTTAATGCTTTAAATGCTAATAAAGAAATATCTTCTGTTTTTGCACCAACCTCACTAATATGTTGAGGTATATTTAATCTAATAGTTAAATCTCTAATAGCTTTAACTACTTTACTAACAGCTTCTTTTCCTTTTAAATTATCCATATTTAAACCTAAAGCTTTACCCATATCTATATATCTATCAGCACATACTTCTCCATTATATTCTAATACATAAGGAAGTAATATAGCATTAGCTATACCATGAGGTGTATCATATAAAGCTCCTAGTTGATGAGCCATTGAATGAACAATACCTAATCCAGCATTAGAAAATCCCATACCAGCAATGTATTGAGCTAATGCCATCTTATCCATTGCATCTTTATCTTTAATAACAGCTTTTTCAATATTGTTATAAATCATATTCATAGCTTTTAAAGCAAACATATCACTCATTTCACTATGCCCTTTAGTTATAAAACACTCCATAGCATGAGTTAATGCATCTAATCCTGTAGCAGCTGCAATACTAGATGGCATAGCTGCCATCAACTCTGTATCTACTATAGCAACTATAGGAATAGAGTGTGGATCTACACATACTAACTTAGTCTTAGTTTCTTCATCTGTTATTACATAATTAATAGTTACTTCAGCAGCAGTACCTGCTGTTGTAGGTAACGCAATTATTGGTAATGATTCATTCTTAGTATTAGCAACACCTTCTAAAGAAGTAATATCTTTAAATTCAGGATTCATAAGAACAATACCAATTGCTTTAGCTGTATCTATAACAGAACCTCCACCAATAGCAATTATACAATCATTATGATTCTTTCTTATAACTCTTAAACCATGTTTAACATTACTTATAGTAGGATTAGGCTTAATATCACTAAACACATCATAAGTAATACTTGAACTATCTAATAATGATAATACCTTATCTACAACACCTATTTTAATCAAATTATCATCAGTAACTATTAAGACCTTTTTAAATCCACGTGAAACAATTTGATTAACTAGTTCTTTTCTACAACCCCATCCAAAAAAAGAAGTTTCATTTAATATAAATCTATTATTCATAGGAAGCCCTCCTTATTCTCTAAAATTATATCATAAATAAATATTGATATCATTATTTTTTTAATAAACAGATTGTTGCTTTTTATAAAAATATATACTATAATTAGAATAGGTAAAAGGTGGTAATATGGATAAGAGAATTCTTAATACTAAAAAGAAATTAACTAATACTCTGCTAGAATTACTAAAAACAAAAAAAATAAAAGACATAACTGTACTAGAGTTATGTAAGAAAGCTAATATCAATAGAACTACATTCTATAAATATTATAAAGATGTAGATGATTTAGTATTAAAGATAGAAGAATCTTTAATATCTGATTTAGAAAAATATATTAGTGACATCAAAAGAAATTATTTAATTTCTTATACTAGTAAAATAATTGAAACTATAAACGATCATAGAGATATATACTCTAGATTACTTAGTGAAAATGGAGATCATACATTCTTAAGAAAAATACTTGGACTTGTTTATGAAGAAAGTATAAATGAATGGCAAAAACTATTAAAGAAAGCTTCTAGTGAAGATTTAGATAAAATATATAAATTTATAGTTGATGGTACTATAGGTATAGTAGAAAAATGGATTAAAGATAATTTTGATGAAGAGCCTAATACTGTATCAGTATTTATCAATAAAATATGTATGAGCGGATTAAGTAGTTTCATTTAAAAAGAACTAATTCAATATTAGTTCTTTTTTTATTGTATCTTCATCAGTTATTTCATAAAATAACACTACTAATTTATTATCATTATTAACAAATAAATAATAACCATTATCTTTAATACTTTTCATAGTATATAAACTATCTTCTGAATCAATAGATTCTTCAACTTTATTAAACAAATCTTTCTCAGACATTTCAAATCTTTCTAACAAATCACTATTGCTAATTATTTTACCTTTATCCATAGATAAAACATAAACTAAACTATCTTCATCACCATATATACCATTAGTTATTTGTTGATATGGTATAACTAAAGATAAATACTCATCAGTTACATAAAAAGAATAACTATAAACATAACCACTTAGTAAATTGTTATCTGAAGTTTCTTTAAAACTATTAGATTTCTTAACAAAACTACGTAGTTCCATATTAACATTACTAGCATCTTCACTATTAAGATTAATAACAATACTTTCTACGTCATAACTTGAACCATCAGGTAAAGTATAAGTATCAATTACATTAGAATAAACATAATTCTTACTATTATCTACCTTACTTAATACGAAATTATCTTCTTTTTCAGTAGTTTCATTATTTTTCTTAGATTCACATCCCAAAAATAAAAGTACTAAACAAATAATAACTGCTATTCTCTTCATATAACTCACCAATTAGATTATATCATACAAAATAAAAACAGACATATGTCTGTATTATAATCAACTATTTACTTTTAGTTTTTTTACTCTTTTTAGTATCTTTAGCTACTAATCTTACTTTTACTCCTCTTAGAGTTCCAAATGTCTTTTTAACGCCTTCAGGTAAATTTGCTTTATAAGTTCTCATAGTGCACCTCCTCATTAATAACTAAAACATTATAACATGTATTATACAAAAAAATCCATAAATTTCAAGTTAAATAAATAATTTAACAATTGTAAATGAGATAGATAATATTACCAAAACAATAAATAATGCAAAAACAGATGATTTAAAACCTTTACTTTTCTTTAAAACATCATAAATAATATAAACATATAAACCTAATAGAATAACAATAGATAATATAAGGCTAATTAATGATACATTAGGAATTATTAATAAAGGATATAACAAACCAAATGCAATAATATAAATAAAAGAATAAAAATAGAATTTACCAAATAACATTAAGATTTCATCAGGTATATTATCATTTATTTTTTTATTCTTATTATTTCTCTTAATTAGCTTAATTAAAAACTTCTTTATTTGTTTTCTCATTATTTATGTGTTTCAGCATATGCTTCAGAAACAGCAATTGCTAACTGATCAGCACATGATGTACCTCTCATACCACATTGGTTATCTTTTAACTTATCTACTATATAATCGACCTTAGCCCCATCCAATAATTTAGATATAGCTTTTAAATTACCATTGCATCCACCTAAAAACTTGATATTAGTAATAACATCATCATTAATATCAAACTCTATTTGAACAGAACAAGTACCTTTAGTTTTATATACATAATGCATTTAAATCACCTACTTAATTATAACAAAAAAAGAAGATAAAATCTTCTTTTTATTTTTGTTCAGAATTACCTGACATTTTTTGTACTTCCTCAGCAGGAATAACTGTTGGTTGAACACTAGGATTTGCTGGTTGTTGAGGTGCAGCTGGAGTAACAACTTTATCCTTATCAAAAATACCATTTTCAGAAACAGGAACATTAGCATTCCATACAGTAGTTTTTGAATAACCCATTATAGGATAAAGAATTCCACCAAATAAAGTTAAAAGGACTGCATTTCCAACATCATTAGGTTTACCAACTTTTGCTCCAACATTATAAGCAGCTACAAATGAAGCTACTAAGCCACATAATGAAGCAATAGTTGATAAGAATTGAGTATCTTCATTAGTAATCAAACCTACAACAGTACCAGCAATTGCAAGTAAGAACCACCACCATTTTAGGCCAGCCATTTCAGTATAAAATACCCAATTATTATAAAAAGGAACGATACAAGCCCATCCTGGTTTACCAGCTTTAACATATAGTTTCCACATTCCAATATAGTAGAAAACTAAATAAGCAATAAGTATTATTACAAGAAAAATTAAAAATACTCCTAGTCCAACTAAAAGACCTTCTAATCCGTCAAAACTTTCCATTCTATTCCATACTCCTTTCTAAATTAATTATACCAAAAAAAAACAAAAAAACTACATACTTTTATATAGTTCTTTCTTATTCTTCATTCTAGGCGGTAAAATATTGCTCGTTTTCTGAGTAACATCGTATATTTTCTTAAGATGAGCAATATCTTTATTTACTTGATCCACACTTAAATGTAATTCATCAGCTTGCTGAATTATAGAATATCCTTTTGCTCTAGTTCTAATAATAAATGCCATTCTCTCATTTAGATTAGCTTCATCAATAAAAGCTTCAACTACTCTCTTAGTTAAAAATACTTGTTTAGTCATTCAAATCCCACCCTATAAACATACCTACTAATTGTACCAAAACAAAATAAAAAAAGAAATATTTTCTTTTTTTATTCTATAGTATAAATAACTTCATTATTATTCAATTTAACAATTAACTCTCGACCATCTTCAACTTCTCTAACTAAAAATTTTTCTCCATTTCTTTCTTCTACATGATATCCATAATCTATCATTTTATCTATATAAGAATCCATGAAATCTTCTTTAAATTTTTCACATGGTCCTATCCCAATATTATTATCAGAATATCTATAATTACATATCTTATAATCACTATTATAAAAAATATTAGGTACTTTATAATCTTCTATTTGAACGAATTCATTATTCTTAGCTTTAGCAAAAATATAAGAGAATAATCCATACATTCCACCAATAAATAATACAATAAATAAAAGTATTATAATTATCACAATAAAAGCAACTTTTCCAGATTTATCTTTATTAACAGGTGTACCACAATTTGGACAAAACTCAGAATTTTTATCAAGTTTTCTTTTACATTTTATACATTTCATATACTATTCCCACCTTTGTCTTCGCTATAACCGGAAATATTTCTAAATCTATAATCGAACTTTACTCCATCTTCTCCACTAATTGTAATTATTACTTCACCATCTTCAAATCTTTTTGATAGTTTATTATAGTCTTCATCATAATCATAATCATTGTTTTTAAAGTATTCTACATATTCATCTATTTGATCTTGACTAACTTCTCCAGAACAATATTCTAATACAATATGATCTGAATAGTCATAGCCGCTAGAATTACATATTAATGAACCATGATCTATACCATGTAACGTCTCTACTTCCACATAATTAACATGTATATAATCTACATAATCAAAATTATCAGATTCGATAGTAGGGAGTGAAAAAATTAGTATCATAAATAGTAAGAAAAAAATACCAGGTATTACAAATACAACAAAAAATATAATAAGTACTAAAACAATTATCCATGTATTATTTTGCTTAGGAGGAGTAACTGGTTGAGTATACTGTGGAACAGTATTACTTGTAGATTCCTTTTCCCATTCTAAAGTTTGATATCCACATTTACCGCAAAATTTAGATCCATTAACTAGTTCACTACCACATTTACGACAAAACATATTATCACCTCATTATATTAATAGTATATCATAATAAACAAAAAAAGGCTTTATTAAAGCCCTTCCTAAGTAAATAAAATATCTACTCTTCACAAAACCCATTTCGAACAAGATGATAATATCAAATAATCGAGAATAAATCAAATTTAACTATTAATAATTATGTTATAATAAAAAAGAAGAAGGTGCCTTATGGAAGAACATAGCATTAATTATAATCCAAAATCAATTACACCTACTAATGTATCTTTATCACACAATGTTCCTAAAAATAGTCCTATTACTATATCAAGAAAATACGAGCAAGTTAATAATGATACAATAATACTAGATCAAATGGTAACTCCAGTAGGTCCAATTAGCTTTGATTTTTTATCAGGTTGTGCTCTTCATAAAGAGGATTTTGATAACAATATAGGATATTGCGTTAGAAAATATAAAGAAACAGATAAATTCTCAGCATATCCAACTTTTAGAGATCTATTAATAGATACAAACTACTTAAGTAAACCACATAGAGATTCAAGATATGCAACACAAGGAGTATGCCAAATAAATGATACTACATTTATAACCAGTTATGACACAGGATACGATGATAAAGGCATTCCTTTTGCTACATCAAAAGAAAGAAACTCAATCCTAGATATAAAAGATAATGATGGAAGAACCAAAACAGTAAGATTTGATAATACATCTCATGTTGGAGGAGTATCATTCAGTAGTGAACATCAAACAGTATATGTATCAGGTCCAAGTGGTACATTAAACATTTATGATATGCAAGATATAGCCAATACACAGGACGGTGGAACCTTAACAAACTACACCTCTGTTACTCTTGCAAACCACCCTTCATACTTAACAGTAGATGAAAACACATTATATGCTGGTTTATTTAAAGAAGAAGGCCCTAGCGTTGTAAGTATATATGATTTGGCTGATGATGGAAAAAATATTCAATTTGAAAAACAAATACCTGTTCCATTTGAACAAGTTCAAGGAATGTGTGTATTAAATAAAAATGGTGTTAAATACTTTGTATTTACCTGTTCATATGGTAGACAAAGTGACTCTAAATTAGTAGTAGCAACACTACATGGTGATGAATTCATACCAGTTAAAGATGTAAAACTACCTTGCATGGCAGAACAAGTTTCAGTAGATAGCGATGGAAACCTTATGATGGTATTTGAATCTGATTGTAAAAAATATGGATACCAAGCATATGGTTCTTCAACATTAATTGGAAATGTAGTTCATTTAAATACTAACAAATTGTTAGATATTCCACATGAAGGTGGAGGAGGAGAATTTCTAACTGTAAACATTACAACAAAAAACTAGTCATAAGACTAGTTTTTTGTTGTATTAACATGGATACTTCTTTGTAATCTCTTTAACTTTTACTTCTAACTCTTTATATTTTTTAGAATCACCAATATTCTTTAAAGCTTCATCTATAATATGAGCTATCTTGACAAAATCTTTTTCTACTAAACCTCTTGTAGTCATAGCAGCACTACCTATTCTAATACCACTAGCTACCATAGCACTCTCTGTTTCATTAGGTATAGTATTTTTATTAACAGTAATATGAATACTATCTAATGCTTTTTCAGCATCTTTACCAGTAACTCCTACTGATGTTTTTACATCTAATAATATTAAATGATTATCTGTTCCGCCACTTACTACATGATATCCCATTTTAATAAATTCATCACTCATAGCTTTCATATTCTTAACTAATTGTTTTTGATATTTTTTAAATTCAGGCTGTAAAGCTTCATAAAAGCACTCTGCTTTAGCAGCAATTACATGCATTAAAGGACCACCTTGAATACCAGGGAATACTACTTTATTTATCTTTTTAGCAATATCTTCATTATTAGTTAATATTATTCCTCCTCTAGGTCCCCTTAATGTCTTATGTGTAGTTGATGTAACTACATCAGCATAAGGAACTGGTGATGGATGTAATCCAGCAGCTACTAAGCCAGCTATGTGAGCCATATCTACAAATAAATATGCACCAACTTCATCACATATTTCTCTAAACTTTTTAAAATCAATAGTTCTAGAATACGCAGATGCTCCTGCTATTATCATCTTTGGTTTTTCTTTCTTAGCAATCTTTCTAACAGCTTCATAGTCAATCATTTCAGTTTTAGGATCTAATCCATAGCTA
>Ga0247609_10003472_pt1 | contig 15988 bp, 12 predicted proteins | sample 172DNAGHGlowgp2_FD_193487 | JGI IMG/M metagenome (GOLD analysis project Ga0247609, IMG submission 193487) | Sheep rumen microbial communities from Palmerston North, Manawatu-Wanganui, New Zealand - 1728 DNA GHGlow gp2 | ecosystem: Host-associated > Mammals > Digestive system > Stomach > Rumen ...
CGATCATACTCATGTTCCTTAAACACACAGATAGCCCTGTATATCCACACAGAAAGATTGTAGATAAACTCACGTTCTGTTGTAGTCAACTCCTCGCACTTGTCAAGAACAATCAAATCACGAGGAGGAATATGTCCAAACACCTGTTCATGTCCGAATTCACCTTCAAGCAACACCTTTGGAAGAACAAACACACAATCATCCACCTCCGGACAGAAGAAATACCCCACACGACTCAGGCTCACTTTGCCTTCCGCATCGTGCTGGATATCAAGGCTTGGAGCCATCTGGCTCACATCCTCGTATGCGTATTGATATTCCTCTATCAGAATTCTCATTGTTCTACCAGAGCGAGTTTAATACCCCAATTCTGCCTGTTTACTGCTTCTATAAGTTCATAAACTTTTCCATTACTCCCATAACCATTATGCGCAACGTAGATTACGCTATCACCACATGGGATTTCATATGACCTTTTGCTGTTATCAGTTCTAGAATCGTATTCTTCTTTTGATTCAACAAAATGGGGAACACTCACTCCGATGCCTTTCCAACTCCTCAGAACTTCTTCCGTTGTCAGATTGGGATTTAACTCTATATATTTCTTTACGCTCTCTGACGCCAACCTGTTTTTCCCAAACTGGCCGACTCCGTTTACAGAGAACTTATCGAAGTTTCGTCCCGTAGACGTTGGTGTATTCCCATCCTCATCTTCTTGTTCGTCTATAGGATTGACCTCTAAGTTCTTCAAGAACAATGCAACTTTCTCCTCTACAACTGAAGTCGTGCCATCAATGGTTTTATAGAACTTATCAAAGGTCAACTTACCTTCAACATCATTAAACGCATCACCTTCAAACTCATAATCCTTAAATACATCGTTCCACAGATAGAAGATGACCTTACCTACAAACATTTTGGCATCTATTACACCATCTTTGGCCTTACAGAAGTAATAGCCCAACTTCTTGTCTTCCGAACTGGTCTTCTCGCCTATCAGCGCATTTATCTTCTCCAAGAACTCCCACCAGTCATACTCATTACCATTGGCAGAAATACGCCAGCCCTTGTTGCCGTTGGCAATAGGCATATACTGCCAATCCCAGCGACGCTTAAAAGCAGAATCTATTGGGAACAGGCTTTGATCGCTTGTGTTCATTGTGGCCCAAATATACAGATTATTTGGCAACAGCAATATTTCACCTTTTCTGATTTTTACAGCAACCTCTTCTGCACTCATACCACAGACAGAAGGTGCATTCAAGAATGGCATATCGGCAAATGCCTTTGCCAATTGCTTCTGCAAATCCTTATCGGCTACGATAGGATATTCAGAAAAACCATCTTCTCCACGATCGAGCAACTGGAATAAATCACCAAATATCTGTGCACAATTTCCACGATTGATTTCCTCAATAACCAGGTACAACTCTTCCGCAGCCTTGCCCTCATCAGCCTTAGCAAATTGCTTCCAAGCCTTGATATATGCCTGTAGGAAAGCCTGCTCAACAAATTCATACACAATACGGTCTTCCGTCATAGGATTCCCATCTGCATCCTTCACCTCCACTGCTTTTTCTCCATAAGTGGAATAGATAGGAACCCTTTTTGTCGTAGGTTTATATGCTCCCACAAACGTAGAGTAATCACTATCAGGATGGAATGTAGTGCGGACAACCTCTTTCCCCTCCGTTAATTTCTTTATTTCATATGATTTTCCTGTACCTGGAGCACCATAATAAATCTGTTGCAAAGTTCCGGAATATTCAAACGTATTTTTCTGTTTGTAAGTATAATCCAAATCTTTTTCTGGAATCAAGTCTATCCATTCATCACGACGAATAGAAGAATTTGCATAAGTCACGGAATTGTCTTTGTCAACAACAACAGCAAACATATGTAATTCGTCTTGATTATATATTTCAATTGAATAAACAAACCAACATGCGTTCTCTGCTAATCCCAGTGAAATACGAGCCTGACGAACAAACTCTTGATTAGAAAATTGTTCCTTGTCTGATTGATATGCATTCTTATCAGAGTACTTTATACTTTTGCGCCCGGAATGGCTATCAGAGTTCTCTTTTACAAGCACCATGATAAATGGATAATTAACTCTTATTCCATTTATATATACTTTACGAAAAAGCGATGCTATCTGGCATTCTTCAAGCTCTGAAGCTTGATAAATATGTCCTCCTTTCCCAAGAGGTAGACTAACTCTATCCAATGGGACAGAACAATATACCATGCCAATAAGTAATACTTCAGAACCAGGATAAGTAAATTTATAATCTGGTTTTGATTGTCCCAAAGAAGTTCCCCATGAAGGTGTACCTGCACCCGAATTCAAGTAAGAACCAAAAGCAAATGAACCCAAATCTAAATTCATAATTACATATTATTTAATGATATTCAATGCGTTATTCTTTAACAATGAACTTAATGCTTTGACATTCTTGTTCCATTTTACTCGAATTCATAATCTCCTTTCGTTCGTAAACGGAATATTTTTTATGTTTCGACTTTACGTTTGTCACTAAAACCAACAAATAGCGCTGTTTATACATGTCCATGAATTTTCTCTCACCTTTTGACATATAAAAGACTTTCTTTTCACCACCAGTTGATTTGACTTCAATATATTTCTTTTCGCCATCTAAAATACACTCTATGTCGAATGGTGATTGCGGGTATTTTTTGCTTATATGAGTTTTTTCTTCTGGTTCCGCACCAAGGATTTTCTTTATATTATCATAAACAAACTCCTCTCCTATTTGGCCATTTGAGCGGCTTGATTCTTGTATTTTATCTAATGTTTCAAAAAAAGCCTTATTTTCTTCCTCTGTCAAGATTTTCTTTGTAGCATAAACTAAACTTGGCTGATCTATACTAATACCATCAACAAGTAGTTTTAATCCTACACCCTTTTTCCTTCTGAAGACATTCGATAGCAAAACACCTTCTATTCCAATTATTGTTGTCTTGAAATTTAAAATTTTAGTTTCTGTATCATAATCAAAGCCATCAACGACATAAGCAAAACCACCATTTACTTCAAGTATCTTGTCTAAAACTTTTTTGTTGTTAATATTATAACCATCTAATATATAAGCAAAAGCTATCGGATAGTGTAGCTTTTGACGCCCAAGATGAGTATTGGTAGTGATATCACCACTTCGTTGTACAATACTTTCACTAGTTTCTTCTTTTACATACATAGCAAAGGAAGAATCCACATCAAATGAAACGCCATCGAGAGCGAATTTTGAAAACACATAAAAATGGACTATTTTCCCTGAAGCTTTAGAAGTTGTCTTTGGCAAGCATTTAGCTTCTAACATTTCAGGTAAATTATTAACTTTATCTTCGGATTCACATCCTTTTATGAAATCATATATGTCATTACGCCATTTGTTTTTATCTTGAGACTGATTTAACGGCGTATGAACCGTTGCAGATTGTCCCTTTTTGTAGTCATTCTGTACGCCCCTAAATAGTGACTTTTCATCTATATTAAAACTATATTTCATATTAAAGCTGTTTAAAGATATGAGTTAATAATATGCCAACAAGATTTACATCCCATCCATTACCTGCTCGTTTGGACAATTGGGAATATGAATGACCTGCAAAATCTATTTCACAATCTTTTTTGTCACGAGAAATGTGGAAACCCATAAGCCTGAATTGTTCATGCACAGACATTTTCCGAACTATTTCCTTTCCATCTTTTTGAGGAACCTCAATAACTCGAAGACTATTGTGTTCTGGTTGAGTTATAGTAATACTATACCCATCTTGCTTTATCTTCTTATTGTAGACATCAAAGCAGAGAGGGGTGTCCACAACAAATGAGTCTATATGATGTTTTTCTTTCAGATGCTCTATCTGCTTGTCAGAAAGATACAAAGATTTGTCAGGGCTCAGATCTAAGAAATCTGCCATCCTAACATCTGATTCAATTTTAGGTGGTATCATACTAAAACCTTCAGGAAGACCACCTAATTGTGCAAACATCCAAAGCCTTTCTCTATTCTGAGGGATTCCATAATCTTTAGAATTAAGAACGGCTTTAGCTAATGGTTCTTCACCATACCCCATTTCTCTCAAATCTTTAACTAGTTGGTCGTGAATAGGTTGAAATTTGCCATGAGTAAAACCTTTCACATTTTCAAGGAACAAATATTTCGGTTTCTTTACTTTGCATATGCGAATAATGTGCCCTAACATGGCACCTCTTCCATAGGGGTCTTCTGTGCCTTTTTGCATACCTGCAGACGAAAATGGTTGACATGGGAAGCCACCCATAAACATATCAAAGTCCGGCAATTCCTCTGGGACAATTTGGGTAATATCTCCCCAGTTCTTCATTGGCTTGCCATCCTTGTCTTTGTGATTAGCATCATATAATTCTGACGCGTATTTATCAAACTCCGAATAGCCTATTACTTTGTAATCAATCTCAGGCATATTTTCCTTCAGCCGTTTTAAACCAAAAGATCCCCCGCCATAACCAGCAAAGCCCTCGAATACTCGTATAACTTTATTTTTTGTTCTTTTATGCATAATTCGTTTTAAATTTTTCAAAATGTATCGCCAATAAATCCCTATCGTTAAGGAATCATTCCCAATTCCTTAACGAATGGCTTCGTTGCTGAGAATTGTCCAAAAGGATTCCGACAATACTCATAGAGTACTATCGTTATCTGCTCTTCTGTCCAGTTATCTCTTGCCATTTCTTATTTTATACTTTATATTTTTCAAAACATCTTCTATGTGTAATCGTATTAACCAGAAACTCATTTAATAGCTTCTTCAGGGATACTTGGCAATCCCTGTCTTTGCAAATATGCCGCGTACTTCTGCTGTACTTTAGTTATGTATGGAGGTAACAATCGACCAATACGATTGTCTTTTATTTTTTTCCACTTCTCCATCTTAATGTCTCTTAAAGAAAAACTGAATATCTTCCCTTGTATAAATGCGACATAACAATTATTCTTTTTTTCTAGAAATTCACCACTATCAAATATAATAGCATCTTCATCTTCCGTATTAATCTTAGTTTCATCAACCACCTTTCCTTTCAGAAGATACATCTCTTTATCATTTGGAGAACGTATAATGTCACAATCAGGACGAATATTGAGATAATAACTTTCTTCAATATAATAAATATCGCCAGCAAAAGGATGATCAGGAAGATTGTCCTGTGGAATGAACCTCTCACATTCCAAAAGATTCCTTAATTCATCTTTCCCAACATCGTTGACTTCATTTCCTATAATATCTGCATCTAATTGTGGGTACTCCAATCTATATGAAAGATTATTCTGCAACAATCGCATAAGTTCAGACGGCTCATCACCGCCGTCATTCTGTATTGACTTTGTTAAGACTGCTGGCCATGCAGAATGTATAGAACTCAAAGCCCACAACATTTTAGTTTTAGCCTCACGAATAGCTTTATCCCATTCTTTCAGCACATATATGGATGGGGTTGCTTTCAACCAATTCTCAATTTCAGAAAATAAATTTTCTGTTGTGTCTAATTCATCTTTCCTTTTGATGAATATGGGACAATTATTGGTGAACAATCCACATTCTTCCAATTTCATTTGGATGTCATGTGGGTCTTCATCACTGAAAATAAAAATGGGGGCAAAACATGATTCCTTCAAATGACGAATGAAGTCAATATTGTCGCTAATCGTTGCCTCTGGGATGGGATGTTCTCCACTAAGATTCCAATCCAGAATAACGAAACTGATAGAGTGGAATTGACTCATGACATCGTTTGGTAATTCATCATACTTCAATATGGGAATATGCTTTTCTTGTAATGAACTGGAAATCCGTTGTATGCCATTTGGCGTGTCACCTTTCTCAAAGATTGCCTCGTCGATTACAATCCCTATACCAGAAAATAATGCTAATATATCAGTCATTGTCATCAGATTTTACAAAGTTAATAACGAAATTTGCACCATTCAGAACCTTTTCGGATGAGATTTCAGCCAAAGAGATAGTATACCCCATTCTTTGAAGTAATTGTCTTGCGATATACAGCCCTAGCCCTCTCCCATCTTCCTTACCAGAATAGAATGCTTCGAAGATGAAAGGTTTATCTTCTTCATGAATTCCAGGTCCGTTATCAGAAAAAATCAATTGTTTCTTATCACCATCAAGCGTTATTATGATCTTTCTATCCACAATATCTGGACTTGTCAGCCAATATACAGAATTATCAAACAAGTTAATTAGCAGTTGAAGTATAACAGCATCCGTACATGACGCAATGATTGGTGAACCAATAGTATTCACGCTATAATCAATATGCTCTCGTAATAATGTACGTTTATAGATTTTTTCTACTTTCTCTAACAAGTCACTAACTCTAATTGGTCTTCTTCTTTGTTTTGAAGACTTAAAAAGAAGTTGTATATCACGCATTCTATCCTTGACAAACGAAAACATACCTCGAATCGTATGCAACTCGTTTTCTATCTGTTCGTCTGTCAAAACACCACCTTCAATATCTTTAATTAAATTGTCAACAGCATCAACTCCTTTATTCAACATCATGGACATATCGTGTGAAGCGGTCTCTACAGACAATCCTACAGCCGCTAAATCTTCTGTTTTGTTAAGTCCTTCTGTATAGAACTTTTGTTCTACTTGATATGACCTAACCAAATCATTATAGACTGCCATTGCTTTCATATTGCCTGATACATAGTTCTTCAACTCATCGAACTTTGTGGCAACGACTCGCAATTCTTTCATCTTTTGTTCTTTCTGTTGATTTATCCTTTCCTGATATTGTTTGTAAGGATGTTGGCGGATAAATAGCAGAAAGCAATGCAATAGGATTTTGAAATCTTTTGTAGAATTACCTTTTTCTATCAAACCTTCTCTGTTCGTTTTGTCTTTCAACTTAGGATTACCCTGTTTTGATATATCAACAAAGCCAACAACTTGGTCGTTACTCAAATAATCACCTGCCCGCCCAACACCACGTCGCTTGTCTATTTCAAGCCAGTCATCGTCGGCATCGCCATATGGAGCCACGCGAATCTTATCCCGATATAAATAGATACGATGTGCTCTTATGATTTCCTTCTCTTTTTTATCCAAATAGAATGGTCCTTCTTTGTCTGCTGCGAAATCAAAAACAAAGAAGTTAAAATCAAAATCGCCACAAGTACTCTTTCGTAACTCTGTTTTCCCAAACAGGTCTTCGCCTATTACGAATTGGTCTCTAAATAATCGCAATCCAGACATCTGAGAATCTGACAAATATAGTTTATATGAAACGCCATTCAACTTGTATGAAAACAAGGATTTCGTTTCATTATAATGCCCATTCGTAATTCTTAGAACTGAGGAGTTTTTCATTAATGACGCAAGCAGATTCACGGTGTCATTCGAGTATGCCAATTTTTTGCCATTTAAGACAAAACCTATTTCTATCTTTTGTTGACTGTCTCTATTTGATATTTGTTCAAAAATAGATTCCAGTTTTTGAGACTCATCGTTGACTTCTTTAATCATAGATAAAGACCATTCTCCTTTCAAATTAGAGATTTCAATGCGTGTGCCATGATGATTCTCATTCTTGAAATACTTGCTATTAACCACTACTTCCCTGTTTGTAATAACTTGAGGTTCTTGGTCACTAACAGGTATTTTGAGATTATCAATAAATAATTTCTTCTTCTTTCCTTTCTTGGTCAAAAAGTCATCATCGTATTGAGACAAATCGTAATCAATAAAATATTCGACTGAAGAATTATCAGGACGGGTTGTAATCTCTATCTTTCTACCTAGTTTTAGGATTGCAAACCGACCTATTCCCTTTTCTCCCTGAATAATTCGTTTCTTAATAGGAGTTATTAATGGTTTTTCTCCATCGTTAGTTCTCTTATTGGGAGTAGCGGGATTCATCCAACTATCTTCAATGGTTTTCAGATCCATTCCACTTCCATTATCTTCAACAATTATCTTAGAATCTTTTTGGGCATAAATATCATTCTTCTCTTTATCAAATCCGAAATCTACAAAACTGACTTTTACCCAGTCCGCATCTGCATCATAAGCATTTTTTATCAATTCAGCTAATGCAATTTGTTCGTTTTTAATTAGCTGTTCCCCTAACATAGTGAGTAGTCGAGCGTATGGTCTTATGTTCAATCTCTTTTTCATCTTCGTTTACTTCTTCATTATTATTACATACTCATTTGGGTATACTTTCTTACAATTAGGATTATCCAGTTTAGTAAATCTCCCCGTATTATTGTCTCTCAAAGTTGGCATTAACTTGTAAGGAATACTCCGTTTTAGAACATTTACCTTCCGTAATCCAGCATTTCGCAGGAACTCAAAGAAAACCTCTGCAGACTTAATCTGTACTTCCTTAATCTTTGTATTGCCAATAACAATACAGGCGTAACCGTTTGGAGCAAGTACTCTTGACATTTCCTTGGCAACTTCTTGCATGTCGTTAAAATACTGTGCGACATCACGTGCTATATGCATACTCTTTTCTGCCAAAGCATTGACAATCTTTTGGGCTTGCTTGCTCTCTGAAACCGTCAGAGATGTATTGCCAGAATAGGATGAGCCTATAAATTTTTTGCGGAACTCTTGAATATCAGACATATATTCCATCCAATAGGCTGTCAACTGATGGATGTCTGCATATTCATAAGATGTCACATAAGGTGGAGAAGTAATAATTGCATTTATACTTCCTGCCTGAATTGATGTATGACGAGCATCTTCCAAATGGATTTCACAAGGAGTATCCAAACGCCCTTTCTCGTTCAGTTCATTGTAGAATTTTGCGTTCCATTCTATCATTTTCTTGCAATGACGGCAGAATTCCTCAAACGGGTCTTCCTGTTTCTTCTCCTTGTCTTTTTGTGGTTTTGTACTAGTCTGCAACCAGCAAGAACAATTTTTAAGGATATGAGAGATACAAACATAGAAGAAATCCTTTATGTCATCATTAACATCCAAATGAGAAATCTTATCATATAAAAAAGCTATCTTTGCTTTCTGCGGTTGGGTAAACCAATAGTCTATTCTATCATGTTTTTGTATGCCTGCATAATCGCTCTCTCGGTATTCATCGAACAACTTCACCAGTGCATCATATGTTTGTTGAAGAGCAATGGGAGATAGTGCTGTAGTTTTCACCTTAGTTATGAGTTGAGCAACAGGATTAATATCTGTACCCACAGAAGATATTCCATGAACTTTGGCTTCAACTAATGTTGTCCCACAGCCGGCAAACAAATCTGCTATCAAGTTACTGCCTCGTGCATAATCTTCTATTATCTTTCTTACGACATCGGGCAGGAATTTTGCAGGATAGCGATGGTAGCCATGAGTCCATTGCTCCGTAGAACGAACACTTTCAAATGCCCATTCTCGATTCTCTGGTATGTTATCGAAATTAATATAGCGCATTATAATAAATGTTCATTCAAAAATCCCTTCAACGGCTCTAGATACTCTGCATCCAGATTCCAGTGCTGGGTGTTCTCGTAATTGCGGTTTACCTCTTTTATCAACTCTTTTTGGCTCGGTTTGAGCATCGCTTCAAGATAACCGTATATTTTTGTTTTCTTGGCAGGAGTAGTCAAAGGTGGTGGCGTACGACCTGGGATGTCAAGTTGCACAAGTTCCTTTTCGTAATTCTCCCAGCAACCAAAGATGGGACGATTATTAGGATTAATGATGTTCTCCAACATATCTTCCAACGCCCCTGTGTCCTTATTGTTGGGGAACAGAAACAACTCAAAATCTACACCATATTCCTCTTTATACGACAACAGCTCTTTTTGTCGGGCCTCAAAATCCTTATCCGCATCAAAGATGACAAGATTTACACCACCTTGATCAGTATTCATGCGCATTTGGCTAAGATTGATTTCCTCAATCAACTTTTTATATCCACCAGTCTTGTTAAGCAGTTCACCTGTGTGAATAATACTGTTCTTTGGTGCAGCCGCATGAAAGAGATGATGATAATAGTCCTTAATGAACTTACTATCAGCACTGCCTTCTACAATTATAAGAAATCTCCTCATCATAGTACAATGCTCCGAATCTCAATATCATTAGCACAAGCACCTCTCAATCCCTCATACGAAAGTTTATATGCCTGAATTCCCTTCTTTAAAGTCTTCTCAATAGTATATAACCTCAATTCTTTCTGATAGTCGGGATTCTCTTCCAACATTTCATTGAGTTTATAAAGCGTTTCCTTGCTATGGGTTGTCACGAAGACCTGCTTATTCGTGGAAGTTGCTAAGGCAAAGATGGCCTCCCATAATTTCTTGTATGCAGAATAGTGCAGTCCATTGTCGATCTCATCTAACATAATAATGGTTGTCATAGAATTTGCCGCGCATGCTACAATATTCAAATAGCGACGCAATCCATCACCAGTCATCCTATACGGCAGCATTTCGGACACACCTTCAAATTTGACATAAACATCATCATTCAGAATCTCAATACCTGTAATTCTCGAATCAAACAATGCGAGCAAAGAAATTATAATATCTTTCTGGTTACGCTTAAACAATTCTGTTAAATCATTAACCAAATTATTAGACATCAAATCTGCAGAAATCAACCATCCTCTGAGAGATTCCATATACCCTTCTGCTGATTTCTTATTTACCACTATCCCCTGAGGGTTTACTCGCAGCCAACTTTTATAATATTGTTTAGAAGCACGTGAAGATATGTCGAAATCCATTTCCAACGTATTGACATATTTAACAACTCCAGTTTGCTGAAGTGGCTCATTCTTTGGCTCAGCCAGTTCGTCAAAGACATAGTTGAGTTCTAACTTCAAATGTCTTGTTGAACTATCTGCCTGCTCCATAGTGATCTCAGGAGGGTTGGAGGTGTCTAAATTATAAAAGAGATACTTAAGGTCAATGAAGTTGCTAAATGATTTTCGAGCACGAAGAGAATTGATTGCTTGGGGCATATCAGGATTTGACATTCCCAATGCTAATGCTATAGCCTCAAGTACCGTACTCTTACCAGAGTTGTTTTGTCCCAAGAGCACGTTGACACGCGAAAAATCATCTATTTTCAGATGGTCGATGCCCCTGAAATTCTTGATTTCTATATCCTTAAATCCTTCCATATCTATAGTTATGTACACATTACCTTGCAAAGTTAAGCAAAAGTATTTGAAAAACAAACAGAATTAACATCTTTTATACAGGCCTCTTAGCGGAATTCAATGCTTTCGCTCACAAAGGGTCTGACACTTTGCAAGGCCGTGTTTACTTTTTTGTTCAGGTTTGGGTCTCGTAGAACATAGCGACGTAGCCACGAACTTATCGTATTGCTGATGTTATTCTTCTTTGAAGGTTTTGTCTTTCTCGAAGGTGATGCCTTCGTAGAGGGGTTGGGAGCCTTCGTAACTTTCGGGGATGAAGTGGAGGCGGACGCCTCGGATGTGCTTCTTGGCACGGAAGTCCTTGAGGTTGTCAACCTTCTCGCTCTCGATTTCAAGTTTGAACAAACCGAAGTTTTTCAAGCGCACCTTGTCGCCCATTTGTAGATGACGCATCATCGTCTCACCCACGGCCATCAACAGACCTTCGAGCACGCCACCACTGATGACCATTCCTCTGGAAGCGGCTTCATCGCAAAGTTGACGGCTCTCAATCACCTGATTGTGAACGGCTACGGCCTTGTACTTGCCGAAAGTTGGTAGAGTCGGCTTGGTCTCTTTCTTGATTTTATATCTCATGTTTACTATATTTTGATGCAAAGATACATTGTTTTCTCGAAAATTATTCAAATTTATTTGAAAATCTGCATTTATTTCTAATTCTTGGTATATTATGATGTTTGAAATATGAATTTGTTAATTTGAAATTTATATTTTGCATACATGCCTACATAATATGCTCATAATATATTGTGTTTTAGAATGTTAAATATAATATGAGCATACATAAACCCTACATTTTGCCTACATGATACCTACATACTTTTGAAGGATAATGCCTGATTATTTGGGTTTACATAGGGAGGGGGCAAATAATAGAATGGGTTTCCGCAAGTTTTCTGCATAATGAAAGTGCATAAATTCTCTAGAGAATTTTGTGATAAGATTAGTTCTCGCTATTACTGAATAGGGAGAGTGTCTTCAAATTCTCTAGAGAATTTTGTTGTCTCATTAATGGAAAAATATGTGGAGTGGCTATGTGGTTATTGGCAGATAGGATACTAACCGTATATAGGTGTTATGTTTGTTTTGTGTAGGTATCGTGTAGGCAAAATGTAGGCTTTATGTATGCACTATTTCTTGAGAGTGGCTTTATTTATCGTATTTTCTGGCGATTTTATGTAGGCATGTAGGCTGTTTTGCAAAATCTCTCTGAATTTTTTGTGATTTTCGTCTTTTTTTCGTAACTTTGCCATCAGATTTGGAGAACATTTATAAGCAAAACAACGATATGAAGGTAACATTACTGAAGAAAGACGGTAAAAAGGAAGTCATTAACCGTGTGGAATTGGCTGATATGGCTGCTGCCATCAAAAACGGACTGATTGAGCAGGCCGTCAAGCATACAAGAGAGATATATCACCTGATGAATCCGCATCGTCTGGTGGACGGACAGATAGAAACCCAATGGGAAGGTGGCGTTCGTCTGCCAAGAGTCTGTTTTGCTGCTGACTACTTGAAACGCAAGGACGATTGGAAGATGATGACCTATAATGGTTTGGTGATACTGGAGGTGAACGACCTCCCGACTTACGAAAAGGCAGTGGAAATCAGAGAGTTGGCTAAGAAACTGCCTGAGACGATGCTCTGTTTTCTGGGCGGATCGGGTAGGAGCGTGAAGATTGTGTGTCGTGGAGAGTTGTATCAGAAGGAAGATGCAAGAGGAAAGAGTGAAGGTGTGAGGCTTCCGAAGGATGAGGCTGACATCCGCCAGTTTCACCTTAATCTTTATAACACGGCGCGTAGGGCCTATCAGAATCAGTTTGGTTTTGACATCGAATTCCTGGAACCGCGACTCGACAGGACGGTGTATATGAGCGCCGACCCAGAGGCTGGTTTCAATGCGGAGGCCCGTCCTTTCTATGCCGATACGGAGCACCACGAACTGCCTCAGCCTGTTGCGATCAGTCGCGAGGAAGACCATCTGATGCCTGGTCGTACCATCACCCGGACCTACCATCTGAACTGGACTTTTATTGTCGAGACGGTGATGGGGCATTATTTCGAACTGCCTGATGAGAACAAGGAGGCGACGCTGCTGATGCAGATTGCGGCGATGTGTCTAGATCAGGGCATCCCCAAGGCGCACGCCCAAGGACTGACGATGTTGCACCCCGTGCTGAATCGCGACAAGATGCTGGTGGAGATGATTTTCCAGACGGTTTATAGCGTGGCGGAGCAGGAGGAATATCGCAAGAAACACAAGATCAAGCCCTTGAAGAGCGTGCCTGAGGACACTATCCAGACGATGAAGACGGAGATTTTCCTCAATTCGAACTACGAACTACGCAAGAACCTGTTGACGGGTGTGGCTGAGTATCGTGAGAAGTTCTCTGACGACCAGCGTTTCAAGCCGTTGACAGAGGAAGTGCGCAACGATATGACATTGAGGGCCACCGAGTTAGGCATGAAGTCGTGGGATCGCGACGTGAACCGCTTCATCGACTCGACGCGCATCGAGCAATACGACCCCGTGAACACTTGGCTCGACCAACTGCCCCAATGGGACGGACATGACTACATCGCCGACCTCGCCAAGCGCGTGCCAACCTCTCAGCCCCATTGGGAGAAATATCTCAGACTATGGCTCGTGGGAATGGTGGCCCAATGGCGTGAGAGTGATAAGCAGTTGACTGGCAACGCGCTAACGCCGCTGCTGATAGGTCGTCAGGGATGTGGCAAGACGCGCTTCTGCAAGATTCTCCTGCCTCCCGAACTGCGCGACTACTACAACGATAAGATCAATTTCAAGAACGAGTTCGACCTGAACATCGCGCTGACCTCGTTTGCGCTGATTAATATCGACGAGTTCGACAAGACCACCTCGTCGCAGCAGATTGTGCTGAAATATCTCTTGTCGTCGAGCGACGTGAAGTTCCGTCCGCCCTACGGCAAGACCATCAAGCAGTATCGCCGTTACACCTCGTTTATCGGCACCACCAACCAGTTGAAACCCCTCGTCGACCCCACGGGCTCGCGTCGTTTCGTCTGTGTCGGTGTGAATGGCAACATCGATTTTGAGGATAATCTGGAGCATCATCAGTTATTTGCCCAGGCACTCTACCTCTTTAATAGGGGAGAGCGCCATTGGCTGGAGGACGATGAGATTCAGACGCTGATTGAGGAAAACGAACCCTTCCAGAAACTGAACGATCTGGTGGAGATGATTGGCGAGACCTTCCGTCGGCCTCGTGAGACAGAACAGGCCAAATGGTGGAGTTTGGGCGATATCAGCGCCCTGCTCACCTCGCGCTACCCCAATTTCGATCCTGAGACGCCGTTCCATAAGATCGGCACAGCCCTCAACGACGTGCAGTTTAATTTTCAGAGTAAACGCAAGACAAAACACATGGAATATTGGTTAATTGAGAAATGAATATTGTAATTTTAGACGGTTTCACGGCTAATCCGGGCGATTTGTCGTGGGAAGAATTGAAGGAAATGGGCAACGTGACGGTGTACGACCGTACCAGCCCGAGTGAGACGGTGGCGAGAGCGGCTGAGGCAGACATCGTGCTGACCAATAAAGTCGTGATCGGCAGGGAAGAGATGGCCCGCTTGTCGCGCCTTAAATATATTGGCGTGCTTGCTACGGGCTATAATGTGGTCGACATCGAGGCCGCCCATGAACGGGGTATCACGGTGACCAACGTGCCGGCCTATAGTACGGAGAGCGTGGCGCAGATGGTGTTTGCGCACCTGCTGACGGTGACGAATCGTACTGAGCATTATGCCATTGCCAATCGGGAGGGACGATGGAGCAGTAATCTGGATTTCTGCTACTGGGACTTTCCGCACATGGAACTGTCTGGTAAGGTGTTCGGCATCATCGGACTTGGGAATATCGGCCAGCGTGTGGCTGCTATTGCCAATGCCTTTGGCATGCGGGTCTGGGCCTTTACCAGCAAGTCGCAAAATCTGTTGCCGTCTTATGTGGAGAAGAAATCGCTGACGGAGATCTTTTCTGAGTGTGACGTCGTCAGCCTGCATTGTCCGCTGACACCCGACACCCGCCATCTGATTGACAGTCAGACGCTTCGGCAGATGAAGCCGTCTGCCATCCTCATCAACACAGGACGAGGGCCGTTGGTCGACGATCAGGCTGTGGCCGATGCACTGGCTGAAGGTCGGTTGGCCGCCTTCTGTGCTGACGTGCTGACGGAGGAACCCCCAAAGGCGTCTAATCCCCTTTTGAGTCAGCCCAATGCCTTCTTCACACCCCACATCGCCTGGGCCTCGAAGGAAGCCCGCATCCGGTTGCTCCATGTCGCCATCCACAATGTACGTTCCTTCCTCAGCGGCCACCCGCAGAATGTAGTTTGATAGGTTCATATTCCACCTAAAACCTCAAAAAATAAGGAGACGTAGTAATTAGTTTGCTACGTCTCCCTTGCAATATGTTGTAAATCAACAATTTACTTGACCTCCTCGAAATCAGCGTCCTGGATATCCTCAGCCTTCGGGCCTTCCTGCTGCGTCTGCTGTTGGTCGCCACCCTGATAGGTGTCGCCGCCGGGCTGGCCGGCTGCACCAGACTGCTGGTACATCTGCTGTGAGGCAGTCTGCCAGGCTGCGTTGAGTTCTGCAATGGCAGCGTCGATGGCAGCGATGTCACCAGCCTTGTGGGCGTCCTTCAACTTCTGGAGGGCCTGTTCGATGGCGGGCTTGAACTGGGCAGGAATCTTGTCGCCGATCTCGTTCAACTGGTTCTCCGTC
>Ga0247609_10003473_pt1 | contig 15985 bp, 24 predicted proteins | sample 172DNAGHGlowgp2_FD_193487 | JGI IMG/M metagenome (GOLD analysis project Ga0247609, IMG submission 193487) | Sheep rumen microbial communities from Palmerston North, Manawatu-Wanganui, New Zealand - 1728 DNA GHGlow gp2 | ecosystem: Host-associated > Mammals > Digestive system > Stomach > Rumen ...
CAACATAGCCACCAGTTTTCCAATCGCCTTCCCATTCAAAATACCACCTATTTGGACAATAAGGAAATGTGCCAAATGAAGTTTCAATTACCATAGCGGCTGGATAACTACCTTCATAAATATCACACCAGTTTTCTTTCACGCACTTAATAGCGTCATCCTTATTTTCATAGTAGGCTGGTGTGTCATGATTTGGCGGAAAACTGTCATCTTCTTTTGGTAAATTACAGAATGTGATTACTCGATAAAATTTATTCATATAGCCTCCAATGAAAAAATGCGCCGGAAGAGTTGCGGATATTACTCGGCCTCTTTCTGAAAGGGCTCTTCCACCTAAAAGGTTCCCAACGGCGCTAAATCGAAGATGTCAGAGTCGAACTGCTACTGGTCGTCCCAAGCGACCCGTGTTACCGTTACACTACATCCTCGGTACAAGAAGCATTTTCATGCTTCTAGAAACTGTTCCTACACTTGTAGATCAGATATATTTTCTTCTAAAAACAATTGTTGATGTAGTTCTGCATGACAATTAGCACACAATAACATACACTTATCTACTTCTGCTTTTAATTCCTCAAAAGATTTAGTAGACTTTGATAATGCAAAATCTTTTTGTGATGGGTCTATATGATGAAACTATAAAGCATTTATACATTTATTATAACCGCATCGTTCGCATTTTCCGCCTTTATATTCCACTAAGGCTTGTTTAACAGACTGACGATAAGTTGTAGTATGTTTAGACCTCATTGTTTTATTTGCCTACGTTGGAGAACACTCAAAGCAATATTTTCTTGTATGTCCATTCTTTCCCAAAGTAAAAGTTTTCCCACAAATAGCACATACTCTTGTTGAAGAAGAAATAAGATTATGATTACTGTCTTCTATACAACCACATCCACAACTACGTGTACGCCCATTTTTAATATAAGCAGTAGCTATATCTTTTTCAGCGCCGCATTTAGTACATTTACAATGCCAGGCTGTCCGTTGACCTAGATTAGGAGCAACGCCTATTATCTAAATTGTTCCAAAAATCTATCCAATTAAGTTTTCCTTTTCCATATATATTCCTCCCTAAAAGAATAATTAAAGGCCGGATGTTAGGGCATCCTTAATCTCATTGGTTAATCACTCCAACGCTACCCTTGGCAGCCCCGGTGGGTGCTGCCCCCACTTCGTTTGCCTCAAAAGCTGCGGTTTTAGAGACCGCCCGTCCGAGCTGCGGACCGCGGGGCTATAAAGTAAGGTTCCCCTCACTTTCTATATATATTATATCAAATTTTTTATAGAAAGTCAAATAAAAGCCTTATCTAAATTCATATACTCTTCTGGATTACCATTGCCGCATTCATCACACCAAGGAGCAATCCATCCACGACTTAATTTAGTAGCGGGTTTGCCACATTTAATACAAGTACGAGAACTTATAACTTCATACTTATCTACAATAGCACGAGTTCTTTCAGTACTGAAATTATCATACCATCTTAGATAGCCATACTTTTCCTTAATTTGATCAACACGATATTCATCAAGTAATTTTTCGCCGCCTTCATCAAGTAAAGCTTGCTTAATTTCAGCGCACATTTGTTCGCCAAACGCAATACGCCATCCATCTGGCATATCATCAAGTTCAGTATATTCATAATCCCATTCTGGCGGCATTTCATCTGGGCTATCGGGCCAAAAGCCTTTTTCACCGCAATTGATGCGTTTGCCGCTGAAGCGATTAAATGGAATTAGAAATGGATAAGTATCGCATAAACGCTTGTTTTCTTCACGATTAATTTCCATTAGTATATCCTCCTTAAAAGAGCCGCCGATAGGACTTGAACCTACAACCTGCGCATTACTGGAGCTGAGTGTGAGTAACGAACTCACATATCTTCGCCTAATTAATTCGTCAATTAATTAGTTCTCATGCGGTCTTTTCCCTGTGATTCGGGTGTTTTACCTTAAACTAACTCAGCAAGTGCGCTGCTCTACCATTGAGCCACGACGGCGTAAAAGCCTCCTATTGGAATCGAACCAATCTTCACGCTTTACGAAAGCATTGTTCTGCCTATAAACTAAAGAGGCAATGCGGGTAGGGATTTGCACCCTACATGACATACGTCTTTTCGCTCTTCACTTTACTAATATTCCTACCTATTAGTGGCTGTCAGTGATTTTTAATCTCGGCCATGAATTAAGTTTTTAGCGTAGTCTCACGACGCAGCGTTTACCTATTCCGCCACCGCATTTAATTAATTACGGCCACTCTCCAAGCGGCATACCAAGGCCAGCACGTTCAACATTAGTGTTGAAGAATACGCCAGCAGTAGCAGGACCAGTTAAAAGCTCATCAGCAATAGTCTCATATAGAGTGCTGATAATGCCGTGGCAATCGTTTAGATTGTCAGCCGCGAACTGTACTACGCAGTTGTTGAATACTACATAAGTAGTGTCGAACCATTGATAACCTTCTTCAACAGGGCATACAGAATAAGCATAAGCGGGATTGCCCTTGAAAGCTACATCAAATAGCTCGACCTTGCTGGTGAAAGCACGATTACTTGGCGTGCCATCAACAACAACCTTTAGGCCAACATTGCCAAAGTTAATTTCTTCTGGAAGAATCTGAAGTAGTGCTGCTACCTTATCGCCATTATTACAGGATAGAACAACAGTAGGATGAGAACCAGAGAAATCACAATTAAAAGCGATCTGGGGGTCTCCATCAAATAGGGCTTCTAGCTTTCTAATAGCAATAGTCCAAGGCGGTAGAATCTTTAGTCTTGTATCTGCCATATATTTTTACCTCTTTTATTTTATTTTAGCCTTGCGGCTTGATACCCCATATATGAGTTGAACATATATGACGTGCTTAGAAGGCACGGGCTCTGTCCGTTGAGCTAATGGGGCGAGAATAAGCTTGCCGCCGAACATCCTATTGGAACGCTTGCACCACGCGGGACTTCTATTGTCAGCTATTACCGGCAGAATTTGAACCATTAACCGTGGCGACAGGCTTTCCATAACGACTCCTGTTGGAAAACTTTTTGAAATGACAGGAAAGCATACGGTAGGAGTTGAACCTACTAACAGCGGCTTTGCAGGCCGCCGCCCGGCCGACGAGCATCATATGCATATGGCAGGGGTTGAGTGATTTGAACACCCATAGCTTGTTTTGGAGACAAGAAGACTACCATTGTCCTAAACCCCTATAAGGTAGATTGACAGGACTTGAACCTGCAAGAGCCGGAGCCACAATCCGGTGCGTATACCATTTCGCCACAATCTACATAGTGCTCCCGGTGAGAATTGAACTCAACGACACCGTGATTAAAAGTCACGTGCTCTACCAACTGAGCTACGGGGGCTTATGGTGCGCCGGGTAGGAGTTGAACCTACGATGTTTCTTGTGTGCCGCGTTTACAGCGCGGTGTCCTCGCCACTAGACATACCGACGCATATGGCGCGCCATGCAGGACTCGAACCCGCATCAACAGGGCCGTAACCTATCGTTCTATCCCTTAGACTAATGGCGCATTCCCACGGCTATTTTACTTCGCCGTGGCGAAGGTTTCCCAAACTACCGAGGGAACTTTAACTCTGCGTCCAATTTTCCCGCGTAGCAACGGTTATTGTGGCTGCAGGTTTGATTTCTGGAGCTCAACCTACTGAACATCTCCGGAGCCTTTTTGTGCTACTATGGCCTGGTACTCCCCACGGGATTTGAACCCGCAAATACTTGATCCTAAATCAAGCGCGTCTGCCAATTGCGCCAAGGGAGCATATAGTGCGAAGTGACGGGCTTGAACCGCCGGCCCTTACGGTGTAAACGTAATGCTCTCCCAACTGAGCTAACCTCGCATAAAGTCGGGATGGATGGACTTGAACCATCGGTCTTCGCCTTATCAGAGCGCTGCACTAACCAACTGTGCTACATCCCGTAACGTGCGGCTCTGATTAACGTCGGTCCGCACCCAGACGAATGGAGCCACCGAGAATCGAACTCGGACTCACTGCTTGCAAGGCAGTAGTGCTAACCATTATCACTATGGCCCCGTACAAAGAAGAGAACCACACGCATCCCACCGTCTTGTTAAGATTGACTTAGTAGTAATAACGCTTACGCTCCTACCAATGATGACCCAAAGGGACTTTTACATCATATACGTCAATCTTTCATACGCCAAAGCCTTGTCCGTTCTCTACGAGCCGATACTCAGATTTGAACTGAGGACCTTCTCCTTACCAAGGAGACACACCTACCTACTGTGCTATATCGGCATATAAGTTGAATGACTTAGTGAGCCTTATAGGGCGATCAACTCCTACTATCTGGTGCTACATTCTAACCCAGACACCCTCTCGGTGCGACCCACACTCCATCCTTACGCCATGCACACGCAAGGGGTAATCTCTTGTCATCCAAGGTTGCCACATACGTATTCGGGTTAGTGGCTTTGCTCGACAGCGCTTTGTTTTATATCAGGTGCTGCAACCAGATAATGGTGCATCCGCAGGGACTTGAACCCTGAACCCTCTGATTAAGAGTCAGATGCTCTGCCAGTTGAGCTACGGGTGCATGTCCATTTCCTTTCTACAATTATATTATACTATAATTTTTACAAAAGTCAAATATAAAAGAAAAAGTGGCTCTTATGGAGCCACATAAATAACCATGAAGTATTTTCCAGGAGTAATATCGCTATAATTTACTAGCAAAGAACCATGTTTATCATAATTACCATTCATTACATAGCCTTGCCATAGGTCAGTAGAAATCATGAACACGCAACTATCAACTTTATAAAAATTATAAGGCGTATACCATGCTACTTGATTATATGGTTTATCTAGTTCTACTAAAATCATATCTAGCAACTCATAATCATCAGTTCCAAGTACCATTTCAGTAAAACTTTCTAAATCATAATATTCTGAAATTAAAGCGAGATACTCATTAAATTCATCGGTATCCATAAACCAAAATTTTAAATTAGGTGTTGAATACCATACTTCAGTTGGTGAATCTGGCTCCGTATATTCCGCAAAAGCAGAAAATGGGATAAAAATATACATTAATACGAAAATAGTCGCCCAAATTTTCTTCATACTTTCCTCCTAAAAAAGAATAAGGAGATATTAGGTTAGTAAACTCTTGCGACCTTCGCCGTACTCAAGTAATTCTTCAATCATATTCAGCCACTACAGAACTAAAGGCTGAGCCATAGGTAGCGACCCTATAACTTCTTTAGTCCGCTTTCGCCATGTGTAGGAAGGATTGACTACCTTCAAGTTTCAGCCAAACCATTCAGCAATAATATATAAGAATGAACTAATTCTTTTAACATATTACTTGCCCGTCGAATTGGCCTACTCCCACCTTAAACCTCTCTTATATGCCATTTCTGGCTTTCATCAACGTCGATAGCTACTTATGGTATTTCCAGAGTTTGTATTGGCTACCACCCCAATACCTTATCTGGATTCGGCTCGTCTATTCAACAAGCTTTCTATTATGTAGCCGAGAGGAAGAGTGCTTTTAATTGCGAACACCCAAGCGCCTATCCTTAGTATTTGGAGTTTCTCCTTTATCACCTAACATTACTGTTTCGGCGGCTGTTTAACCAAAAGTATCCTTCGGGCAGTGACAGCTACTATACGGATAGCCCAAGCTGTGTGGTTAGCACATCTTCACTTGGTTCAAAATTTACTAACCTAATATCTCCTTTCCTTGTTTACATATATATTATAGCAGATTTTTGAGAAAAAGTCAAATATTTAGGTCTGGATTTTCACCAAACATGAGCTAAAGGCACCTTACGTCCTTCACAAGTATCGGATCAAGTGGCTCTTACCTTATAAGCGTCTACATATTCCGCCACTAAATATTTGATAAGTAGGCCCTCTGGGAGTCGAACCCAGCACCTGCAGTTTATAAGACTGCTGCTCTAACCTGATGAGCTAAGGGCCATCAAAGTGCGGCCGAAACCGCAATAATCACTTACTTTCGTTGTCTTTTTATTATAGCGTGCTGCTAAATGACTAAGCCACATATCACGTCCTCAATAATGATTCATCGTGCCGGTGGTAGTTTAGTGAGAATCCATCCTTACCGCACACTAAGTGTTTTTATCGCCAGTTTGTGGTTCCCACATAACCCCCCAAGACTCGACTTTACACTTCATTCTGGCAAAGCATAAGCGTCATCATCTATCACATACTCTAGTTATGTGATGCTATTTTAGTATCACTTTTTTGGCATAGCTGCCTCACCACAGCTGTCGTCGCTCACGAGACGTATAAGGATTATGGAGTATAGTCTGAGAAGTTCATCTACAGACACTCCTCCCCTTATACCGCCGGACTTCAACCGGCCAGTCATATCCTGTCAATTCAGGCTTTATGTGGTTGAATGGCGGGGGATAGAGGAGTTGAACCTCTCTAGCGCGGTTAACAGCCGCGTGCTAATCCGATTAGCGAATCCCCCAAATATGATGTTTGCCTTTACTTACGCATAAGTGTTTGCTGCTACCAACATCTTGGCGAGAGTGGTTTTCATCCTCTGTAAGCTCCGCAAAGCTTACCCTCTTTTCATATATATTATATCATAAATTTGATTTAAGTCAAATATCGAAGTGGTGTATAATATTCAGTTTCTAATTCTTTAATAAACCTATCTATATTAAATGTAATTTTTTTCTGCCAACTATTCACTCTACCATAAATTTTTGGTAAAGAAGTAGATTTAAAGTAAATTTTTAATGTATTATATGAAAATTTACTATATGTTCTATAATAGTTAAAATAGAAGTTACGAATTAATTCCCAAACTTCATCGGCTAATTCTGGCCTTTCTTGGACAATACTTAAAAAGAAAAAATATTCTTGAGCCATTATATGGCATAATTCTTTAATAATATATTGTACAGAAACATTAGCTTTTTCGGCTATATTAATTGCGTGAACGCCATTAATAATAATACCAGCAGGTAATTTTTTATAAAAAAATTCATTATTATTACTTTTAGTAAGAGAATTTTTATCTATATGCTCATAAAAAGTTGGCATATAAATATGTTTTATCATAGGATGAAAATGCCATTCTTCTTCTAAAAAATCAATAATTATTTTACATGCACGGCTAAAACCATAATCTTCATTAGCATATGAACCTTCTTTACTAAAATGAATATCATACATTTCGATAAAAGAGCGTTTATATACAGAGCCAATTGTTTTATCGTCTGTTCTATCCATTAAAATATTTTTATCATCATAAATATATGAAAAAGTATATAATTTAATATAAGTGTTTTCCTATATTGCTGTTAATATTGTATTTATACCATCATTATAGAAATAGTCGCCGCTGTCTAAAAAACAAATATATGTACCATTGCTATGTTCTATACCATATTGACGGGCTACACCAGGCCCGCTATTTTCTAGTAATGTATAAAAATGAATGTATGGATATTCATTTAAAATATCACTATAATCCATATTAGAACAATCATCAACTACAATAACATTGACTAAATTATTTGGCTAAAATGAATTTAATGTACGCCGTAAAGCATTTTTATTTTTATAAGTTGGAATAATAATATCTAATGTAATATTATCTGGCTAATTATACTGAACGTCATTCCAAGAAAGATTCTTATAATGATTAAAATGAGGAAAAAGATCCATTTTATAAATGCCAGCAAAGTGAGTAATTTTTTCGTGCTTTGGTTCATTTGCCTAAATACATACATTATAATCGCTAGGCAAAATTAAACTATGCCCTCTAAAAAATTCATTGAAGCAATCTTGTTCTTTATATCTATACCAATAGGTATTTAAAGCTTCAATCAAAGCATCATCCATATGGTCTTCGCGTATTTTTTTAAGATTTAACATTGCTACGCCCATATTAAAATATGAACCTTCGGCTTTTGTCAACTAAACTTCTTCAACAGCAGCAATATAATATTCAGTTAAATCTAATTCCCATAAATTAGATATATTTTCATTAACAATTGTATCCATATCAATTGATAATATACGATCTAACTGCGGGAAAATTTTAGTATAAGCGGCTCGTAAAAGAACCATATATGTACAAACGTTTTTATAATTAGGCCCATTTTTAGGAAAATAAGTCTAATTACTAACATTAATACATTCAATTTCTGGCGGCAATTCATATGGAAAAATATCATCTTCAATTAGAAAATATATTTTTTCAACATTAGAATGTTCTAATAATGATTTCGCCGCCGTCATCATATCCTAATATATATTACGAGTTCCACTATAAGCTGCTGCTCTCATTTAATCACCTAAATAATAAAAATAAATACCCGATAGGAGAGTTGAACTCCTGTGCCGAGATTAAGAATTAGGCAGCCTGACCATTAGTCAAATCGGGTGTAAAGGAAAATTAAATATTTTTCCATTCTTCATCTGTCATCTTATCTATATCAGTTTTCTTACGTGGTAATCCATAAGCATCACACCACTTACGAATGCCATTATCACAAATGCCAAATTGTTTTGCAATCTACGTAAATGGCTTTGTGCGAATAAGAACTTTTAATTCTTCTCTAGTAGGGCGTTCGACTGCTCGTTGATTTTTAGCGGCACATTCTATACACCTAATTGCTCCTTGTGATATTTGTTTTCCGCAATCTACACAATAATATTTATGATGATGAGGGTTACGAGCATTAGTTGTAGGTAACTGGCTATTACAATTAGGGCAAACCCATCTCAAATTTTCAAGACGATTATCTGTATTAGTGCCATTGATATGGTCCAAAATTAACGTTAAAGATTGATTATTCCAAAGCAATCCTTGACCACATATACTACATTTTTCTTGAGGATATTTAGCTTTATAAAATTTACGTAATGTAGATTGATTAGCGGTACTATTTTGGCAAAATACATTTTCTTCAGTACGATTTATCTTTGTACCATTATTCATTTCAAAATGCGTAATAGATAAGTTTTCTTCTTCTATACGCTTTTTTAAAAGCTAAAGAGAATCTCCTGAAATAGATGCATAGCCTAATGTACGCATACATTCTGCATAGGTTTTACTATTGGCCACAATATCCGAAAAATCTTTTGAAGAATAAGAATAAACTAAATTTTTCATAAATATCACCTCAATAATATTTAAAAAGAAAGACTTGATGTTGAGGCATCATTATCTCACTAGTTAATTACTCTAATGCTGCTCTTTCTTTTGAGTACCTCATTCCGGGGATGCTCCGGACCCTCGTGCTTGAAGGGCACGCGACTTAACTGACCGTCCCATGAGGCATAGCTAGCGGTTTGATAACTCAGCCGCAACTGAGTAGGCTACACTGTGTGACGAGAGCGGTAGATGAAGCCGCTTCCTTTGCCAGTTTAGGGAGCTACCCTAAGAGCTGCCCGGGACTACCAATCCATTTTCCCTGCCTTCTCGTTTTTCACCTATTTATGGGTGCAGTTACTACTTCTGCTTCTCCCGCCCTTTTCGTGTCACTACTACTCGGGGCCGGTAAGGACGTGGCTCGTTTCCTTCCATCCCGTGTGCTTACTTTACTCTTCTTTTATTACACGCCGAGCAATCTGGTATATGCACTCGAAACCATACAGTTTGCGTATTTGGCTGTTCTTCAAACTCCATTTAACCCATTCTTCTCCTATGCTGAAATTAATCATATTAGCTATTTATGATCCGACTCAAATCCTTCTTCAGCATATAACAGCATTTGGGCACCTTTACTCTGCCTGACTACCAGAGCTGCAGCAGTTTGCCCCTGCTTGCCGAGACCGCATATTTATATACCGCGAACGATGTGCGGTTACGCTCTCCGGTGGCCGCCTTTGAGCGAGGCTAGACTCTAAGTGCATCAGGGTTTATGATACCCAAGTGCCCGCACCGTATTCGGGAGTCGAACCCGATAAGTATCATATACCTTTTCGCCCTAGCACCAATTACGATTCGGTGCTTATCCACGACCAACCTATTCTCAGCCGGTTGGTTGAGGCTATGGTAGCGGCGATGGGAGTTGAACCCACTATTTTCTGGTTATGAGCCAGACGACTTTCCGTTTGTCCTCACCGCATCATAGAAGGTTTTCCTCCGCAGAGAGGGATACCTACAACCCCAATGCATTGTGAGCTTTTTTGTTGTACTCGGCCCAGAATTTCACTGGGTCGCCGGCTGTAGGAACTCAACTACATCGGCAATGTGAGACTTCTTTATTTAGCTTCCGGGCAAGGAGTGAGGAACACATCAAGCAATCTCTCCTACGCGGTGAACCTAATTTTTATACCGGCGGTCACTGCTCTCGGTTGTACCATTTAACTATTTATTAATCGCTCTGAAATGCGTACCAAAGGAGCGATGACAACTTCGACGGGAATTGAACCCACGATTTCCAGTGTGACAGACTGGTGCGATAACCACTACGCTACGAAGCCATATTCGGCTTAAACTATTTTTTATACTCATTGCCGTAGTTTGAGTTCAAGGCTTTTCCCTTACCTTGTATATATATTATACAATAATTTCGAGAAAAGTCAATTGTTAATCTTCATAAACTTCCGGTTCAATTTCCATCTGTTCGCAGAAAGCAGATTCCACATCATACCAAGTCTCATGAAAATCGTAATCATAACGATAGTCATCATAAAATTCCTCTGCGGTGTAATCACGTACAAAGTCATCAAGTTCATTAGGCATAATGTCTATCTCCTCCCTTTCTACAATTATATTATATCATAATTTTGAAAATTGTCAAGAAAGAAATACCTGTAATTTTTACTAGTATAATTTATATTGGGGTATAAAATATAGGTTCAAAATTACAGGTAAGTGCCTTCGCCATTCGCGTAATGACGCTGGCGGCCACCACTTTGAGTCACGCCGCGGCAGGCGTTACATCTATCTCGAAGATGAACCGAGCGGTTTTGTCATGCCGTGTTCTCCATGGTGTCATTTTATCTAGGCTGGCTAACATCACCTGACGCTTTGGTAATCCGGAATCCCTTTTCAGTACAAACGCCATCACTGGCACTGATCTCGACAGTTACATACACGCTAGTCTTTTTGCCGCGGGCAGGTCAGGACTAGAAACCTTGGAGTGGTAAATGAGACTTGAACTCACAGCATCCACCTTGGCAAGGTGGCACTCTACCATTTGAGTTATTACCACAAATAGGTTGATTACGGCTCAACCTTAAGCCGCCAACCTACATTATAGAAGATTAAAAAGATTTAGGGATTCAAAGAGGGTTGGAATATCGGCAATTGAATTAGTTGTATAGTGGTAAGACTTATACTTCTTAATAAAATTGTCAAGTAGTTCCGCATAATGCTTCTGGGCGGCAACCATTTCCTTGCGGGCTTCATCAAGTTCAGCGGCCGCGGCCTTACGCTCTGCGGCTTCCTTCTCCTTCTTTGCCTTAGCTTCTGCCTCGGCGCGTTCCTTACGAATCTTTTCACGATTCTCGGCCTCTTTGGCTTCAAATTCTGCCTTTTCGCAGGCTTCTACAGTGTCAAAAAGTTTGTTAAGCTTTTCAGAATAAATCTTCATACAAGTTCCTCTCCTTATATTAGTGGTTCCTATCCCACATTTTTATATAGTAGTGAGGGATCTCTCCCTCATCTACTATATATATTATACACTATTTTTTAAAAAAGTCAAATATTAAGGTACTTCTTTCCATCCAGCTGGATAATCTGCTGGCGACCAAACATTGCCATTAATAAGGCTTTCATATACCTTACCATCAAAGCGTACTTTATCACCAATAGAATAAGCATTCGTGCTATCGGGTTGTTCCCAATCAGGAATAACATCGGGGTCGGGTATTAGAACTTTCGCGAATAGACTTGGAGCAGCAGTTGGCGTCCAAGCTGATTGTGAAGTGTGAGTTTGTAATACTTTATAAAGTACTCCATCATAACGTACTCTCATATCTGGTACATACTATACTCCCTCTCCAGACCATTGAGGATAAAGTTCTTTTGCTTCAAGAGCGTCTTCATCACTTAAAGATACAGCGGCTTTTTCAATATATGGGCGTAATTTCATTGCTAATTCATATAGTTTCATATCAATCAACTCCCAATAGTATCTTTGTGGCCGCAAGTTCATCATTAAGTTCATCAATAGCACGAGCATTTTCGGCTGTAACGGTAGATATATATTCATCTTTAGTATAGCTTACATAATCATAAGTATAAATAGTTTCTGTTACTCCATCTACTTCTTCTTCTAAAGTCTATACGTTTAAAGCAACATATACATAATCTGGAGTAATTTCAATATTAGGGGGTGATTTCTTACTTTTAACACGACCATAATTAATCATAAGTATCAGCCTCCCATTTTTGCTGTCCAAGCAGCAATATTATTATTATATATAGTATTCTTTTTAGGAATGAACATTAATTTTGCACCATAAGCACGGTCATATTGTGTTGGATTTGCATCACCAGCATAGCAGAATAGACCATCTTTTTCTTTAAAGGCATAGTGGCCGCCATTTAGTATCATATGAGTACCATTAAGATTATTTATTGTCCATAAACAATCTCCAATTGGTAGAATATTATTAGCTGTATCGGAGCATTCAATAGGCATGTATACCCAATCGTATTTTGGATTGCCATATCCAAAGGCTGAAATAAATGACTCAGAAACTGGTAGCATAAAACCAATGCTTTCATAATTATCAGTTAAAGAGACACTATAATTATAATCTGTACAAACATATGGGATACCGCCTTGAGAACTTCTATTACCTACTAATAATGCCCCGCCGACCATATGCCATATGTTGCCCCAAGGATTTTCTACTCCGCGATAACTAACAGCACGCTTACCAACTTCAGAATAAGTAGTATAGACTCCATTAATTTCATTAACGGTCTCAGCCGCGGCACCTGATGCGTTGCCTAATGATGCTGTCGAGCCAGTAATGCTGCTGCAATTGGTATTAGTAGAATTAATTTCACAAACACCTAATTCTAATGATAACTGACCATTTGGAGAGCCATATTCAGTCATAAATAGCATTTGGTTAGCACTGTCAGCCCGCATATTAGTGATATGCCAACCTTCACCACGATTTTGAGCTAGCTACTCGGCATTAGTAATGGTAAACATATTATTTTGGCCGCTAGCTGGTTTTACACCACCAACAGAACTTAATTTATCTGCTTCAAAAGCAACACCATTTTTGTCAGTAGTTAAATATGTGCTTTCAGAAGTATCATAAATAGAGCCATCGTATGCGGGAAGTAATACATAGTCTACTTCTTCACCATCGGCATTAACGAATAATGGATGGATTTTAAAACCAGTAATTGGAGTATCACTTAAAATTAATGATTCTTTTTTAACTATCTTTCCTAATACAGGGCTATTTTGGCTATTAATTACTACTCTTTGATAGTAGAATTTAGGTTGATATACCATAACTTGTCCATTGCTGCCATCGTCAGCATAATTAGCATCACCATACCAAGCTGTAATTGTGCCATTATCAGCTACATTACAACGCTTGCGGCCGCCAAACATAGCGTATTTATTATAGTCGGCACCTGGTTGTAAAATTTTACCATCTTGTGTGCGAGTATACACTTTATTTTCATAGTCCAATTCCATACCAACAACGCCAGACAATGAATAAGCACCGGCTTTAATTAAAGCTTCAATTACATCTGCCTCAGTAGCATTGCCGGCGGTGATATTGCCATCTGGTCCAACTACAACAATGGTTCCAGCATTATCTATGCCTAAATTAGTGCTGCCGCCGCCACCAGATATAGTAATATTATTAATGGCTGTTTGTAGTTCTTGCTTTACACTATTTACATAGTTAGTAATAGCTTTTTGAGTCATTGTACCATTAATATTATTGCCTGATTGCTGATACATTATTAATAGATTTTTAATAGTTGATGTATCGCCTGCGGGATATGCTGTTACTAAGTTTTTAGAAATTGCTTCATTGGTCATTGAAGTTGTTAGACTTAATGCTAATTTATCAATTTCATTATCGACCGCGGTAATATCAACGCCTGAAGAAGCTTCTTCAATATTTTCAAGAGCTTCGTTGACTGCGGCTAATGCAGCATTAGCATTATCTAACGCTTCTGCCGCGGCCTCATTATTAGCATTAGTTTGCTCAGTTATTGTATCTATATTATTAATTGCAGTATTCGCATCTGCTACGGCTTTTTGTGCGAGAGCGGCATAAGTGGAAATACGCCCTTTTGGTGAAAAACCGCCACCTAAAACAACATCAATTATATCCATTTATCTCACTCTCCTTCGTCCTCTTCGCTAGAACTTGCACCGCCATAGATACGGACCCAAGTTTTATCACTTTTAGCCATATATACTTCAAGGCCGGTCGTGCCTTCTACTACTAAGGCAATCGTGCCAAGATTAATTTCAGATGGATCAATATTATCTAAATCTGCGACTGTATCGCAATAATGTTCAAATGTGATTACATTGTCTAATGAACCGCGACGTGTCATTTTATGTGCCATTATTCATCACTTCCTTATAAAGTGTTTCGTGTCCTTCCATAAAAAATAAATGGGAAGGACTTCTATATCCTTCCCATAAATGTAAGTAACTTAAACTTGTTCTGTGCTATTTTCATTTACACGTTCTAAAACTACTTGGCTATTTTCAATTAGTATTATATATTTTCAAAATTACCCATTCGCATGCACAGTACGAATTAAGTATTTATCTGTCATTTGAGTTATAATTTCTTGTAAATCAGATAACATTGGTTTTGTGGCATCCATATTAACAACTGTGGCACTTGTATTGTCATTAAATGTTGTTTTCATTTCTGATAATTGATCGCTAATAGTTTGCCATGAATTTCTAGAAATAAGATTTCCTTGAGTGGCTGTATTATCAGTAAGCTAAAAAAATGTTGAAAATTCATTTACCTTATTCGCAGTAATTAATTCTTCTGCTTCAGGAATAACTGCTCCAAATTGGACTCGTAAATTAGCTACTTCATATAGACCTTCATATGTACCAGCAGACTTTTTAATCGAACCTCTTATATTTGTAATAATTTTTAATGTTAAATGGTCACCGGGACTTACTGCAACATTCTAATCTATGTTTGCTGAGGTGTTTCCTAAATTAATACTTACAGAATACAAACTCGTATTACCTTTTAGTAATTGAACATTAAAATCATGAGCCCAGATACATCCAGTTGAAAAACTTCCCTAAGGGTTCCCTAAAATTTTGATATCTGAAGCAGTAGAACTTGCAACTAGAGTTGTTGGAATATCAAATTCATATGTACTAACAGCTCTTGTCCACGTGTTTGATGCTGAACCGCTAGAATAAACTGTACAAACATCCCGATGCCCAAAATGAGCACAAGTATAACATATATAACAAACTGCCATATTACTTCACCCTTACCCAAATTCGGTCATCTATTTTTACATTACCACTACCCCAAGTCTCATAATTGGGTATTTCGCTGACATACCCTATAATACAATCTGGATATTCTTTTATTTCTTCTCTTGTCATAATATCCACTGTACCATTTGGAGCTGAGCATACTGCCATACCAGCGTGATAATTTGTGCGGTCTTGATAAGTATAAACTAATACTCTTCCTGCGACGGCTACTGGCGTTTTAGCTTCATCAGTTTTGCCTTCAATAAAGCCAAAAGTATCAGAAACAATCTAAGCGCCGGGGAGAAGACGTTTTGTTGCCAATGATACTGTGCCATCATCGTTATCTATGATGACGTTGCCGGGTTTAAGAGGTTCAGCCGCACGACGATATTCAGCATAGTCATTCCAAGCAGCACCGTATAGGACTTTGTTAGTTAAATCTACATAAACTGCGGCCGCACCTTCTGGACGTAAACGTAATTTATCTACGCCATCTTCATAAATTATATCTATAATTCCTGATGTTGAACCATTCGTAGCTT
>Ga0247609_10003474_pt1 | contig 15984 bp, 9 predicted proteins | sample 172DNAGHGlowgp2_FD_193487 | JGI IMG/M metagenome (GOLD analysis project Ga0247609, IMG submission 193487) | Sheep rumen microbial communities from Palmerston North, Manawatu-Wanganui, New Zealand - 1728 DNA GHGlow gp2 | ecosystem: Host-associated > Mammals > Digestive system > Stomach > Rumen ...
CTCCTTCAAGTGATTCTATTATATAAACCTTAAATCGGTTAGCTTCATTCAAATCCATACGTCAAAACTATGATGCAAAGTTACGAAATTTGCAATAAAAGCAAGCATCACAAGTGCACAAAATGAACGAAATTCATTAAAATCATCGATTTTTGCAACTTTTTAGTGACTTTTGTCGTTGTTCTGTGAGGAATTTTGTAATTTTGTGGCATTAATCTAAAATAACAATATGGCAGCTAACAAAGATCTCAACCGCTTGAAGGTGGTACTTGTAGAGAAGAAGAAATCAAGTCTCTGGCTATCCAGGCAACTGGGATGTGCGCCAACAACGGTATCGAAATGGTGCACCAATTCATCGCAACCTCCGTTGGAGATGCTGATGAAAACTGCAAAGTTGCTTGATGTGGAGCTCAACGACCTTGTCAGATTTGAAGAATTGGATTAAGATTAGTAGTGAAGTCTATGATGCATACAGCAGCATCCCATATCCAATCTGTAATGGATGTCGAGGCGTTCTTCCACTGCCTTGTAGATGAACTTAATTTTAACTTCCAACTATATAAAGGCTTTGCAGGCTTTGTCTGCCTGTAGCAATAACAAATATGGTAAAGAAGAAATATACATTTATAGATTTGTTCGCAGGAGCAGGTGGTCTCTCCGAAGGTTTTGTTAGAGCAGGCTTTTCTCCTATTGCTCACATAGAGATGGACAAATATGCTTGCGAGACATTGAAAACAAGAGCAGCATACCATTATCTACAAGAAAAGAACAGATTAGAAATCTATAAGAAATATTTAGTAGAGAGAAAAGAAGGAGAAACAGGACAAAAGTTATGGAGCCAAGTGCCTGATTCCGTTATTAGTAGTGTTATCCAGGCAACAATCGGTTCTTCTACTATTGATGGAATTTTTAAAAGAGTTGACTCTTTGAAAGGGAACAAAGATGTTGATATAATTATAGGTGGTCCTCCCTGCCAAGCATATTCTATTGCTGGAAGAGCAAGAATGGGTAAGGATGTAGAAAAAGACCCAAGAAACGAACTCTATAAATACTATGTTCAATTCTTGCAGAGGTACAAGCCCAAAATGTTTGTATTCGAGAATGTCCTCGGCCTGTTTACAGCGAAAAAAGGGGAACCATTCAAGGATTTGAGAGAACTCGTCAACAGCATTGGTTATGAAATGCAGCCGCAGGTCCAAAATGCTTCAGAACATGGTGTGCTTCAAAAGAGACAAAGAGTTATTATTGTTGGTTGGCTTAAGGATGGCAAGAACTCTAAAGGTGAACATTATGGGTATCCTTTGCTAATGAAAGAACAAAACTCCTATACTGTTCTAAGGGATTTGTTTTCTGACCTGCCACCAAGAATAGCTGGTGAAGGATGTCTCACAGAAGTTGTTCATTACACTAAGGCATTGGAAGATATGCCTTATTTAAAGGAGTCATCCATCAGGAATAGTGCTCTTGACTTTACCACACAGCATGTAGCTCGTCCACATAATGCTAATGATAGAGAAATATATTGTCTGGCCATTCAACAATGGCGTGAAAAGAAAAGGCAATTGGATTATTCCAAGCTACCTCATCATTTACAAACTCATAAGAATACAAAATCTTTCTTGGACAGATATTCTGTTGTTGAACCTGACGGCTATAGCCATACCGTAGTGGCGCATATCTCCAAGGATGGACATTATTATATCTATCCGACCCTTAATCCTACAATAGAGACAGCCCGTTCAATAACTGTAAGAGAAGCTGCGAGACTACAATCTTTCCCAGACGATTACTATTTTGAGGGGAGTCGTGGTGCAGCTTTTAAACAGATAGGAAATGCTGTTCCCGTTGTTTTAGCATTTAAAATTGCAATAGAATTAAAAAAACAGTTATAAGCCTATGGACTATTCACAACTACCTAAAACAGAAGCAGTCCCTGAAGCAGCGTCAATGATAGAAACTTTCAGGGCAATAGGCTATAATCTTGAAACGGCAGTTGCAGATATTATTGATAATTCAATATCTGCAGGAGCAAAGAATGTCTATATTGACAGAATCTGGGATGGAGGTAACACTATCATCACCATCAAGGATGACGGTTGTGGTATGAGCAGCGACGAGATAGTTGAAGCAATGCGCCCAGGTTCACAGAACCCTTTAGAGGAACGCGCAACAAATGACTTGGGAAGATTTGGTTTGGGAATGAAGACAGCATCTTTCTCGCAGTGTCGTAAGTTGACTGTTATAAGTAAGAAGGAAGGTTATCATTCTGCTTATTGGACTTGGGATTTAGATTATGTGGCATTAACTCATAAATGGGAGTTAATCAGGTGGACACCAGAAGCGTATGCTGAAGCTATTGACAATCAGAAATCTGGGACTATGATAATATGGACTGACTTAGACAGAGTTATTCCTCCGTCAACTTCAGTAAGTGATATCGCTGCAAAGCAAAAGTTCTCTGACGCATGGGCAAGAGTAAAGTCGCATATTGCAATGACATTCCATCGATTTATAGAAAGCAATGACATCTCTATATTTTGGGGTGAGAATAAAATAGATGCATGGAATCCATTTTGCCTGTCAGAAAAGAAAACGCAGATATTCCCATCCGAATCCTTGTATTTTGGGACCCAAAAGGCTGAAGTAAAAGGCTACGTTCTGCCTCACAAGAATAATTTCAGCTCAGAGGAGAGCTACAGAAAGGCAGAGGGAATGTATGGGTATCCGGCTGCCCAAGGCTTTTATATCTATCGTGGGAAAAGATTATTATTGGCAGGTAGTTGGCTTAACTTGTTTAGAAAAGAAGACCACTATAAGCTTGTCCGAATCAGTATTGACTTGCCTAACACATTGGATTCAGAGTGGCAGATTGATATCAAGAAATCAACAGCAACACCTCCTATTTCATGTCGTGAACAACTCCGTTCCTATGCACTTGATGTCAGGAACAAGGGCATGGAAGTGTATAGGCACAGAGGTAAGATATTAAAGAAAAAGGCTGGGATAAATTTCCAACCGTTATGGTTAGAAAAGAAAAAAGGGAACAAGTGGTCTTTTGTTGTTAACAGAGAGAACCAGTTAATAAAGGATCTACAAGAAGAGGCCAAGGCTAACCCTGTATCAGCAATAAGCAAGTTGCTTCGAATCGTAGAAGAGTCCATACCCACACCGACTATTTTCATCAAGCAATCAAGTGAGGAGAATCAGCAGAAAGAGCCATTTTCGGATATGGACATTAACCTGATTAAAGACATGTTATGTCGGATGTATAACAATCAATTAGTATCTGGTCAGACATCAGAACAAGCGAAAGCTATTCTTAAAACTATTGAGCCTTTTAACAATTACGAAGAACTAATCGAAGAACTATGAGTATGGAATCGTATCAAAAAGCCATTGAAGTTTGTAGGACTCTTATTGGAATAAAGAATCCTGTAACAGATGAAGACATTGATAGCGCAGTCAACAATGTTGTCTTAATGTTCCAGAATCTCAGTAAAGATGTCCTCAAAACAAAGTTGATGTCAATATATAGTGTTCGGGTAGAACCTATGCAGATATTGGAGGGAAGAGAACGACGCAAGCCCTGGCTGATGGCGTTTAAGGCAGCTGAAACTAGCAAATGGCCTTTTTGGAACAGATACAAATATTATCTTGAACATCAAAAAGGTTTTGAGCCTGCAGCAATTCAAGGCGTTGATGATATGACGGATAAAATCTTGGACAGATTCTTTAATCCTCAGAAGACAGACGTGGTATTGAGTAAGAAGGGGCTTGTTGTCGGACAAGTTCAGTCTGGAAAAACAGCAAACTATACAGGACTGATATGTAAGGCTGCTGATACAGGTTTCAACTTAATTATTGTATTGGCCGGAATTCATAACAATCTCCGCAGTCAGACACAATTAAGACTTGATGAGGGATTCCTTGGCTTTGATACCCAATTTGAAAGAGCAAGTACTAAGGACACCACAAAGATCGGTGTTGGATTGATACCTGGTTTCGATGACGCAATCGCAAATTCATACACAACTAATGCAGAGAAAGGAGATTTTACCAGTCGTTCTGCCAACACTGCCGGTTTCAACTTTAACGCTCCGCAACCAGCACTACTTGTTGTGAAGAAGAACTCATCAGTCTTAAAACGCTTGAACACATGGCTGAACACTCATGCGGAAAACGGCAAGATTAACAACAAATCTCTTTTGATGATTGATGACGAGGCAGATAATGCCTCTATCAACACAAATGCGTCCAATGAAGATCCAACGACAATAAACAAATATATATGTTCCATTCTGAACAAGTTCAATCGTACTGCATACGTTGGATATACTGCGACACCGTTTGCAAATATCTTTATACCATTAGATGACTCGAACTTGTTCCCACGTGATTTCATTATAAATCTCCCAGCTCCTTCAACATACATCGGACCAGACAAAGTCTTTGGAACATCACTAATTCCTGATGATTCTAACGACGAATTATTGCCAATCGTAACTCCAATTAGTGACTTCCATAGTTTTGTTCCAAATAAGCATAAGAAGGATGATGTTAAACCTTCATTAAACGAAGTACCGGAATCATTACGTCTGGCCATAAAGTGTTTTATCGTGACATGCGCCATAAGGATTCTTCGTGGCCAGGAACACAAGCATAATTCAATGCTGATACACGTAAGCAGGTTCCAATCATGGCAAAACCATATAAAAGACTTAGTTTCCAGAGTCTTCAATTATTACAAGCAAGAGATTGAAATCGGTGACAAGATGGTTCTTGAAGAACTGCGCCAAGTATTCGAAGTAGATAGGAATGATTACAAATCTTATAAGACTACTACCCAAACTATACTGGATTCCAAATATAGAGAAATCGATGATTCACTGATTATCCACGAATGGGAAGAGGTTAAAGGGCAACTGTTTAAAGCGGTACAAAAGATAACGGTCAAATCTATCAATGGTTCATCAAATGACGCACTTACATATTATGATAATAATGATGAGGGCATCTCTGTAATAGCAATTGGTGGTGACAAACTATCTCGAGGTCTTACTTTGGAAGGATTGTCGATAAGTTATTTCCTGAGAGCATCAAAAATGTACGACACCTTGATGCAGATGGGAAGATGGTTCGGCTATCGTTCTGGATATGTTGATTTATGCAGGCTCTTCACAAGTAGCGAACTTAACGAATGGTACCGCCATATTACACTGGCCAGCGAAGAACTCCGTGAAGAATTTAGCTATCTCTATGAAACGGGCGGAACTCCAGAGGACTATGCGTTACGAGTAAGGAATCATCCGGGTGTTCTGCAAATTACGTCACTGACAAAAATGAGATATGCAAATACTGTAGAGGTCTCTTGGGCAGGACGTTTGGTTGAAACATATCAACTACTGAAAGACAAAAATCAGAGACACTTGAATTTCGTTGCTGCTGATCAATTAATATGTAGCTTGGGGAAAAGCTATGAATTGAAAGGAAAAAACCTTCTTTGGAGAAATATTCCTATAGGATATGTACTGGACTTCTTTGACAAATTCCATTTGCCACCTTCAATGGTCAAAGTGAATTTGAGGGCTATAACTGAATACATTAAACAAGTCCATTCTTCAGGAGAATTGTCAGACTGGAGTGTTGTTCTGATGAATAAGCCTACAGGAGAAAGAAGTGACGGATGTGATGGTTTCCTTTCAAATGGTATCGGTTTTAATTTCTTCAAACGTGTTCCTTCAGAAGATTCATCAGAGCACTATTTGTTAAGGAAAAACCATATCCTAGGAAATCCGCGTGACGAATTCATAGATTTAGGTGAGGATGTCTTGGCTGAAGCATTAGTGGAAACAAACAAAAAACATAAAGATAGAAATCAGGCATATCCAAGTCCAAAACTTGTAAGAGAAAAATATAGGGATGTCAAGAATCCATTACTGATAATATATCCTTTGAAACCGACTGATAATTTCGTTTCTTCTAATACAGATGGAAATGAACCATATATCAGTTTCGCTATATCTTTTCCTCATACCAATACTGGGGTGGCGGTATCATACTCCGTAAATCAACTGAATGATTTTGCTGATACAGAAGACATCTTTGAATCAGAAAACGATAATGTATATGAACAAGGATAATGAGATTAAAACCATTTGGAAGAAGCTTGAAGAAGCTCATGTATCGGGTCTTGTAAAAAGAGCGATAGATATTCCTTCATGCCTGAAAATGTTCTGTACTTACAAAAGTCCAGATGAATACTGCGGAATAGCATTCTCCTTTAGTCAGGAGATAAAAGTGGATATTTCACCTTTCAGCAGTTTGTCCGAAATAGAGGTCTCATTGTTCAAGGATAATTCTTTTCCTGACTCAAAGTTCTTGTTAATTCAGCTACTTAACAGAGGTGACCGTGTGCGTGCTATTTTTGCGGCAATATGCGGCAACATTGCTAACGCCATCCAATCTATATCAACTGAAAAGGATGCGGTTAAGCTTGTAATAAGCCAAATGCGCAAATGGCAGGATCTGTTCTCGAAGAGAATGAAAAGCACTATGTCTATTCAAGAACAACAAGGATTGTTTGGAGAGCTGTTTTTCCTTCGAAAGTTGATCTGTTCCCAGATGGACAAAGTTCGTTCTGTCATGTCTTGGGTAGGTCCCAACATGGCTCCCCAAGACTTCCAAAGCAAATCATGGGCTGTAGAAGTAAAGACGATAACAGCAAATAAGTATCCCAACGTGTCAATAAACGGAGAATTGCAATTAGACGAGACTCCTACAGACAAACTATTTCTATATAATCTGGTAGTAGAAATTGTTCCCGTAGACGGCAAGAACCTGCCAGAACTTATAGGCGAATTGCGGGAAAGCTTAAGTCAAGATGCCAATGCACAGAACCTGTTTGAAAACAAATTGATGTATTATGGCTATTTCAATATAGACGCTGATACTTATAAGGAACGCCGCTATTATATTCGCAAAGAAAACTATTATCTTGTTCAAGGTGAATTCCCCAGAATTAAGAAAGATGATTTATTATTAGGTGTTAGTGATGTGAAATATTCAATAACTCTTGCCGTACCAACTGAAAATATTATCGAAGAAAGCAATGTTTTAAATACCATTCAGTCTTATGAAGGAAATCAGTAAATTCTATAAATCCTTAGTTCAAGAAGTTGTTATTCGCCAAAGAGCAAACGAAGAAGGCGACAGCCAAGAACAAACCTTTACGCGCTATTGCATGGAATTATTAAGCGAAGCGGGTGAAACTGAAAATTATGATATTGCCTTCCTTGAAAGAGGTTTAGGAACAAAAAATCAATTAAAGATAAATGGATATGCTATTTCCGATAACTATGAAACAGTAGATTTGTTTATTTCATTGTATGAGGGTAGTGAAGAACCAACTACTATACATAAAGAGGATATTGATACTGCTGCCACAAGGTTGAAAAACTTCTTTAGAAAAGCTATTTATTCTGAATTACTTAATGAGATAGAAGAATCGTCAACTATTTTTGAATTTGTAAACACATTAGGAACATATAAAGAATTGAGGGATTCCCTCATTAGAGTAAACGCATTTATTTTAACTAACGGAATATACAAAGGCGAGATTCCCAGTCATACAGAGATAAGTGGGTATAAAATCATATATAGAGTTTTTGATATCAATTACTTGTATCAGATTTCAGAGGATGCTCATGCACCAATAACCATCAATCTTGAAGAAGGAGGATGGCAGATACCTTGTTTGCACGCACCTTCTAGTAATGAAGATTATGATGCGTATGTTGCAATCTTGCCAGGCGATTTCCTATATGAAATATATGATATATATGGGGGGCGGCTATTAGAGCAGAACGTTCGTTCATTTCTGCAATTCACAGGAAAAATAAATCAGGGGATACGAGATACCATAAAGAAAGCACCACACATGTTTCTAGCATACAACAATGGCATAGCAGCTACGGCTGATTCCATGGATGTCGACTCAGATGGAATTATAAAATCTATTTCCAATTTTCAAATAGTGAATGGAGGCCAAACTACAGCTTCAATTTATCATACAAAGAAGAAAGACAAGGTAGACATTTCAAATATATACGTTCAAGTAAAGCTGTCTATTGTTAAAAAGAAGGATGAGTATACAAAAATCGTTTCCGACATATCGAAGTTTGCCAATACTCAGAATAAAGTTAATAATGCTGACTTCTCTGCAAACAATCTTGTATTAGTTGAATTGGAGAAGATATCTCGTTATGTCATGACCCCAATTACACCAGAGAGGTCTATGCAGACATATTGGTTCTTTGAACGTGCAAGGTCACAATATAAGAACAGCCGTTTGAAAGAAGGTTTCACATCATCACGACAAAAAGCATTTGATTTGAAATATCCCAAAAACCAGATGTTCACTAAGGTCGAATTGGCAAAATATATAAATTGTTTCGAGGAAATTTACGAAGGGGGTAAACTCGTTATTTCCCCTCATATAGTTGTTAGGGGTTCTGAAAAGAATTATGCACAATTTATCGCTAAGGTTCTTCCTACTAATCCTAAGAAAATAACCAACGTTTATTTTGAAGACACTATTGCCAAAGCTATTCTTTTCAAAGCTGCAGATCAGTTGTATGGAACAAAGAGAACTGGAAACAATATTGGCGAATTGAAATCAGTTGTAGTTCCTTATACTATAGGTTTACTTAACCATCTGACTGGTGGTCGAATTGACTTATATAGAATCTGGAAAAACCAAAAAATATCAAATGCTCTCTCGAATCTTATCTATTCACTAATGCAACAGGTAAATCCATTTATTATGAGAATATCGCCATCTAACAACTATCTGGAATGGGCTAAGAAAGAAGAGTGTTGGTTGGCGATACGCAATAACAAAGACTGGGAATTCGACTTGGATTCGATAGAGGACGATTTAATAGATCCAGATCACCCCGTTGCAAGAAAAGTCACTGTAAATACAGTCGTGAATGACAAGTCAGAACACGATTTGAAAGTAGTAAAATCGATACCCTACAAGCTTTGGCAAAAAATTGCCGACTGGGGAGCTGAGTCTGGTGAATTAAGCCTGAACCTACAGTCAAAAGCAAGGGAAATCGCCCATGATTTGAAATTTAATCATAAGTTGTCATCCGCTACTGTTGCACGTGGAATGACTATTTTTGATCGTGTTTGTGAAGAGAACTATGATCTATTGGAGGAGATAGACACATTACGCGATGAAGAACAAAAAGAAAAAGAACAAAAAGAAAAAGAGCGTTCAACAGTGAAAAGTATCAATGTAAATGAAATAGAAATTGACATTGAGTTGATAAAACGAATGGTTGAATGGGACAAAAAGAATCGTGTGTTGGAAAGCTGGAAGTTCAAAATAATGCAGGACGTAGCAATTGGGCTAAAGCCTTTGACAGAAAAACTAAAATGGGGATTTAGAATGAATCTTAAGACTCTTTTAATGAGAGGGTTTGAGTTATAGTTTAAAAGAGTCTGTTCTAAAACAAATTGCAGAACAATGTATACGCCCAAGCAGATACTCAAATTATATTATGGTTACGACTCTTTCCGCCCTTTGCAGGAAGAGATTATCAATCATGTGCTAAAGCGGAAGGATGCGCTGGTGCTGATGCCTACTGGTGGTGGAAAGTCGATATGCTTTCAGATTCCTGCATTGATGATGGAGGGTACTGCCATCGTGGTTTCGCCGCTTATCTCACTGATGAAGGATCAGGTGGAAGCACTACGTGCTAATGGAATTGCTGCAGAAGCGCTGAACAGTGCCAACGATGAAATAGCCAATCGACAGATTGCAGAACAATGTCTGCGGGGTGATATTAAAATATTGTATATCTCACCAGAGCGATTGATGACAGAACTAAGATGGATGCAAACTATGCTGAAAGTCTCGCTATTTGCCATTGACGAAGCACACTGTATCTCACAATGGGGACACGATTTCAGGCCCGAATATATGCAGTTGGGCAATCTGCATGAACTTTTCCCCAATGTGCCGATCATGGCTCTTACGGCCACTGCCGACAAGATTACCAAGGCCGACATTATTGCACAGCTGCACCTCAAGGAGCCGGAAATCTTTATCAGTTCGTTTGACCGTCCGAATCTAAGTCTGGACGTTAGAAGAGGTTATGCGGCCAGAGAGAAGTTGCGCACCATATTGAGTTTGATTCGTCGCCATCTGGGAGAGAGTGGCATCATCTATTGCCTGGCAAAGAAGACTACTGAGAGACTTGCTGAGAAACTGAAGAAAGAAGGCGTCCGAGTGGGTGTTTACCATGCTGGGTTGCCTACAGATGAACGCAATCGTGTGCAGGAGGATTTTATCAATGACCGTATACAGGTGGTCTGTGCGACGATTGCATTCGGAATGGGTATCGATAAGAGTAATGTGCGCTTCGTTGTTCATTATAACCTGCCCAAGACCATAGAGAGTTATTATCAGGAAATAGGACGTGGTGGTCGCGATGGACTGCCTTGTGAGACTATTTTGTTTTACAATCTGCAAGACATCATTACCCTGAGTCGTTTCGTAGAGGAAAGTGGGCAACGGGAAATCAATGCAGAAAAGCTACAGCGAATGCAGGAATATGCCGAGGCTCAGGTTTGCCGCAGACGCATCCTGCTGAACTATTTTGGTGAGACCAGCGATAAAGGTTGTGGTAATTGTGATGTCTGCCATACACCACCATCGACGTTCGACGGAACAGAACTTGTTCAAAAGGCTCTTTCAGCTATACTCAGGACGGGCGAGCAAGTGGGCTTCACGTTGACTATTGACATACTGCATGGAAACTTCTCGGCAGAAGTAGTAGCGCGTGGTTATAACCAAATCAAAACATTTGCAGCCGGGAGAGATGTTCCTGTAAGAGACTGGCACGATTATTTGCTTCAAATGTTGCAGATGGGATTTATTGAGATTGCCTACAACGAAGACAATCATTTGCATGTAACTCCACTTGGACAAGATGTTGTTCGTGGGAAGACTAAAGTACAATTGGCTGTTATCAGCCGCGAAGATTATAGTGTAAAAGCCCGTCGTAGTCGGATGATGGAAGAACATGTCTCAGCAGTGACCAATAGTGGCAAAAGTGAGAACATGGAGTTGTTTGAGCGGTTGAAGGTGCTGAGAAAAGAAATAGCCGATGAAATAAATAGTCCGGCATTTGTTGTGATGTCTGATAAGACGCTCCATGCGTTGGCTACCGACATGCCCACAACACTTGCAACTTTTGGAAACACCTTTGGTATAGGTGAGCACAAACGCGATACCTACGGTGAAAGATTTATTGCGGTGATAAAGGAATATTCGCCAGCGAAGGAAGAAATTCCGTTCCCTGAGGCTAAAGTTAATACAGAATCTGCTACAGAACAAAAAGAAGATAACTCGCATACAAGCCAACAAGAAGAGAAAAAGAAGTCGAAGAATCAGATTACTATACAAGGAACCAAGTACAACATTGATTTGGATATTTGGAAGTCAATAGAATGGCGTAAGGTACTGAAGGATATTACGGAGAGGGCATATTGGAATTATCAGGGGCCACTTGAAATACAATTGGGCGATTATGTAGCTCCAAGCACAGAGCATAGAGACCGAATCATTGCTACGTTATGCCATTTGTTAAAAGACGGGTATCGAATGAATGTTGATGAACAAGCAGGTACGGTAACAGCCGCTCAGAAATACGATTACGACGATGAGGGAAAAGTGGTAGAATTTCCATCTGGTTCCTTTTATGAGATTCTTTCGCGCTTTCGTCTGTTCGTAATCAAGAACAAACGCTACCCCTTCATGGATGGAGGACATGATGAGATAGCATTGAGGAAGTGGTTTAGGGAAGTCGGACATGGGCTGGTGGCAATAACGGACGAGCAAAAACTTTTGTTCGATAATCTAAGTGTCGAGTTTGCTGACATACCCAAGAATCGTGGCCAATTTGAGAAGATGGCAGAAGAAGTGGCAGTCAGCCAAAACGACGTGGTTGATGAACAAGAGGATGACGAAATCGAAGAACCAGAAATTGATCCAGAATTGGAAAAGCTCCTGAATACCCCTATTCGACATTTGTTCCTATCTGCCAAGACCTCCAAATTTCTTATTGATTTGGGATATGACATTTTTGAGGATATTCCTCAGATAGAAAACCCTGAGGTGTTGATAAAAGCGCGCAAAGGCGGATCGGAAGTGGCAAATGAAGTTGAGCAATTCCTTGAAAATTACAATTTGTCATTCGGAATGTCATACGATGAGATTGTTGAACAGATAGAATTGCCAGATGAAGTTGATATTAATGAGTCCTCTACCTCAAGAAAACAAAAGCCCCTACCTAAAACCATACAAGCCACCCTTGATCTTGCCAAGCAAGGATATACATTCGAGGCTATTGCATGGAAACGTGAGCTGTCTGCTTTGACCATCTCTAAGCATCTTTCGATTCTTATTCTACGCGGTTTGGTTGAAATATCAGATTTCGTAGACAGCTATGAATACAATTTGATTAGCAACGTTATGAAAGATATGCCTAAAGGCGCATCAACGAAATCTGTAAAGAGCCACTGTCTCCAAGGTATAAAACGCAATACTATTCGGATGGTGATGGCTGATTTGAAAAGAAAGCAAAAGATAAAGAATAAATCATAGGAACAAAACGTTTAAATGATATGAACATATACGAGACATTCGACAATCTACGCTATCATCATGAGAATGAGGTGGTGGAGTTCAAAAAGGCAGAGAATAGCTTCGACTTCAACGAATTGGGTAAATATTTCTCAGCACTGAGCAACGAGGCGAACCTAAGAGATAAAGGTTTTGCATGGTTAGTATTCGGTGTGCATGACAAGACGCGTGAGATACTTGGTACGTCGTATAAGAACAGTATGAAGAGTCTGCAAAAGTTGAAGTAGGACTTATCGCAGCATACCACTGACAACAATACCTTCAGGGATATTTATGAACTGGAGGTAGAAGGGAAACGGGTGCTTATGTTCCAGATACCGGCTGCACCCCGGGGTATTCCGATGGCTTGGCAGGGGCACTTCTATGCGCGTCGTGGTGAGAGTCTGGCTGCACTCGACATGAACAAATATGAAGAGATACGCAGGCAGACGGTAAATGAGGACTGGTCGAAACAGATTGCAGATGGGATTGCCGACTTGGACGAAAACGCCATCAAAGAGGCTCGCGAGGGATATAAGGAGCACTACCCTAACCAGAAAAAGGAGGTGGATACTTGGAGCGACGAAGTATTCTTGAATAAGGCGAAGCTGACCATCAACGGCAAAATGACCAATGCAGCTATATTATTGCTTGGTAAGCCCGAGTCGCTACACTATATCAATCATATCGGGGAGATTGTCTGGCGACTGGCTGGTATGGATAATGTGGGACAGGTGTTTACTATCCCGTTCTTGTTGACAACAACGGAGGTGATGCACAAAATCCGGAATTATCCGTTCAAGATTTTCCCTAACAACAGTTTCTTGCCAGGCGAGGGCATGAAATACGACAACGAGGTTATACTCGAAGCCCTTCATAACTGTATAGCCCACCAAAATTATGTCGAGAATGCCCGTATCATCGTGATTGAGCGTGAGAATGAACTGGAATTCAGGAACAGTGGCGGGTTCTATGACGGCACTTATGAGGATTATATCACGGGAGAGCGCATCCCCAAGAAGTATCGTAACCCATTCTTGGCTCAGGCTATGGCGAATATCAAGATGATTGATACCGAGGGATTTGGCATTCACAAGATGTTTGTTTCGCAAAAAGACCGATACCTGCCGATGCCCGACTACGACAAGAGTGACAGCGATACCGTGGTGCTGACGCTGCCAGGTAATGTAATCGATGAGAACTATAGCCTGATGTTGTTGGAGAACACCAATATTGACCTGACAACTGCAGTATTATTAGATAAGGTACAGAAGGGTAAACCAATTAGTGAGAATGCTGTCAAGATGCTTAGGAAGGAAAAGCTGATTGAAGGCCGAAAGCCTCACTTATATGTATCGAAGTATATAGCTAAAGCCACAGACAAACAGGTAGAATATACGCTGAAGAAGGGATTCAATGATGCAGAATGCCAGGAGTGGATTATAAAAGCCCTGAACGACCATAAGGTGCTGAGCAGAAAGCAGATTAACGAACTGCTGTGGAATAAGTTACCTGTTGATTTCACAGAAGATCAAAAGATGGCCAAGATAAAAAACTTGCTTTATAAGATGCACAAGAATAACACTATCTATCTTGATGAAAATAGAAACTGGCGTTTAAGACGGGCTTAGACGAGAATTTAGACGAGTTTAGACGGGATTAGACGAGATGTCAAGCGGAAATTTAAGCGGCTACTTTCTGGGATTCCCTTTGTTTATGGGCATTCCCGCCAAGAAAGTTCAAATGAGATTTAAGATGCGATTTAGACGAGTTTAAGCGGATTTTAGACGGGATTTAGACGAAATCTAAGATGAGCTCCCCAATTTAGCGAGCCATTGGGTAGATACAGGTCCGCTAAATTCTTTATACACCCCGACCTTTTCCATAACTTGGACCATACAGTTCGCCAGTACGCAGTTCATTAAGCGCATCAAAGGTGCCATCGCGCCAATTGCTCTTTATGTGATATTTGGCCTCACCCCAAATTTCATCGCAAAGTTGCGAACGGTCTCCACCGTCGAACTGGATAAATGTTTCAATGGTATCAGCCTGTTCCTGATTCAGATGACGCTGGTATGAATTGTTGCCCATTTCCACAAGGGCGGCAACAGCAGAGTTGAATAGTTCTGTCCGTTGTTCCTTGTGAGTCAGTTCCTCACGATATGACTCCCATGTTCCATCAGCGATACGCATGGCATCCTCGCGAAGCGGTTCCAGTTTGGACTCGTCACGTATCCAGTTTTCATCTTCGTCAAGACTCGCGAAAACTTTCGCCCATGCAAATGCATCGCTGACATATGCTTTCCGTCCGTCTATTTTGGGCTCCTCCCTAAAAAGGATGTCTTTTATCTCGTTCATGGCATCACGGGCGAACTCCTTCAGTTCTGCTTTCCAGTGTTTGATGATAATCTGAATCATCTTTCTCATGTCGAGTGAGAAAGCAGCAATAAGGAAGTCTTTGATTTCACGGATATGACGCTTGTGAGCTTGCCGCTCATTAGCAATCTCTTGTTTTTCCTTCTCCCGTTGCCGCTTTATCTCTGCCAGTTCCTTCAGACGTTCGGCCTTTTCGCTTTCCAACTCTTTCTTCTTAGCTTCGAACTGTTCCCTTAACCACTTCTGATATTCTTTATTGGTAAGCTGCAGCCCTTTTTTCGAGCCACAGGTCCATTCCAGATGCTTCCCATGCTCATCTATCGCTAACTTCTCACGCTCCAGTTCCTGACCAAGAAGTGTGTTCGCGGTTCTCTCTGTTTCAAGGTCGTTTTTAAGTATTGTGTTCTGCCTCTGAACGTTACTGTAGTTGTTTTGTAGTGTCTGGTTCTGGATCTTTAATTCCCTGTTCTCATTCTTCAGACGCTCATTCTCTTTATAGATATTAGATATCTTGGACTTGGCATCAAAATATAGATCCTTGCCAAGTTGAAGGATAGCTTTCTTGTGAGCCGTATCAACACCATTGGGGCCAAATAGTGCATCCTCCAGCTCTGACACAATCGCCTTGGCCTCCCTATTCCTATCCACTTTCCAGTTATCATGCTTTTGAAAAGTGCCGATAGGTTTGTTCAGAACCTCTACAAGTTCATTTACCTTCTCTTCAAGTATCTCCTTGAATGTATGTCCATCGGCGGTAGTCATCTCAGTAAGGCTGGGATACTTGATGGACTTCTCGTCAAAGACCATTGCACCCCATTTCTCAAGTTCGGTGTTGGCGGTGGCCAACTTCTTTTTTGCAGCGTCTGTCTCGTCTATTATTTGCTGTTTTTCCTTTTTCGCTTTCTCTATCTCAT
>Ga0247609_10003477_pt1 | contig 15982 bp, 11 predicted proteins | sample 172DNAGHGlowgp2_FD_193487 | JGI IMG/M metagenome (GOLD analysis project Ga0247609, IMG submission 193487) | Sheep rumen microbial communities from Palmerston North, Manawatu-Wanganui, New Zealand - 1728 DNA GHGlow gp2 | ecosystem: Host-associated > Mammals > Digestive system > Stomach > Rumen ...
TCTTCCTTCCCGAGCTCATGGTGACAGCGTTCGACGTGCAATATGGAAAACCCAATCCCGAACCCTACCTCATGGGACTTCAAAAGGCATACCAATACCTCCATCCCGACGCTCCACACTCCACGCTTCACGCTTCACACCCCACGCCCCACGCTTCCGACTCCACGCTTCACGCTCCACACCCCACACTTCACGCTTCACACTCCACGCTCCACGACCTTGCCCCACACCATCGGCTTGCACCCAACTGCTCCATCGTAGTGGAAAACGCACCACTTGGCGTACAGGCAGCAGTGGCAGCGGGAGTATTCACCATTGCCGTCAACACAGGTCCGCTTCCTGATTCCGCCTTGCTCGACGAAGGCGCCAATCTACTTTTCCCATCCATGCAGGCGCTCAGCGATGCATGGCAAACATTACTTCACGACATACAAACCGTCAAAGTCTGAACGGAGAGACATTGGGGAAAGACAAAAGAATCATTGAGGAAGGACAAAAGAATCATTGGGGAATGACAAAAGAAACATTGGGGAACAACTCGAGTGAATCCCCAATGGCGTAAGAGTGAGTCCCCAATAGCGAAAGAATACGTTCCCAATGGCATAGAAGTATGTCCACAATGGTGTAAAACTACATCCCTTATCGAGTTTTACCAAGCTCACAATCGCGTGAGCAAAAAAGCCCTTTTCCCTAAAATTTTCGAGTCTTGTCATTTTTTTCCATGTTTTATTTTGTTTTTTAGTTCGTTTATACTAATTTTGCCCGTGCGTAATGCAAAAATAACAAATTTATTCACGAAAAATAAAAGTAACTGATATGCAAAAGTATGTTTGTGACGTTTGCGGATGGGAATACGACCCAGAAGTAGGTGTACCTGAAGCAGGTATCGAACCAGGAACTCCTTTCGAGGAACTCCCTGATGATTTTGAATGCCCTCTCTGCTCTGTTGGCAAGGATCAGTTCAGCCCAGCTGAATAACTTGTCCACACCTTTTGGCAACAAAACGATTCTACTATCAAAAAAACAGTATATTGACTAAAAAAGAGCAAGAAATGAAACCAACACTATTTCTCTTGGCTGCTGGTATGGGAAGCCGATATGGTGGTTTGAAGCAGCTTGATGGTCTGGGCCCAAACGGCGAGACTATCATGGATTATAGTATTTATGATGCCATTCAGGCAGGATTCGGAAAAATCGTCTGGGTCATCCGCAAGGATTTCGAAGAGCAGTTCCGCACACAGATTCTTTCCAAATATGAGGGTACTGTTCCTTGTGAGCTTTGCTTCCAGAGCATCGACGCTCTCCCTGAAGGTTTCAAGTGCCCAGAAGGTCGTCAGAAGCCTTGGGGTACGAACCATGCAGTGCTGATGGGTAAGGATGTCATCAAGGAGCCTTTCTGCGTGATCAACTGCGATGACTTCTACGGTCGCGATGCTTTCCAGACCATCGGAAAATATCTGAGCAACCTTCCTGAGGGCAGCAAAAACAAATATGCAATGGTTGGTTTCCGTTGCTGCAACACACTGAGTGAGAACGGTAGCGTGGCTCGTGGCGTGTGTGTCTATGACGAAAACCATTATCTGACCGACGTGGTGGAGCGCACGGAAATCATGCGTGTTCCAGCTGACGGACCTATCTCCTTTAAGGATGAAAATGGCAACTGGGTTGCTCTCGAAGAAAATGTCCCTGTCAGCATGAACATGTGGGGCTTCACTCCTGACTACTTTGCTTACAGCGAGGAATACTTCAAGGAATTCCTTTCCGACCCAAAGAACATGGAGAACCTGAAGGCTGAGTTCTTCATTCCGCTCATGGTGAACAAACTCATCAACGACGGCACTGCAACTGTGGAGGTACTCGACACCACAAGTAAGTGGTTTGGCGTGACTTACGCTGCAGACCGTGAAGCAACTGTTGAGCGCATCGCTCAGCTGGTGAAGGATGGTGTTTATCCAGAAAAACTTTGGTAAGCGAAGCAAAAAGAAAAACCGAAAGAACCTGCGTACCAATTTTTGACCGTCCGGTCAGCGGCGTGCAATAGTATTTCGGATTTTGGTCCTCGGTACTTTTTTGAGGACAAGCTTTTTTTCGGGTGCATTATGGGATTTCTATAATGCACCCTTTTTGGCCTCACCCCCTGCCCCTCTCCGAAGGGCGAGGGGAGTAGAATGTCGGCTTTGCCAAAATGAAGAATGAAGAATGTAGAATGAAGAATGTAGAATGAAAATTACTCATCCTATGAGCAGGGTAAAATGCATTCTTCATTCTTTATTCTTCATTCCTCATTTACATTTCCTCAAATTCCGTTACTTCTGCGTCGGCGTTGGGGTCGGCATCTAATTCTATGAGATGCTTGATGCGTCGCAATCCTAATTTGGAGATGTAGAAGCAAAGGATGAGGAAGAGGAGGAAACAAATGGAGGAAAGGAGGGTGATTTGCAAATCGGTGACGAAAAGGAAGAAGTCGAAGAAACCATGCAAAATGATGGGTACGAGCAGCACTCCAATCTGATTGATACGATGCTCTTTCGGAGTTGAAGCGGTGTGGAAATGCACACAACTATAGAAATAGCCCATCGAAACGGCAAAGAAGAAATGTCCTGGAACTGAGAATATGGCTCGTGCCACACTGACGCTCATCCAATCATCCATATTTTGAAAAACATACATGATATTCTCTAATCCTGCAAATCCCATGCCCACACATACGGCATAGACTATGCCATCAAAATGCTCATCAAAGTAGGGATTGTTTCTCAATAGCAGCCATAGCATCAGCAACTTAGCGCACTCTTCAGGAATGGCGGCTCCCATGAATGATTGCCAGAAGGAACCCAAAATCGTGGTTTCGAGTCCTGGCAGAAAGAAAAACAATGCCTGGGATGGAGATGCCAAGAAAACGGCAACCAGTGCTGAAAAGCATCCATAAAGCACTCCCTTCACCAACTGCCATGTTGGTTCTGGGTTTTGTTTATCTTTGATATAGATGAAAGCAATCAGAACAATGGCTGGAAGTAATGCTGAAACTAATGGTATCATGGAAGAGTTAATCAGGGATTATAAGGATTTTAAAGGAACAACGGAAAAAACGGAAAAGAACGGAAAAACAGAAAAGAAGATACTTTTCATCCGATGATTCCTAATAATTTGGCTATGCCGAGCTGAAAGTTCATTCTACTCCCCTCTCCCTTTGGAGAGGGGTTGGGGGTGAGGCTTTTTTCTCCTCCCCTCGGGGAGGACGGGAGGGGGCTTTGGTCCTCTATTAATGTACTTCTACCCTACTCGTCTTTGGCAATTCTTGATTTCGCTTATCCACTTGGGTTACAAGTTTTGCGGCAAGGCTCATGTATGCCATGCCATCGGGAGTAGATGGGTCGAGGACTGAAGGAATGCCCTTGTCGCCTGACTCGCAAATGCTCTGAACAAGCGGAATCTGTGCCAGAAGTGGAACATTGAGTTCCTCGGCTAAGCGTTTGGCTCCATCCTTTCCGAAGATATAATACTTCTCATCGGGATGCTCTGATGGTGTGAACCATGCCATATTTTCCACAAGTCCAAGAATTGGAACATTCACCTTGTCGTTCATATACATGTTCACGCCCTTGCGTGCATCTGCCAATGCCACTTCCTGAGGAGTGGATACAATCACGGCTCCCGTTATGCCAAGTGTCTGAAGCAGAGTGAGATGGATGTCGCTTGTGCCTGGAGGCGTATCGAGGATGAAGTAATCGAGCTCGCCCCACAATGCCTCTCCAATCAACTGCTTCAATGCATTCGATGCCATGCCTCCGCGCCAAAGAGTTGCCTGACTTGGGTCAACAAAGAAACCGATAGACAGCAACTTCACGCCATACTTCTCGATGGGAACTATCAAATCCCTGCCTCCGATATTTTCAGCATAAGGACGTGCATCTTCCACTTGGAACATCTTTGGCATCGATGGACCGAAGATGTCGGTATCGAGCAATCCCACCCGATAACCCATCTTTGCAAGTCCTATGGCAAGGTTGGCAGTAACGGTGCTCTTCCCCACTCCACCTTTACCACTCGACACCGCAATGATGTTTTTTACGCCAGGCAGCAGCTTGTCGGGCTCTGGTGGCAATTCTGTTTGTGCTTTCGCATTGATTGTCACCTCCACATCAGGACTCACGTATGTATGGATAGCGGTTTCGGCTGCCTTCAGTATCGACTTCTTAAATGGGTCGGTAGCTTTGGGGAAAATCAACGAAAAGGAAACTTTCATGTCGTCGATGCGAAGGTCATCTTCCAGCATTTCGTTCTCAATCAAGTTCTTTCCGTTGCCAGGATAGCGCACTGTCATCAGCGCTTCCTTGATGATATTTGGATAAAGTGTCATGGTTATTTGCCCGTTTTCTTGGTGGAGCGTACTTCATGGTTATAGGAACGATAACCATCCACAGGGATTTCCACATCGGGTTCGCTGAGTGTCCCTTCATGAGGGAGACGAAAACGAAGATACTTGATGGAAAAGCCACGCTCTAACCACATTTGCTCGTAATATGTTTGTATTTCTTTCAGAAAGTTGTTTTGTTCGCCACAGGAAACAGAATTGGCATGTGCATCATCTGAAGCAGCATGGGTGTCAGCACAAGTATGATACAAATCCTCCGTAAATGCTTCAAGTGGCAATTCGTTTTTCTCCACCATCAGTTTGGTGTAGGTGAACATGAAAGGAGAATCTGTCTTGACATGGATGATGCCTTGGTCTTGCAGGAAATGGCGATAGCGCTCCATGAAATAGGTGGAAGTCAGGCGCTTGGTGGCTTTCTTCATCTGTGGGTCGGAAAAAGTGAGCCAAATTTCAACCACTTCGTTTTCACCAAACATCTCATGGATGAATTCAATGTTGGTGCGAAGGAAACCGACATTGTTCAGTCCTTCTGCCACTGCGGTTTGTGCTCCATGCCACATGCGCGAGCCTTTGATATCAACCCCAATAAAATTCTTTTCGGGAAATCGGCGGGCAAGTCCTACGGTGTATTCACCTCTTCCGCATCCCAATTCCAGCACAATGGGATTTTCGTTCTTGAAGAAATCCTCATGCCATCTGCCTTTCAACGCCAAGCCCTCTTGCTGGAGCTTCCAAAAAGGACATTCCACAACAAGAGGGTTTTGAGCCATGTCGGCGAATTTTGCCAGTTTACCTTTCCCCATTATTCAATCACCACCGTGGTCCATCCATGAATATCCTCATCGATACCATACTGAATATTGCGGAGATGCGTGTAGAGTTTCTCGGAAACAGGACCTGGCTTCTCGCCGAAGTCGTAGCGCTTGCCTGTCTCCAAGTCGTCGATATATGAGATAGGAGAAATCACCGCTGCCGTGCCACATGCACCTGCCTCTTCGAAGGTTTCCAGTTCCTCTTCAGGAATCTGACGACGCTCCACTTTCAAACCGAAGTCCTCAGCCAGCTGCATGAGGCTCTTGTTGGTGATGGATGGAAGGATGGAAGTGGAAAGAGGAGTGACGTAGGTGTTGTTCTTGATTCCAAAGAAGTTAGCAGCACCACATTCGTCCATATACTTCTTCTCCTTAGCATCGAGATAGAACTCACAAGCATAACCCAAATCGTGAGCCTTCTTGTTGGCAAGCAAAGAAGCAGCATAATTGCCACCCACCTTGTAGATACCTGTTCCAAGCGGAGCTGAGCGGTCGTGTTCACGAATAATCACATAAGGATTCGAAGCAAAACCACCCTTGAAGTAAGGACCCACAGGAGTAACGAACATCATGAACAAATACTCACTTGCAGGATGAACACCCACCTGAGCACTAATGCCAATCAGCAGTGGACGTACATAAAGGGTAGCGCCCGTCTCGTAAGGAGGGATGAAACGCTCGTTCAAGCGAACCACCTTCTTCACCATTTCCTCGAAAAGTTCAGTAGGCACCTCTGGCATCAGAATGCCACGGCAGGTGGATTGCAAGCGAGCAGCATTCTCGTTCATGCGAAATACTCGCACCTTGCCATCAGGACAACGATAAGCCTTCAAGCCCTCGAATGCCTCTTGTCCGTAGTGCAAACATGTTGCAGCCATGTGGAGAGGAATTGTCTCCTCGCTGCAAGTTTCTATCTCACCCCATTTGCCATCGCGATAATAGCAACGTACGTTATAGTCTGTCTTGTGATATCCGAAACCAAGACTCGACCAGTCCATTTGTTCTGACATATCTATGATAGTTTAAATTAAAAATTCAAAAATAAAAATTAAAAATTAAAAGGGAAAAATTAAAAATTAAAAGCTTGGATGCTCAAAGCATTTTTACTTTTTAATTTCTATTTTTCACTTTAATCTGAATTATATCTTGCAAAATTACAAAATATTTCCCACAAAAGAGATGAAGATGTCATATTTCTTGCTCAAAAAGCATAAATCTGTCACTCATTGATGGCTCCACAATGCTTGCAGATGCCTTTTTCCCTGATTTTTCTGCCACAATGTCCACAAGTCATCGTGCAACGAATATACTTGAAATAATAATAAATCAGATAGGCAATCAGAATCGGCAGCAGCAGATAACCCACATAGATGAGTATGGTCCAAGAAATGAGCAGGTAAACCAACATGCACAAACCTGCAATCTCGAACAAATAGATGATGCCTCGGAAAGAATAGAAATTGTTATACACCTCAATGACTACCGCCACTATCACTATCAAGGTGAGCCAAACCAAAGTTACCAACACCGCCATGATGGGAGGCAGGAGCAAAGGGTTCATCGTGGGGTGGAAATAGTATTCCTGCCAAAATTCAGGTACAAAGTTCTGCACACTGGCATAGAGTGCTGCAACACATGCCACGAGAATCAAGAGCAAAGGAGGATAAAAGGAATCCATTTCAATCAGATCCACGACCTTTAGCTCGGAGAGACTAATCGACATTTTCTGTTTCCTCATCTTTCGGAAGAAGAAAGCTATCACTCCGAATCCCAAGAAGGAACTCATCCAAATGGCTCTGCTTCCCGTCATGAAATCAATCAGTTGGGAAATAGGATCGTCGGGCACAGCATTCTCCAAAAGTTCCGATTCTTTCACCCACCCCATCGTTGTTTGGTCGTGTGCCACCTTGATGAGGAAAGTATCTTCCATGGTGGAGTCGCTTGCCTCTATCCGTTTGATTTGTGCCACAACAAGCAAGTCCTTATTTCTTACCACACAAGTGTCCTGAATCAAATCTCCCTCACGAGGCACAAGTATCATGGAATCAGCTTTCAACTCAAAATTGAAGTTCGGTCCATAGTGATGAGTCAATCGAAACACCACACTATCCACTTGCTGCGGTGTGAGTTTCGGCACTGTGTCTGTAGATTCCTCTGTAGTAGGATTTTGCTTCGATTTATCAGAAGCCGAACTACTCACCTCAAAACGAGCCAAGAGGGAATCCTCACGAGAAAGCTCCGACGTCAATTGCTCATTTTTCTCTTGCAACGAAATAGCTTCTTGCATCTTTGCTTCCACAAGAGAATCAGCGTCTGCCTGAAACTGCACAGCATCTGTTTTCTTTCCACAAGCAGCGAAAAGAAAGACAGAAAGCAGAATGAAAATGTAGTGGCAAAGATGTTTCATGCAAACCAAATTATTTCAATTTTTCGAGCAATCACGATTTTGATATTGCAAAGATAAAACTAATATCCGATATTCGAGTACTTTCCACTATTATTTTTCGTAAAACCCTATTTCACAGCACAAAAAAACTGCAACATCGCATTTGATGCTGCAGTCTTTCAATATAGTTTAATTGATAAAGATAATGCTGAAAAGAACTTTCAACTATTAACTTTTCAATTAATAAATCCACTTCACATAGCAGAAATCCTGACGGTGAGGAAGGTCTGCATTCTTAGGGTACATACGGTAAGCCAACTTAAACGCACCAGCGTTTGGAAGAGCCAAAGTACCTTCGAAAGTGAAGTTGTTGCCTTCGCGCTTCACCACCTGAAGTGGGTACTTGCCAGTGACGTGAGTCTTACCTTCTTCGTCAGTATGTGTTACAACGATTTCCAAACCAACAACATCGTCAAGTCCCTGTTCGTCAATCACATACTGAATCTTGTAGTGCTTACCACTCTCGAAGATACCATCGTCGATTGGGTCTTTCTTCACACTCACCACGTTGATAGTTTCCCAACGCTCAGCTACTTGTTCCTTCCAGAGAGCAATCTCCTTAGCTTTCTTGTAGTTGTCGGCGAAGAGAATCTTAGCACGCTCAGCAAGCGGAGTGTAGAACTTCGTATAGTAATCGTCGAGCTGACGCTTCATTGTATAATGAGGAGCCACCTGAGCAATCGAATTCTTCACGGTGCGAATCCAACCCTCGCTGTAACCCTTAGCATTACGAGCATAGTAAAGAGGAAGAATTTCGTTCTCGAGCAAACCATAGATAGTAGCTGCATCGAGTTGGTCTTGCTGTTCCTGGTTCTGATAAGTGCGCTTCTCTGTGAGAGCCCATCCAGCACCTTCACGATAACCTTCGAGCCACCAACCATCGAGCACGGAGAGGTTGACAACACCGTTCATCAAAGCCTTCTCACCAGATGTACCACTTGCCTCGAGTGGACGAGTTGGAGTGTTCATCCAAATATCCACACCTGTCACAAGGCGGCGAGCCAACTTCATGTCGTAGTTCTCAAGGAAGATAATCTTACCGAGGAATTCAGGACGACGGCTGATTTCATAAATCTTCTTGATAAGTCCCTGACCTGCACCATCGTGTGGGTGAGCCTTACCTGCAAAGAGGAACTGCACAGGATAGTTAGGGTTGTTCACAATCTTCGACAAGCGATCCAAATCGGAGAAGAGCAAGTGAGCACGCTTGTAAGTAGCGAAACGACGAGCAAAACCGATGATGAGTGCATTTGGATTTATCTTCTCGAGAATAGAAACAATGCGAGAAGGGTCACCCTGGTTCTTCAACCAATCCTCACGGAAAGCACGCTTGATATAGTCAACCAATTTGTTCTTCAGTACTTGGCGAGTTTTCCAGATTTCCTCATCAGGAACATTGTAGATAGCCTCCCAAAGCTGTGCATTCGACTGATCCTTATAGTACTTAGCATCGAAGTTCTTGTTGTAGAGAGCCTTCCATTCCGAAGCTGCCCAAGTTGGGAAGTGAACACCATTGGTCACGTAGCCCACATTGTCGAGCTCCTCAGGGAAATAACCCTTCCAGATGCCGTTGAACATATCCTTTGAAACCTTACCGTGGAGCCAGCTCACACCGTTCACCCAAGAACTTGTGTTGCAAGCGAAAGTGGACATGCAGAAACGTTCTCCGTGGTCGTCTGGATTCACACGACCCATACCCATGAACTCATCCCAAGTGATGCCGAGCTGAGCTGGATACTGACCCATGTACTTGCCAAAGAGAGCCTCGTCGAAATAGTCGTGGCCTGCTGGCACTGGAGTGTGAACGGTGTAGAGGGAAGAAGTGCGAACCACTTCGAGAGCCTCATTGAAAGAAAGACCACTCTTCACGTAATCTACAAGGCGCTGAACATTGCACAATGCAGCATGTCCCTCGTTGCAGTGGTAGATGTCCTTCTTGATGCCCAACTTCTGCAAAGTAAGCACACCACCGATACCCAGCAAAATCTCCTGCTTGATACGGTTTTCCCAATCGCCACCATAGAGAGAGTGAGTGATGGAACGGTCGTATTCGCTGTTCATTTCGTTGTCAGTGTCAAGCAAATAGAGCTTCACACGACCTACATTCACACGCCAAACGTAAGCATGAACAGTATAATTATTATAAGGAACGTCAACAACCAATGGTGCGCCGTTTTCATCCAACTGGCGCTCGATTGGAAGCTCTCCAAAGTTCTGAGCCTCATACTTAGCCACCTGCTGACCATCCATCGACAGTGTCTGAGTGAAGTAACCGAAACGATACAAGAAACCCACTGCCACCATGTCAACATTCGAGTCAGAAGCCTCTTTCACATAGTCACCTGCAAGGATACCGAGACCACCTGAATAAATCTTCAGCACATGGCTCATACCATACTCCATGCAGAGGTATGCCACAGATGGACGAGTCTTATCAGGCTCAACATCCATGTATTCACGGAATTCCTTATAAAGCTTGTTCACACGCTTGATGACAGCAGCATCCTTAGCGAGTTCTTCCAATTTTTCGTAGTTCATTCTCTGGAGGAAAAGAACTGGGTTCTGCTGAACCTTCTTCCAAAGATCTGGATCGAGGTCTTGATAGAGGTGAGCCGCATCATTGTTCCACGACCACCACATGTTGTGTGCAATTTCGTCCAGTGGTTGAAGTGCCTCTGGAATGTAACTTCTCACGCTAATATCTCTCCAGTTAGGAGTATTAACATTACTTGCCTTAATTTTCATATAAAACCTATTATGTTAGTTTTTTATAGTTTTTCCTTTATTTTCTTCCTTTTGCCTTTCTCAGGGCAATGTCGTAAGCTTGTTGATAATAAATGATGAAATGCTTCCACAATGCTTTCTCAGCCAATGCAGCAGCATTCTTGCGAGTCTGTTCCACAGCCGTATTGTCTATCTGCGTGAAATTCACAACAGTATCACAGATTTCACTGGCTGCCTGTTCAAAATTGTAGTCTGAACGATGCACCGTGTGCACACCATCAAGCAGCGCACTCTGCCCACCTTTCACCTTGTTTGCCCAAAGACCGAAGCCTGCCAAGTCCGTTGTGATGCAAGGCACATGGAAAGCCACACTCTCCAACGGAGTATAGCCCCAAGGCTCATAATAGGAAGGATAAATACAAAGGTCCATACCCACCAAAAGGTCGTAGTAGCCAATGTTGAAGATGCCATCCTTTCCATCCAAGTAGCAAGGCACGAAAATCACCTTCACCTTATCTTCCAAGCGGTTCTGCAAGCCCAACCAGTTCATCTGTCCCAGCACGTGGTCCTGCTCCTGGTTGTTCAGATTGTGAGTGATGCGAGGATCTCCACAAGGCAGATTGTCCTTCTCCTTCGCAGCCAGCTTGCGCTGCAAGTCAGGACGTGCCTCTTTCACCCATGCAGGCACCAAGATAAATGCCAGTATGTCCTTGTCCAGACGGGAATCATTGCGTAAGCGATTCATCGCATCCACAAACATGTCGATTCCCTTGTTCTTAAACTCATAGCGTCCACCGATGCTCACGATGAGTGTGTCATCCTTCAGATTCGTTCCCATCAGCGTGTTGGCAACATTGAGCATCAGTTTCCTCGACTTCTTCCTTGCCGCATCGAAAGGCTTACCAGCTTTTGGCACGAAGTCGTCCTCAAAGCCATTCATCAACACCACATCCGCCTCATGCTCCAGCAGTTGCTCACACTCAGCATTGGTGATGTCGCTCACAGTAGTGAAACAATCCACATGAGCTGCCGTTTGCTTCTCAATGGAATGCTTCGACTGCATATTCAGCTCCATTGCCATCTGGTCGCCATTATAGCCCTTCAGACAATCATAGAGCGGCTTATTGTTTCCTGCTATAGAACGTCCTATGCTCGTTGCATGGGTCGTAAAGATAGTACCAATGGAAGGACAAGCCTGCTGCACATACAACGCACCCAGACAGGTCATCCATTCGTGAGCCTGATAAATCACATTGTCCTTCTTCGTCAAACCAAAGAAATTGTAGTAGCTCTCCACCACCTTGCCCGCAGCCCACGAGAACATGCTTGCCTCGTCGTAGTCACCGTATGCATGCAGTGAATCCACCTGATAATACTCCCAAGCCCAAGCGTAAATCGAGTTCTTCTCCTGAAAGAAAGGAATGAAATCCACCAAAATAGCAATAGGCTCGCCAGGAATCTTCCAGCGACCCACACGAATGTTCAAGCCATCCAACGCAGCAGCTTTTCTCCAAGCAGCCAACAATGTCTTGCTTTCCTTGAATAGTGGATTTACCTCATCAGCCCAAAAGTCAGGGCCAATAAACATTACTCGGTCAGGCATCATATCCTGCAATGTCTTTGCACGAGTAGATAAAACAGTATATATACCGCCTACCTTATTACATACCTCCCAAGAAGACTCAAATATGTAATCGGGTGAAAGTAATTTCTTTGGCATATTGATGCGAATACAGAATTAAGAATAAAGCACAAAGCAACTCAAAAAGTTGCCACTCTGTCTATATTCAAAATAGGATAAATAATCTCTTCTACCTTAAATTCGCTGCAAAGGTACTGATTTTTTTCAAGTTATAAAAGAAAATTAACAAAAAAAGAATTCAAAAACGCTCTGTGTTTTCGCACACCTTTTTTCATTATTAAAAAATCTCAAAAAATAGGAAAATGTGCTTAGTAATGATTGAATAATAACTTGAGATTATTATTAGTGAGTAATGAGCAGTGAGGAGTGAGGAGTTATTCCATCATTATTCAGTGAGAAATGAGGAGTGAGGAGTTATTCCATCCGGATGGCATTCACTCTTTACTCCTCACTTTTCATTCTACTTGGTCGCCTGCGGCTCGAAATGAAGTTTAAAATTGAAACGTAATTTTTTTTTAAATTCTAAATGATAATTCTAAATACAATTTCAAGCGAAGCGCCCAATCCTTTTAAATCCTTTAAATCCTTGACTCATTTCTCACTTTTCACTCTTCACTTTTCACTCTTTCTCCTCCCCTCGGGGAGGACGGGAGGGGGCCTTATTTCAATTTTGCAATGCTTTCTTTCAGCGCTGCGATTTTTGTTTCAGCGTCACTTTGCTTTTTGCGCTCCAGTTCCACAACCTGAGCAGGAGCATTCGCCACAAATCGCTCATTCGAAAGCTTCTTTTTCACACCCATGAGGAAACCCTCCAAGTGCTTCAGTTCAGCTTCCATCTTCTGGATTTCAGCCTCTGTGTCAATCAGATTGCCCAGTGGCACAGCAAATTCCGTTGTGCCCACCATGAACGAAGAAGAACCGTCGCCCTTGGCTTCCACCACCTTCACGTCGCTCAGATTTGCCATCTTCACAATCAAGTCAGTGAATGCCTCCACAGGGTTTTTGCCCACGATTTCCAGTTCCATCAGTTCCTTTGGAGCGATATTCTTCTGATTTCTCACAGCACGCACACCAGCCACAATCTGTTTCATCACCTCAGCATCAGCCAGCAGCTTCTTCTCAGCCTCGCTTGGAGCATCCAGTTTCAGACTTTCCGTCATAATACTCTTCACACCCCTCGCTTCACGCTCAACGCTCAACGATTCACGCTCCACACTCCACGCTTCACGCTCCTCATTCACATGCTGCCAAATCTCCTCAGTGATGAAAGGCATGAACGGATGAATCACCTTCATCAGAATGTCGAAGAAGCGCAGCGTCTCCTGATAAGTCTTCTTGTCGATAGGTTTCAGATAAGCAGGCTTAATCATCTCCAAGTACCAACCCGAGAACTCATCCGTGAACAGCTTGAAAGCAGCCATCAAAGCCTCGCTCAAACGATATTTCGCATACAAGTCCTCAATCTCAGCGCACGAAGCCTTCACCTGAGCATCAAACCATTCAATCGCCTTCTTCGAACTCTCTGGCTGTTCTATCTCGGCAGTCTCCCAACCCTGAATCAGTCGGAAAGCATTCCAAATCTTGTTGCAGAAAGCCATACCATTCTGGCACAACTTCTCGTCGAACAGAATATCATTTCCAGCAGGAGCACTGAGCAACATACCCATACGCACACCGTCGGCACCGTATTGGTCAATCAGCATCAGAGGGTCAGGCGAATTACCCAAGCTCTTCGACATCTTTCTGCCCAACTTGTCGCGCACGATACCCGTGAAATAGACACTCTTGAAAGGCATATCACCCATGTATTCATAGCCAGCCATAATCATGCGAGCCACCCAGAAGAAGATAATATCTGGACCCGTCACGAGCACACTCGTTGGGTAGTAATATTTGATTTCCTCGTTACCAGGTTCGTTGATACCCTTGAACAAGCTGATAGGCCACAGCCAGCTCGAGAACCAAGTGTCGAGCGCATCCTCGTCCTGATGCAAGTCAGCCACCGTGAGGCTCTCGTCCCCACTCTGCTGCTTGGCAAGTACAAGCGCTTCCTCAGCATTCTCAGCCACCACAAAGCCACCCTTAGGCAGATACCATGCAGGGATTCTGTGACCCCACCACAACTGGCGGCTGATACACCAATCCTTGATGTTCTCCAACCAGTTCTTGTATGTCACCTTGTATTTCGTTGGATAGAACTTGATTTCGTCGTTCATCACAGGAGGCAAGGCAAGGTCAGCAAAGTGCTGCATGCTCAAGAACCACTGCATCGAAAGCTTTGGCTCGATAGCCACACCTGTGCGCTCCGAGCAACCCACCTTGTTCGTGTAAGGCTCCACCTTCTCCATCAGTCCAGCAGCCTCCAAGTCCTTCTCGATCTGAACGCGCACATCAAAGCGGTCCATGCCGACATACAGACCAGCAGCCTCGCTCAGCGTGCCATCATCGTTGAAGATGTCGATGGTCTCCAACTGGTGCTTGTCACCCAACATATAGTCGTTCACATCGTGAGCAGGAGTCACCTTCAAGCAACCCGTTCCGAACTCAACATCCACATAGTCATCCTCAATCACAGGAATCGTGCGGTTCACCAATGGCACCACCACCTTCTTGCCGCTCAACCATCTGTTCTTCGCATCGTTCGGGTTGATACACATGGCTGTATCACCCATGATGGTCTCAGGACGAGTGGTAGCCACAACAGCATAATAACCCTTCTCATCCTTGTGTATCACCTCACCTTCAGCACCCGTAGGAGTTACCTCTTCGCCTTCAGCAAGACGATATTTCAGATAATACAGCTTCGAATGCTCCTCCTTGTAAATCACCTCCTCGTCGCTGAGCGCAGTCTGAGCCTTAGGGTCCCAGTTCACCATGCGTACACCACGATAGATCAATCCCTTACGGTAGAGGTCAACAAACACCTTGATGACCGACTTCGAGCGCTCCTCGTCCATCGTGAACGAAGTGCGGTCCCAATCGCATGAAGCACCCAGTCTTCTCAACTGCTTCAAGATGATACCACCGTGCTCATGAGTCCAGTCCCACGCATGTTTCAAGAACTCCTCGCGAGTGAGGTCAGTCTTCTTCACGCCCTGCTCAGCCAATCGCCCCACCACCTTTGCCTCCGTAGCGATAGAAGCATGGTCAGTGCCAGGTACCCAACAAGCGTTCTTGCCATCCATACGTGCCTTGCGAATCAGGATGTCCTGAATCGTCTCGTTGAGCATGTGTCCCATGTGGAGCACACCAGTCACGTTTGGTGGTGGAATCACTATAGTATAAGGTTCACGCGCGTCAGGTTTCGACGCAAACAGCTTGTTATCCTCCCAAAACTGATACCATTTCCCTTCCACTTCGGCGGGATTGTATTTCGATGCTAATTCCATTGATTGATTGTTATCTTTCTTCGATTTTCAAAAATTCAAGCTGCAAAATTACAGCTTTTCCATCACTCTGCCAAATTTTTACCGATAATTCCCTTCAACTGAAAACAAAATAAACCTTCATTGGGGCACAACATAAGTTCGTACACTATAGCGCAAAAGTCAGTCCCCAATAGCGGAGAAGTGAATCCCCTATAGCGCAAGAGTCAGTCCCCAATAAAAATGAAGTGAATCCCCTATCGCGTGGGAGTGAGAGTGCAGGGAGAGATGAATGAAAGGGAGGGGTGAGGTGAGGTGGGGTGCACCTCGTAAACACACCCTAACTATGGAAGAGAGGCACACAAAGATGAAAAGCCGTGAATCCAAAGATGAAAAGACGTGTATTTAGAGATGAAAAGACGTGAATTCAAAGATGAGGAGAGATAGTAATTGAGAAATCTGATTAATCTGTTAAATCTCCATTTAATAGTTAAATGGTATAAGGTTTCTTTAGTGGTTCTTGTGGGGATGATAATTGGGGATGGGGGTGTGAAAACGAGGTGCACCCCACCTCACCCCACCTTTGTGTATGAGTAAAGATATGTTCTATAAATACTG
>Ga0247609_10003481_pt1 | contig 15978 bp, 9 predicted proteins | sample 172DNAGHGlowgp2_FD_193487 | JGI IMG/M metagenome (GOLD analysis project Ga0247609, IMG submission 193487) | Sheep rumen microbial communities from Palmerston North, Manawatu-Wanganui, New Zealand - 1728 DNA GHGlow gp2 | ecosystem: Host-associated > Mammals > Digestive system > Stomach > Rumen ...
GGCCAGCGTCTGGCCTTCTACCGCATGGACCAGTCGATGGTGGCAGACTATCCCCAGGTGGACATCTTCCCGAGAGAGGCGACATACGAGCCCGACAAATATCCAATGGCGGGGATGGCAAGTCACAAGGTGACAGTCGGAATCTACGACCTGAAAAGCGGCAAAACAGTATACCTCCAGACCGGTGACCCTACGGACCGCTATTTCACAAATATCAGCTGGAGTCCCGACTCGAAGATGGTGTTCATGTTCGAGCTGAACCGACAGCAGAACGACTGCCGCCTGATATGCTACGACGCAGTGACAGGGAAAAAGTGCTACCAGCTTTGCCGCGAGACCGACACGAAATATGTCGAGCCGCTACACCCGATACAGTTCCTTCCGTGGGACAGCAACCTGTTCATACTACAGAGCCAGAAGGACGGCTACAACCACCTGTACCTCTACTCCATTAAAGGTGAATGCATCAAACAACTGACAAAGGGCGAATGGGTAGTGATGGATGTCATAGGTTTCAACAAGAAGGCTAAGAGCATCATCATAAAAGCCAACAAGGAGCACCCGCTGCAACACCGGTTGTACAGCGTCGGTGTGCCGACAGGTGAGATGAAACAGCTTGACAATACCGATGGCGTGCACAAAGCCATGCTCTCACCCTCGGGCAACTATCTGATTGACAGCTACAGCACACCGACAAGGGCACGTGTCATAGACATCGTCGACACTAACCAGAAGAAACTGCGGCCAATCAACATCCTTGAGGTCGGCAATCCATGGTCAGGATACCACCAGCCCATCTTCGAGTGCGGTATTATCAAGGCTGCCGACGACAGGACGGATCTCTTCTACCGGATGGTGAAGCCGTTCGATTTCAACCCAGAGAAGAAATACCCCACCGTAGTGTATGTCTACGGCGGACCCCACGCCAACAACATTCAGGCATCATGGCACTGGGCCAGCCGGTCGTGGGAGACATACATGGCACAGAAAGGTTTCATAGTCTTTGTACTTGACAACAGAGGGTCACAGTACCGCGGACGCGACTTCGAACAGAGCACATGGCACCAGTTGGGACAGATAGAGATGCAGGACCAGATGCGTGGAGTAGACTACCTGCGCACGCTACCCTACGTCGACATGTCACGCCTTGGGATCCATGGATGGTCGTTCGGAGGTTTCATGACCATTTCACTCATGCTGAACTACCCCGACATATTCAAGGTTGGAGTAGCTGGCGGCCCCGTAATAGACTGGAAGTGGTATGAGGTGATGTACGGTGAGCGATACATGGGCACGCCGGAGTCGAATCCAGAGGGTTATGAGAAGACGAGCCTCATCGGAAAGGCCAAAAACCTTAAAGGGCGTCTGCAGATTATCACCGGATATAACGACAACACCGTTGTGCCACAGCACTGTCTGTCGTTCCTCGATGCCTGCATCAAGGCCGGCACACAGCCCGACTTCTTCGCCTACCCCGGAGAGGAGCACAATATGCGCGGACACGCCAGTGTACACCTGCACGAACGCATCACCCGTTATTTCGAAGACTACCTAAAGGTTCCATAGGCCCTATAAGCCTCATAAGCCCCATAGCCTCATAAGGCTCACCCTCAAAAAAGCATAACCTCATATAATAGAAACAATTATGAAAATACTACTATTAGGCAGCGGCGGCCGCGAGCACGCCCTGGCATGGAAGATTGCCCAAAGCACGAAATGCGAGAAACTATATATCGCACCTGGCAACGCCGGTACATCAAACTGCGGAGAAAACGTCGACATGAAGGCCGACGATTTCGAGGCCATAAAGGACTTCGTTGTAGAGAAAGGCATCAGCATGGTAGTCGTCGGCCCCGAAGACCCGCTGGTTAAGGGAATCTATGATGACCTCAAGGCTGACGAGCGCACCAGGGACATACCCGTCATAGGACCGTCGAAGGCAGGTGCCGTGCTTGAAGGCTCCAAGGACTTCGCAAAAGGTTTCATGCAGCGTCACGACATTCCCACGGCACGTTACCAGACATTCGACGGTGAACACCTGGACGACGGATTGAAGTTCCTGGAGACTCTCGAGCCCCCATACGTTCTGAAGGCCGACGGGCTATGCGCCGGTAAAGGCGTGCTTATCCTACCCACGCTCGACGAAGCGAAGAAAGAGCTGAAGGAGATGCTGGGCGGCATGTTCGGCAACGCCTCAAGCCGCGTGGTCATAGAGGAGTTCCTCAGCGGAATAGAATGTTCTGTGTTCGTTCTGACTGACGGCCTACATTACAAAATCCTGCCGGAAGCGAAAGATTACAAGCGCATTGGCGAGCACGACACAGGACTGAACACTGGCGGCATGGGGAGCGTGTCACCAGTACCTTTTGCCACCGGCGAGTGGATGAAAAAGGTAGAAGACCGCATAATACGACCTACGGTTGACGGACTGGCCAAAGAGGGTATCGAATACAAGGGTTTCATTTTCTTCGGGCTGATAAACTGTGGAGGAGAACCTAAGGTAATAGAGTATAACTGTCGTATGGGCGACCCAGAGACGGAGAGTGTCATGCTGCGGCTGAAGTCGGACATAGTAGACCTCTTCGAGGGTGTGGCACAGGGCAACCTCGGCCAGCACTGCATAGAGTTCGATGAGCGCTCTGTCGTCTGCGTCATGCTGGTAAGCGGCGGATACCCTGGCACATACAAGAAAGGCTACGCAATAACAGGCATCGACAAGGTGGAGGCAAGCACAGGACAAGCGTCAAGCACTGTCGTCTTCCATGCCGGCACGGCACTGAAAGACGGAGAGGTCGTCACAAACGGCGGTCGTGTGATTGCCGTCTCGTCGTATGGCAGCAACAAGGCTGAAGCACTGAAGAAGTCGTTCGAGGAAGCTCAGAAGATACAGTTCACTGACAAATATTTCCGCCGCGACATCGGCGCGGATCTCTAGATGACGATACGACTGCAAAACAAAGTTGCCGTAAGCAGGTACGCCCTGCCTGTAGCATCGTTATACGCTATCGCAGTATGGACTCTTTGCGGACTGCTCCCACAACAGTGGTGGGTGCAGTTCGCTTGTTTCGCACTGTCAGCACACCTCATGGTTGTGCTCAATAACAACAATGCCCTGCTACGGGTATACAGCCGCATGGTGTCGTGCTCATTCATTGCACTGACATGCATGGCATGCTTCATGTTCGAAAGCATGCGTGGAGCCATAACACAGTTGTGTCTGATAGCATTCTACGTCTTCAGTTTCCAGTGCTATCAGGACAAGGAGTCGCCGGGAACTACTTACTACGCCTTCCTATGCATAGGACTGGGGAGTACTGTGTTCGTGCAAATACTTTTCTTCGTACCTTTCCTCTGGTTGCTGGCGGCAACACAACTGAATGCCTTGAGTTGGCGGACATTAGCGGCATCGCTATTAGGACTGCTGACACCCTACTGGTTTGCAGCAGGATGGATGGTGCTGCAGAATGACTTCCACATGCTGACAAAACATTTCACAGAGCTGGCTACGATATTGCCGGTGGCAGACTACAGCGGCGTTACGCTACAGCAGACTGCAGTATTCGCCTTCACGGCAGTGCTGGCACTGACAGGCATGATACACTTCTGGCGCAACAGCAGCTACGACAAGATACGCACCCGGCAGCTGTACGGCTATTTCTCGTCAATGACGTTACTGACGGCACTTTTCCTTGTGCTGCAGCCTCAACACTACGACATTCTGATGCGTCTGATGATTGTCAACACCGCCCCGTTGGCAGCGCACTTCATTACACTGACACATACCAAGATAACAAACTTAGCCTTCATAGTGATAACAGTTGTCTGCTTGGTCCTTACTGCCTACAACACATGGATGTCATCATCGATTTTCTGACAGGATACGGATACATGGGCATGCTGCTCGCGGCATTCCTTGCCGGCAGTTTCTTCCCTTTTTCAAGCGAGGCAGTCATGGTGGGCCTTATGGCCACTGGACTCGACCCATGGCAGTTAATGGTTTATGGCACCACAGGCAACGTGCTCGGCTCTGCTTTTAATTACGGCGTAGGACGTTTGGGAAAGACGGAATGGTTCGAGAAATACCTGCACGTGAAGCCCAAAGACCTGGAACGTGCCAAACGCTTCATGCACGGCCGGGGAGCGTGGATGGGATTCTTCGCTTTCCTGCCACTGCTTGGCTCAGCCATCACCATACTGCTCGGACTGATGCGGGCTAACATCGTGATAACGTTCATATCCATCACAATAGGCAAGCTCTTGCGTTATATTATCTTAATTTACGGTGCCGGATTATTCATTTGACTGCCGTTTTTTGTATCTTTGCACGTAGAATTGAAATTTTAACGTTAAAAACATACCATTAAGAATGAAACAATTCAGACTCGTGGACAACGTCCTTGGGTGGCTCACATTCCTCATTGCCGCCTTCGTGTACTGCTCCACCATCGAACCAACAGCCTCGTTCTGGGACTGTCCTGAGTTTATCACTACCGGCTACCGACTTGAAGTGGGACACCCACCGGGGGCACCATTCTTTATGCTGACGGCCAACCTGTTCTCCCAGTTCACAAGCGACCCGACACAGGTGGCACGGATGGTTAACATTATGAGTGCACTGCTCTCGGCAACGTGCATACTGTTCCTCTTCTGGAGCATCACGCACCTCACACGACGATTGTTGACAAACAAGTGGGAGGAACTGAACACAGCAAAGCTCATTGCCATAGAGGCTGCAGGCATGGTGGGAGCACTCATCTATACGTTCAGCGACACGTTCTGGTTCTCGGCCGTCGAAGGTGAGGTGTATGCGTACTCTTCGGCGTTCACCGCTGTAGTATTCTGGCTCATCCTGAAGTGGGAAGACCATGCCGACGAGCCACACGCCGACCGATGGCTGGTGCTTATAATGTACATGATGGGACTGTCGATAGGCGTCCACCTGCTGAACCTGCTGTGTCTGCCCGCCATTGTGCTGGTGTACTACTACCGCCGTTTCCCCAATGCCGACCTCAAGGGCTCATGCTTAGCGCTGCTCGTCTCGTTTGCCCTTGTGGCAGTAGTGCTCTACGGAGTAGTGCCCGGCATCATCACTGTAGGCGGATGGTTCGAGTTGCTGTTCGTAAACACTCTTGGCATGTCGTTCAACACCGGCCTTTACGTCTATATCATCCTACTGGCCGCTACCGTTATCTGGGCTATATGGGAGACTCAGCACGCCACAGAGAAAAATAAAAGGCGCCAGAACATTGCTTTCCTGCTGTCTGTCGGCCTGCTCGGCATCCCGTTCTACGGCTACGGCTGGACTGCAGTCATCATTGGCGTAGTAGTACTGGCTGCTCTGTGGTTCGCACTCCAGTACCGCATCGAGAAGAAGGCTTTTATCACGCCACGTTTCAAGAACACGGCACTGCTCTGCATGCTGATGCTGATGATTGGCTACTCAACATACGCAGTTATCGTAATACGCTCAGATGCAAACCCGCCAATGGACCAGAACTCGCCGGAGGACATCTTCACCCTCGGCGACTACTTAGGTCGCGACCAGTATGGCCAGCGTCCACTATTCTACGGACAGGCATACACATCGCAGGTAGCCCTGGAGAACGACGGACGCATCTGCCGTCCCGTGATGAAGACGGGAAAACCCGTGTACCAGCGCAAGGAAAAGGCATCGGCCGACGAGAAAGACTCATACTTCGTCGTTCGTACCAAGGATGAATACAAATACGCACAGAACATGCTGTTCCCACGTATGTACGACGCCGGACACACCCGCGACTACGAATCGTGGATGGGAACCATCGACGGCACAGAGGTGCCCTACGACCGCTGTGGCGAGCCGATAACAGTGAAGGTACCGTCGCAGTTTGAGAACCTGCGCTTTTTCCTCTCATACCAGTGCAACTGGATGTACTGGCGTTATTTCATGTGGAACTTTGCCGGGCGACAGAACGACATACAGGGACACGGCGAACTGGAGCACGGCAACTGGCTGACAGGCTTCGCCTTTATCGACAACGCACGATTAGGCGACCAGTCAAAGCTGCCTGACGACCTTAAGCTAAACAAGGGGCACAACGTGTTCTACTGTCTGCCACTGCTGCTCGGACTGATCGGCCTGTTCTGGCAGTCTCTGAAAAAAGGACAGAAAGGCATACAGCAGTTCTGGGTAGTCTTCTTCCTGTTCTTCATGACGGGACTGGCCATCGTGGTCTACCTGAACCAGACACCTGTACAGCCACGTGAGCGAGACTACGCATACGCAGGCTCTTTCTACGCCTTCGCTATCTGGTGCGGCATGGGGGTAGCGGCCATCTACGACCTCCTGGAGAAAAAGCTCAAGACAAACATGCAGCCGGTGGCCGCCTGCATCATTGGACTTGCAGGGCTGCTCGTTCCCATTCAGATGGCCTCGCAGACATGGGACGACCACGACCGCTCAGGCCGCTATACCTGCCGCGACTTCGGACAGAACTACCTGATGTCGCTGCAAAAGGAGGTGACGCTTGAGAATGGCAAGAAGAAGAACAGCTATCCCATCATCTTCACCAACGGTGACAACGACACATTCCCGCTGTGGTACAACCAGGACACCGAGGGTGTGCGCACTGATGCGCGTGTCTGTAACCTCTCGTACCTGCAGACCGACTGGTACATCGACCAGATGGTACGCCCAGCCTACGAGTCACCGTCGCTGCCCATTACATGGAAACGACTTGAATACTGCGCAGGAACAAACGAGTATGTACAGGTAGACCCAAGCATAAAACAGGAGTTAATCAAATTCTATGAGGAAGAGCCCGAACAGGCCAAGGCACAGTTCGGCGAGGAGCCTTTCGAACTGACGAACATCCTCAACTACTGGGTGCGTTCAACAAATCCCGACTTCCACGTCATCCCCACAGACACGGTGTTTGTGACCATCGACAAGGATGCCGTGCGTAAGAGCGGCATGCTGCTGCAGGGCGACTCCATACCCGACCGCATGGTAATCTCGCTGAAGGGCAAAGGAGCTCTCTACAAGGGCGACTTGATGATGCTCGAGATGATCGCTCACGCAAACTGGACACGCCCCATATACGTGGCACTCACCGTCGGGGCAGAGAACTACATGAACCTCGGCGACAACTTCGTTCAGGAGGGACTGGTAAACCGCATCACCCCATTCACCACGAACATCGACGGAAAGCCCGTTCCGGGAATGAAAAACTTCGACACGGAGAAAGTATACGACAACGTGATGAACCACTTCAAGTTTGGAGGTCTAAGCACCAAGGGGATATATCTCGACGAGACTGTCATGCGTATGTGCTACACACACCGCAGACTGCTGTCGCAACTGGCACTGAACCTCGTCAACGAGAACAAGGACGACAAGGCAGCCAAGGTACTGGCACTGGCCGAGAAGGAACTTCCCACATACAACGTCCCTTCTGAGTATCAGAGCGGATCGCTCGACCTGGCACGGGCATACGCCATGATAGGCAAGGATGCCAAGGCGATGGAAATCATCAAGGAGCTGTTCAAGAGGTCGTCACAGTATCTCAGCTGGTACTGCTCTCTGGAGAGCGGACGCTTCAACAGCTCACAGCGCGAATGTCTATACCACATGTACCTCCTGCAGCAGGAGCTGCAGCTGGCCGAGACTATCAACGAGGCCGAAGGTGATAAGATGGGCAAGGAGCTGAAACATCTGATGGCAGTTTACCAGAGCAAGGGTGGAGACATAGGATTCTAATGATTATTGAGCAACCAGCCGTCTACCTACGCTGGCTCTACCCAAGGGCACTATGGCGTATGGACCGTCACGAGAAGGCAGTGTACCTGACCTTTGACGACGGTCCCATACCCGAGTCCACTCCTTTTATCCTGGACACCCTGAACCGATATGGCATAAAGGGGACATTCTTCATGGTGGGTGACAACGTACGGAAGTACCCGGAGCTCTACCAACGCATCATGGCCGAAGGCCACCAGGTGGGAAACCACACCCACAACCACATCAGCGGATTCCGACACACGCTGCACGACTACAGCTACAACGTCGAGAAAGCAAACGCATACATACGGGGACGACTGTTCCGACCTCCACACGGCTGGATGCGACTGGCACAGTATGCCCTGCTGTCACGAAAGTACAAAGTGGTGATGTGGGACCTCGTGACACGCGACTATTCCAAATGGATGACTGCACAGGGCATCGTCAACAATGTCAAACGCTATGCACGGCCCGGTAGCATAATAACGTTTCACGACTCGCTTAAATCTATCGAGAAACTGCAAACGGCACTGCCCGAGAGCATTGAATGGCTTCGCTCTGAGGGGTACGACTTCAAAGTCATTATGTAACGACGCAAAGAAAACCTTGACTCTATCAACCAATATGAAAAAACTATTAACCACATTGACCATTGCCATAGCAGCACTGTCAGCACAAGCTGCGATGCTGCCAGAGGCGAAATTCCGTCGACTGGACACCCGCGACGGACTGTCGAGTTCACAAGTGAACTGCGTATTCCGCGACTCAAGGGGATTCGTCTGGATAGGGACATCGTACGGACTGAACCGTTACGATGGCTACCACTTCAAGACCTACTACTCCAACAACCGCGACACTACAACGATACGCGACAATTACATCACACAGATTTACGAGGCCTTCGACGGTAAGCTTTGGATACAGTTGGGCATGGACTACTGCGTCTACGACCCCGTGACCGAGAGTTTCGAGCGTAACGCCAGCAGGGAACTGGCAAAGCTTGGCATTGAGGGCGGCATAGAACGATTCTACATTGACAGCAAGAAGAACTTCTGGGTAAAACTCTACGACCAGGGAATGACCTTCTATAATCCGTACACGAAACACCGCCATGAGTTCAAGATGGGCTACGGTCCTCAGGAGCTGTCGCCCGACTGGGGCATCTCCCACTTCACTGACATGGGATCGTCCGTCGTCTACACCTCCTACAATGGCGAGATGGCATGCATGGACGGTGAGAAAGGACACGTGTCGTGGAAGAACTCCTGGATGAAACGCCACGGCGGACTGCACAATCAGGAATACAGAATATCCATCGACAGACAAGGTAACATCTGGGTGGCAAACCTCAGCAACCTGTTCTGCTATATACAGAAACACAAGCGTTGGTACACATCACTGCCAGAGCTGCTGCGTGCCTACGACATTGACGACTTCCCGTACGACAAACTCATCACATGGGGCGTGATGCCTGACCGCAAAGGACTGCTATGGGTGGCGACAGACCACGAGGGGTTGTTCGCCGTAGACCTAAAGAACCGGCATTTCAGACAGTTCAAGCATGAGAAGTTCGACCCTACTACAGTAAGTGACAACACACTGAAGAACATATACCAGGACTACGACGGCCAGATATGGATTGGCACAGACAAGAACGGCGTCAACCAATACCGCAAGTCAGCATCCTATGCCCACTACGCTGAACTGGGCGACGTAAACACCGCTACAGAAGACCTTTACGGCAACCTTTGGATCGGCACTAACGACCGCGGAATAATAGTCTACAACCCGAAGACAGGAGAACAGATACAACACTATACTCCTCAGAACAGCGGACTGGCAGGCAACGTGGTCATTGGTTCCATAACCGCCGACGACGGTTCTATCTGGATGGGGTCATACAACGGCGGACTGACTCACTGCATCCCCACCGGCAACAAAGCATCAGGAGAAGCTGTCATAGTGAACTACAGCGCCACAGGAAAGCCTGGCGATCTGGCCAACAGCAGTGTCTGGGGGCTTACCGAGGACAAATGGCACCGCATCTGGGTAGCACTGCTTGGAGGCGGCGTTCAGATGCTCGACCCGAGGACCGGCCACTTCACAACATGGAACACGGCTAACAGTCAGCTGCCGAGCAACTATCTCAGCAGTGCCGGATGGAACTCCAAGGGATGGCTGATGGTTGGCACGAGCTATTTCTACAGTATTATCAACCCTGTTACAGGAAGGCTGATAAACCGCCCCTTCCCCAACGCCAAAGAGCTGTCGAGTGCCGTCACCAATAGCATCTGCGTCATGGAAGACAGCCGGGGACTCGTCTGGCAAGGCTCCACTGCCGGCTTGTGCATCTACGACCCGCTGACAAAGAACGTTGAACGTCTTGACATGACAAACGGACTTTTCGACTCCGGTGTGACATCTATCATAGAAGATGGCGACCACGTCATGTGGGTAGTCACAAACCATGGTGTCTCGCGGATAATACCCAAGAAGGAAAACGGCACATGGTTGTTTACCATACGCAATTTCAACGAGCGCGACGGGCTACAGCCTGGAACATACAACCAACGGTCGGCAAGCCTTCTTCACGACGGTACCATCATTGTTGGCGGACAAGCAGGACTGGACTTCATCTACCCGCGGCTGATAAGTTCGAAAACATCAAAAGAACGTCCAGTCTTCAGCGGGCTGCTCGTCTTCGACCAAGAGGTTGACGCGGGAAGAGAATTTGAGGGACGCGTCATTATAAAGAAGGCACTCAGCCTGTGCGACCGTCTGAAACTGCGGTACTCTGAGAATAACTTTACCATTCAATTAGGCTCCAATGCCGGTTATGCTTCCAACGACAAACGATTCATATACAAACTCGAAGGATTCCGTGACACATGGAACAAAACCGTTGAGAACAACCCAAACATCTCGTTCATGTCACTACGCTATGGCGACTATAAACTGCGGGTGCGCATGCTTAATGACGATGGTACAATGGGCGAACAGGAAGCCGTTCTCGACATCACCATCACCGAACCGCTTTGGCGCACACGCTGGGCACTGTTGCTTTACGTTCTTACAGTGGCAGGCTTAGCACTGTGGTGGCGGCGCGTGTTCCTGCGCCATCAGGCCGAGCGTCTCAAGATTGAACAACTGCGCCGCGACACGGAGAAGGTGCAGTGGATGCATGAGATGCAGGCAAAGATGCAGGCAAAGAAGAACGCAGAGATCGAGAAAGAGGAAAAGCATAAAGAACTGCAGAGCGAACAAGAGACAGTGTTGGAATCCGGGCATGAAGGCACTGCTACAGAAGGAGCAGGCAAAGAAACTGGAGGTTCTGTACGCACAGACACTTTTGTACCTACATCGGCAGATCTCGTGGCCTACGTCCGCGGATTCTGCAGGAAATACCGTATGCCACCGGAAAGGCGGCTGCGCCTGCAGTTCCTGCCACTTGTCGACACGCTGACAATAGAGTTTGACCCCATACTCTTAGCACACGCCCTGAACATATTAGTTGACAACTCGGTAAACTTCTCACCAAGCGACAGCCGCATAAAGATTATGCTCGACAATATCGGCGGTCAGGCTGAGATACGCGTTGCCGATAATGGACTGGGCATTCCCGAGGATGCAAAGCCTTATATCTTCACTCCACCAGTAGCAAACGACAGCAGCATAGGACTGTATGAAGTGAAACGCATCGTCGAGAAGCATGGCGGATCAATACGTGCCGATGACAACACCCCTACGGGAACAGTATTCTTTATTACTATCCCCATCAGTTAAGACCACAAACAAAACGGTCGGCTAAGGTTTTCTCCAGAAACGGGCGGTGATGTCCTCGAACTCACCGCCCGCCTTTTGCATGTATAGACGCTGGTTAGTTGTCGGTTCTTTCAGTGGACCAAGGTGGCGGATGTACGGACCTATCTTTATATAGTCGAAATCGCTCTTTATTACGCCACGCGGCAGTCTCAGCCGACCACTGTACCACGCCACCTTAAACTCCGGATGCTCCTCGTGTATATACTGCGCCAGCATATTCACTCCCATCGGGTCGCCATCGCCGCCCATGAAGGCTATACAGGTGATATTGTGCCCGTACTGCCTGACGAAATCATCAATAGCACTGGCATCGAGAGGCATCCCAATATCATCCCACAGATAACGGCTGTGACAACCCGGACAGCGACACGGGCAATTACTGATGTTAATTGCCAGTGTCACCTCGTCGGGTATCTCTTGAAACACCACTCCGGTGTTAACATATTTCAGCATTTCCTGATATCACTCTTTCCAGTAACGGACAACGCATTGTGTCGCACTGTCAGCTCAGCTATGAGGCCACAGTCTAAGCCGTTGCATAGAAACGACGTGCGGCTTCCTCCTGTCGCGGCTGAGAGAAGTTCGAGACGCGCTTCAAGTAGCCAATGATGCGAGTCATGTAGTCGATGTTCTTCGAGTGGCAGACAGGGCACTCTTTAAGATACCGCTTGTCTATATGACCGCACTCGTTGCACACGGTGTTGGGAATGTTGAAAGTAAAGTAATTACATCCCTCCTTGGCTGCTACCTGAAGCAACTTCAAATACTGTTCCTTGGACAGATGCTCCTCAAGGTTCATGTGAAGGGCTGAGCCTCCGGTGAGATGCTCAATATAAGGTGCACCATGCAGCTTGAACTTGTCAAGGATGGTCAGTGAGTCGTCCTCAACAACGTAGAAGTAGGAGTTGTAGCAGTCGCGCGGTACAAAATAGCCGTCCTCACGGTCCCATTTGGCATGCTTAACGCCGACATTCTCTGCCGGAATCATCTCACAGTTGAACATCACCTCCTTGGTACGGTACTGCTTGTTGTACTTCTCAATAAGTCCCAGTATACCCTGCACGAAGTGCAGATAATCGTCGTTGGGAGTTATCTTCAGTCCCATAAACTCAGCAGCCTCAACCAGTCCGTTGATACCAATGGTGAGATACTGGCGTGAGATGTTGATGTATCCGGCATCGAACAGTGGCAACATGCCATGCTGCTGCAGCTCCTTGAGGTTCTCGTTGTAGGCCAGCTGAACCTTATGGCAAAGGTCTATGACATCGGCCAGATACTGCAGATAAGGCATCTTGTGGTTCACTGCATACTGTATGCAACGGTTAAGGTTGATGGTGAGCACTGACTTTGAACCGGTCGACACACCGCCGGCACCGAGAGTGTACGAGAATCCGTTGTCGGTAATCTCGTTACGCAGACGGCAGCACGAGGAAAGCGAGTCGGCGTTATTGCTCATATAGGTGAAGAAAGAGTGGCCCTCGGAGTACATCTCGGCCGTGAAGTCGCCCCACTCCTCGTCCTTCGGCTCGCCATTCTCGTCAGTCAGCAAGGCCATCGTCTCTACGGGAAAAGTCAGAAGGGTCTTCGTACGTTCCTTGTTGAACCACTTCATAAACCGCTTCTGCAGCCATGACAGTCCGTCCCAATCTGGCTTGGAGCCGTCAGGGAAGTAGAAGTCACCGAAGATGCTCTCGAAATAATAACGGTCGTAATACGCCACGTTCCAGAACACCGCCTGATAGTTACGTGCACCGGTAGGCTGGTTCAGTGTGTAGACTATCTGCTCGAAATAGTCTGTTATGACCTTGTCAATGGTGCGTTTCTTCAGACTTAGGTCGGCCTGCTGGTCAGCATGTTTCCAATAGTCCTGGCCGTACTCCTTCCCGATGAAATAGTTCATATACATAAGAAACTCGGGAGTCGCACATGCACCGCTGAGCATCGAACTGACCATAAACACCATATTGACGAACCCTCCGGCGAACGACTTCAGATTTGTCGGGGCAGTGGAGTTACCGCCGATGGACGTCGTACCGCCGATGAGCCACGGATACATCGTTATCGAGGCACAGTAGTTGGCCAGCGACGTCTCGTCGTTCTTATATATGAAGTGGTGGGTCAGCATGTCGATATACTTGTCGGCAAGTTCCTTCCCGTACATCTTCTTGATGCGATCGGTAAGAAGTCGACGGTTCAGACGGATGAAATTCGACTTGGGAAGCTCTCCGATAAGCGTGGCAATGTTCTTATGCTCAACATTGGCATTAGCATCGTACTTCGAACCCGTAGCGGCATTAACCGACTCCATGTATTCCGACAGGAACTGCATCTTCTGCAATGTCTCACGATCCTCGGTGTGCTGCTGACGATAGAGCATGAACGACTTGGCAACCTTGTAGAAGCCTTCGCGCATGAGCGACTCCTCAACCTGATTCTGGATGTCCTCCACGGTGATGTCATCATGGATGTCTAGGTGGCTAAGTATCCTAGACATGGTACCCAGGTCGGCAGGTTCCTCAACACTGTCGAACGCCTTGATGACGGCGTTCATAATCTTGTCAAGCGAGAACTGGTCTTTCGAGCCGTCTCTCTTTGTGATAGTAAAATTCTTTATTTCCATTTTTATGGTCAGTTAATATTTAAGTCGTTCTCTCATCAAAAGTTGCACGTTTTGGATAACTTTTCTCTTCCGTCTCCTGAAAAAGTTTTCCGTTTTGGAAAACTCTAACAGGCTGCAAAGTTACAAAATTATCCGGATACGCCAATAGTTTAAGTCTAAAAAATGTATAAAAAATAATCTGCCTCTCGCATAACTCAGATTTTATCGCTACCTTTGCAAAGCTAACAACGGAAACAGACAAAGCCAATGAAAAGAGACAATATCAACCAAGTGCTACAGCGCAACGTAAAGGCGTTGGCACTGCACACCGACGACGAGTTGCGCATGATGCCCGCAGCAGAGGCACCGCTGCCTTCTGTCGAGGATGTACGGAGAATTATCGAGCTGGTAAAGCGCATCATCTTCACCGACTATTTTCACAAACGGCAGTCCGACGCTAAGATGCGGTCATACGCCATCGGAGTGTATATGGAGGAGCTCTACGACGTGCTGCGACGCCAGATAGCCTGCGGCCTGCAGTTCTGCGAGGAATGTACCGAGGGCGATGTCAAGGCCGCAGCCCAGGAGATAGCACTTCGGTTCATCGACCAGCTGCCGGAAGTCAAACGGCTGCTTTACACGGATGTTGAGGCAATGTTCCACGGCGACCCTGCCGCCACGAACTACGGCGAGGTGATATTCTGCTACCCCGTCATCAACGCCATGACTCACTACCGCATTGCGCATGTGCTACACTTGATGAAGGTGCCCGTCATCCCGCGTATCATCACCGAGCAGGCGCACTCACGTACCGGCATCGACATCCACCCGGGAGCAACCATCGGCGAGTACTTCTCTATAGACCACGGCACCGGCGTCGTCATTGGCGAGACGACCATAATAGGTTCACACGTATCGCTATACCAGGGTGTCACACTCGGTGCAAAGAGCTTCAAGTACGATGCCGACGGCAATATGCTGAATGTCCCGCGCCATCCGATCATTGAAGACCATGTCACCATCTACTCCAACGCCTCCATCCTGGGACGCATCACTATTGGTCACCATTCTGTCGTAGGCGGAAACATCTGGGTCACCAACGATGTAGCACCATACTCACGCATTCAGCAGTCGAAAGCCGTCGACACATCCTTCCAGGACGGACTTGGCATCTGACGTCTTCACATTTGACCCGAATGCTATGAGGATAATAGTGTCAAGCGAGATTGAGCGCGTATGTCCGGAGTTCATCGGGGCATACGTTGAGGCTAATGTCGTCAACAGCCCCTACAGCGAGGAGCTATGGGCTGAGATTGAACGGTGGTCCGAGCGTTTCCGGAGCGAGCTGACAACCGAATCACTGAAGGAGATGACAAGCATCGCCGCTACGCGCCGTATCTATAAGATATGTGGGAAGGATCCGTCGAGGTACCGTCCTGCGTCAGAGGCACTCATAAGGCGTGTCTTACAGGGTAAGGAACTCTATCAGCGCGACACGCTGGTCGACCTTGTCAACCTTGCCTCTATCGCATATGGCTATAGCATCGGCGGTTTTGATGCCGACACCTTTGTGGGCGACACTCTGACACTGGGCATCGGACGCGAAGGAGAACCATACGAAGGTATCGGACGCGGACTCATCAACATCCACGGGCTGCCTGTCTATCGCGATGCCAAGGGAGGTGTGGGAACGCCCACGAGCGACAACGAGCGCACAAAGATGACTCTCGAGACGCGTCGCCTGGTTGTACTCATCAACGGATATGACGGCAATGAGCAGCGTGTACGGGAGAATGCG
>Ga0247609_10003482_pt1 | contig 15972 bp, 11 predicted proteins | sample 172DNAGHGlowgp2_FD_193487 | JGI IMG/M metagenome (GOLD analysis project Ga0247609, IMG submission 193487) | Sheep rumen microbial communities from Palmerston North, Manawatu-Wanganui, New Zealand - 1728 DNA GHGlow gp2 | ecosystem: Host-associated > Mammals > Digestive system > Stomach > Rumen ...
ATTCGAATAACAATCCAATATTTGGATTAATTATTGTAAATTAAAATAATTAAATGTATGTTTTCAAAAGCGCCTTAACTCTTGGGTATACATATTTTAAATGCCCTGCATTGTTCGGATGTGTTCCATCTGGTTGATAAGCTGTTCTAAATGCTTCAATCCATGGTTTTAAATTCATTGACCGCAGAAAGTCAATAAACTCATATCCTCGTTTGTAACATACATTTTTAATAGCATCAACATATTGAAGTGCAACATTGTTGTTTGTGTTATTGTTATCGTTATTTGCGTTGTATCCTCTCCATGCTCCAGGCCCACCAACGATAATTTTAGCAGATGGATTTATAGATATAACATTGTCAATAGTTGTGTTGATACATCCGCATATTGTACTTGTTCCTGTGTCAGTTATATCTCCAATAGATGTGCCGTCAATAATATCGGATACATCATTAAAACTTCCAAAAATGAATACTATATCAGCATCACTTCTTACACTTAAGGCTTGTGCATAAAATGGTTTATTGTCTGATGTTGGTTTGTGATATCCAGCTCCACTATATGCTACTACGCTGACGTTTGCACCATCAACACTCTGAAGTAAATCTGTATATTTAACGGATGCCGTGCCATTTACCGCCGACCAACTATCACCTATTATATCAATTTTAATTCCATTCAATGGGCTTAAATTATTTTTAAGAGTCGCTATATCTTCCTCGTTTTGTGTGACCCTACTATTCAATGATTGAGGTGATATCTTCTTAACCACCAATACAATTTCATTCCCGCTATTTACAATTTCAAAAGAAGAAAAAATAATACCGTTAACACCTGCTGGGATAGTAACCTCTGTGGTTGTTGTTGATTGACTATAATCAACAACAGTACTGCCGTTGAACATAACCCACGACATTGCACTCCATTCTCCCCTACCTGTGTATTTGTATTTATCTCCCTCTGATACTGTGATTTTGTTGGTTACAAGATAATGGAAATTAGTTTGCGCATTATCAACTACCCCTGTTCTTATTAAGTACCCAGAACTCTCTGTTGTTTCATAAGAAAATGTAGTTAGCGCATTACTAATATCCGACACTTCAATTTCGATTGTATCAACTCGTTCATCAAGGTCTGCCAACTCTGGAATATCAAAGACTTTTAAGTATCCGAAGTCGTTGTATCCTGTATATGTCTCACCCTCACAAAAAACATAGTTTGTCTTATTCTTCTGAACACTAACCCTGACATATTTTGCATTACTTGGGCTTGTAATAATATTACTGGATGGCATATTAGAACCAGAAATAAAAGTCTTGTCCATGCCGTACCAACAAACATAACAATACGTTGCCGCAATTCCATTTAAATACCACAGGCTGTATATTGTATTTGGTTTTACTTCTGCATATCTATTGCAGGCTAAAAAATTATCAGATGCAACAAAATTGCCATTCAAAATGCTCCAAAACCCATTCGTGGTTTCTACGCTGTCTTTATCGTATCCATTTAAAAGGCTTTGGGCATATATTTTATCTACAGTATTGGAAAGCGAAGTAAGACTTTCCTGATTGTATTGAAAATCGTTAGAAAATAAAGCAAGATAACCCGTAAGGGTTATCTATAAAGTATTTTAAAGAAATATAAATTCTGTTTCTAACGATGTATCTAATGATTTAAATAGTTTAAAGGATGAGTTAAAGAGCGCTATAAACGATATTAACAACGATGTAATGTCCTTGCGTTTTATCAATGGCATACAAGTTGAAACGATCTACGATACATTTAGTGCTGCGCCGTCAAACAAATGGGTTTTATATCCTGTTACGGCTGGAGATAGCGTTTATATCAAGGCACCAGGAAGATACTCGGTTTATTATACGATATTCACCGAATATGTAAATCCTGTTATCGGAGAGACCCCGCCTTATGCCACAGGGTATAGTGGCGGGCTGACAAAATTGGTAGCACTGCAAGACGCGACTATCACAATTCCGTCTGATGGCAAATATTTAGTCTTCAGCCCGAACAACGCTACTGTATCGGCGCGAACACTGACGATTAACGGCGTAAGCGTCGACGAATTATATACATCTGACAATCTCCGTGAACGTATCGTTGCGCTTGAAGATGGCAAACTTGATAATAACTTTGGCGAATCGAATGCTGGGAAGACTCTGGTAATCGATAGTAATGGCGATGTAGCGCCCGGAAATGTACAAGTGGCCATTGACGCAACGCTGACACATTCCGGCGAGGCCGCTGACGCAAAAGCTACTGGGGACGGACTGGCTGGCAAAGTTGATAAGTTTCAAGGGGCTAATCAATCCGGTAAAACATTAAAAATCGGACAGGACGGGTATGTTACAAATGAAGTTGTAAATATTCCTGCAATTGACTCAACGCTTACCCTCAGTGGATATGCCGCTGAGGCAAAAGCTACTGGGGACGGAATTGCCGCAAAACTTAACAAACCTGCCGGAAACGGAACGAACGGTCAGGTGCTTACTTCAGATGGCACAGGCGGGACATTATGGTCTAATCCGATTCAGCCCTCCGCGCAGGATATTGCAAGCGCGGTTAACGCGTGGCTCGACGAGCATCCAGATGCCACGACTACCGTTGAAGACGGCTCGATTACTGCCGCTAAGATCGCCGATACGTTTATGCCTTATATTACGGCGGCAACGCTTGTTTCAACGCTCGCCGAACTCAGCGCGGCATTCAGCGCCGGGAAAAGCGTTATCATACTCAAAAGCGGCACGAATTTCGAGGTCAGTTCTCAAATCAACGTGCCAGCAAATACCTATATCATTGGATATAGCGCGACAATTAAAAGAGCAGATGCGTTCGACGGCGTACTTCTTCGGCTTGCCAAGAACTGCAAAATTGAGGGCGTTAGTATTGACGGAAACCGCACGAATACCACAGCACCGACTTGGGATACGACCACGGAAATCCGGGTTGGCGCGGACGGGAACTGCATTATCGACAATGTCTGGATCGCTCACGGAAACGAAGCCATTATCTGTTATGGTGATAATACCATCGTACGTGGCTGTAAGATCACGGACTGCGGAGGCAACGCCATCCATTTCAGCGGCGGCAATAATACCAGAGTCGAGGACTGCGTTGTTATCGGATGCAACAAAAAATCTGGAATGGGCCATGAGGACGGCTGTATCATCTGGTCTGATCAGTGCAACTATATCACCTGCACAGGTAACTGGGTCGAGGATGGAATTTCCGGCTTTGGTTCGCTCGACTGGGAAAATAATGACAATGCGAAGATTATTGGCAACACGATAAAGGATTGCCGTGCTTCGGCGATTGACATTACATCCGCAGTCAAATTCCCAAAAAACATCATAATATCCGGCAATCATATCATCAATTCCAAAAAAATGATCGTTGCTAACTACCAATCGGATAAAGTGATGTCAAAATCCATCGTAATTGACGATAACTACTTCTACGCGACCGATTTGGACGCGAGATACGTAGACGGGATCATCATATCCAACAATATTTTTGATGATTGCTATGTAATCGCTATTTACTGTGAACACGCCATTGTCAAGGCAAACAAAATCGACACAAACAACGCAACCGCCATCTATTGCGACTACAGCAATTATATCGTTATTGCTGATAACGATGTACGCTGTGTGCAATACGGTGTTAGAATTTATAATGCGAATAATGCCGTGGTGGACAGTAACATCATACGTCAGAAATACCATACAAACAATCCGAACGAACCCGCAATTAAAACAGCATTGGACGCGATGAATTCGTCAATTACGAACAATAAATTGTTTGTATATTACGGATTCGGAATTTATCTGTTCGATAATGCTACAGTTATCGGAAACAGCGTTGACTGTGCCGCAAACACAGTTAAAGGGCTTCAATTAAACAATAATCGAAGTGGGAGCGTCTGGATTGGGAATACGTCAAATGGCGGTATCAGCATTACTCCGGGATCAAATAGCTATGCGGCGGGGAATATTGCGTCAACATCGACAAGCTTCCTCAAAGTAACGCAGGCTTTTACAAATGTAACAAGTAACAGGGAAGGCGCATGCCTTTACGGGGACGAATACGCATTTATTTTGACCGCTGATGATGGGCACACTCTGCCAAGCGCTATCACGATAGAAATGGGTGGAACAACGCTGGTCGCTGATACTGGGTACAGCTATAATTCCGAAACTGGCGAATGTGTGATCTTCAAGGTGACAGGGGCTGTAACTATAACAGCAAACGGAATATAAAGGACACATTAAATCACGATTCAACTAACCTAAAGCAGGATTTAAAATAATACAAATAGCCCAGAGGCTTTAAGCCTCTGGGTGTTCATTAATCAAACGGATATGGATTATTAGCATAATAATCATGTTTAGGCAGATATCTATAAACTCCTGTAGATGCAGCGTCTTTGTTAAGTTCCTTTTCAAAATTATTAAGATCTTCTTCTGTTACAGTTCCATCCACTAAAGAATTCTCATCCTCAGATGGAGTGTATTTTAAATTAGCACCATTTATAGTTAACACAACTTTCTTAACAGGTTTCTTATTAGTTTCAGTATTGTTCATAGTATTAATCCTCCTTAATTATAATTATGTGAGATGGATATTAAAATTTTACAAAAACACAATATATTCAGGGCTGGAGAAATCCAGCCCTGTACTAATATCTATTTATTTTTCTTTACAAATTAAGTTCATTAATATCCCGCCAGCTAAGTTGCCCATAATGACTATAGAGATTACTTCTAAAGCAATAATAGGATTCACGCTAGGCATTCCATCAAAAATATCTATTAAGAAATAGTATATATCAGCGATACAGTGTTCCGATCCAGAAACAATAAAAACAACCACCGACAAAATTACTATAATATTTGTATTTTTATCTTTAGCAGCATTAAGTACCCAGACTGCTATAGCAATACATATTTCACATATAATAGCACTACAGAATAAATTAAGCGGAGATTTATCTATCTTGTTACAGCATATACTATAGGCATCTAATTTAGTCTGCACTGATATTACAGCAATTATTAAACAACCTAGAGCATTACCTAATAAGACTATAATATAGTATAATGGATTATTTGGTTTGCCAACTGGTCTTTTATATGATTCAGATAAATTAGAAACAATATTACATACCCTTCCAGTAAATAAATCGTAATGTAAATATAATACAGATAATAATCCAATAGAGAATAATAGCGCTGCTATATAACGATTATTCTCATAGGTTTTGATATAAATATAACCACCTAAAGATATCATCATCCCAGCAGATATAGAACGCTTTAATAGATTTTTCATATTAAATAAACCGCCCTTTCTTAAAAATAAATAATATCCATCTAGGGATAAACCCTAGATGGATAAATATTATTGTATTATTTATTCATGTTGAAGCTGAGCATATGAATACCACTGTCTGGTATTAAACTCTCTCTTACGATCTTTTGAATAGGAGCGTGTACTTGTTAAGTAACCCACCACACGTTGATATGTATCCATTACTGGTTCTCCACAATGTGGGCATACATCAGTACCAACAAATCCATGATGATTCTTACATTCATTAATGCGTGTGCAGAATGCAAAATAAATAACTCCCTGCTTTGCAATATAATTAAGCATTTCCCATGCTGTTTCTGTATCATTAAAGGGAGCCTCAAGATTTATATGAGCTATCGCTCCGCCAGAACATTTAGCATCTAAAATAGAACTAAGTCTAATCTTTTCTTGAATTGTGCATTTCTGAGAAAGTGGAATCCACTGATTGCTATAGATGAATTTATCATTCTTCTCATATAAATAATTATCCTTTTGGCAAAGAATAATAGCAGCTCTTTCTGCTGGGACACTTTCAATATTAAATGAATAATCTGCTGTAAAGTTATCTTTAACATCATTTAATACTTTAAATATCCTATCAGCAAATTCAATGCCCTCATCGGTATATGATGCATTATCAAATTCATCTTTCTTAATATACCCAAATGCTTCGATTACTTCATACAAACCAAGTATGCCGAGCGTTGAGTATTGTTTTGACATCTCCACACCACCATCACAATAGTTAGGAAGAAGACCCTTTTCAATATTACGCTTAATAATATGCCTCTGTACGTCTAGTACTTTGCAGCATAGCTCGGCTCTGTCTCTAAGAAGTTTTAAATACTTTTCTTCATCCTTACCAGTTTCATATGTGATATGCATAAGATTAATGGTATTAACCTTAACAGATCCAATGGATAATGCAGTACCACCGATACTATTAATAAATGCATCCAATTTACTAGTATCGCTGAGCAATCTACAACAATTTGACAAGACCCCCACGTTATCACTCTGGAAGAAGTTAGAATCATTCCACTTACAGTTATGATCTGAGCACCATCTAGCAAATTCTTCATCAACGAATTTACCATTCTGATATAATAATGAATATGTTAAAACTGGGAATGTAAACATATTCTGTTCTCTGATCTTGCTGACAACACGCATGAATGTTTTCTGATGTTCCATAAATTCATCAGTGTAATCTATAGCATAAGTACCATCAGGGAATTGTACTCCGCCAAATAAAGCTTCATAATAATTTCTATCAAAAATAGATACATTAAGGACAAATATCTTGTATTGAACGTCACTTCAATAGCTCTATATATCACTATATACGTTGAGACTATATCACATAGATATATTACTGTTACCATAATATACCTACCGCACCACTTCGATTTAAACGGGCTTACTCCAGAGATTGCCGTACCATTTTAATGACTATGGCTCTACTCTACTTGCTTCGTGTGATTTAGAATCACCTTATTTTCAACCTACCTAGAATAGAGGTTATCATTTAAACTTATTCTATTTAGATATTTCTATCATTGTAGATATCTAGCTTTCGATAGTCGTTGAACCTTCCTATATATTTATAGGCTTGGCTGCTGGTTAAACATTATTAACAATCTTTTAGCACTCTATTAATAAATAGAGTTTTTATTTCAGCATAGATCATCTCTCTAATTGTTTCCGATTTTTATCACCATAAATGGATAGAGAGCTTTAGCAACTTCCAGCAATTCAATGCGTTTTCATATATTTAGAATAAATGCATGGCACACCTAATTTCATGCACTCTGGTCCACCCTCAAGAATGGCTGATTAATTCTATATATGAATTTCTGGAATGATTGTTCTATATAATACTCCGGATCTTTAATATAATATCCATCTTCAACATCTTTCTTCCAGAAATAATAACTCCATATGAGGACATTAGGTAATCCGCACGTTTTACCAACATGTGCTATTTACTGACTATATCTTCATCCATAACAATATTATACCCTTTCATATATAATACTTAAATTTATTATGGAGATGCGCGCTTGGGTCAAGGAATTTCACCTTAAACCTACTCCTTTCGGATAGTCGATACACCTTCTAATAAATTAATTAGCTTGGCACGGGATTATATAGCTCCTCCCCCGTTAGCACGTAGTTATTTATTATCTACGCACACCCTACAATTATAGGTTCACGCATTATTTTGCAAGGGAATTACTTCCCAAGGGAGCCATGGGTAATTTAGCTCCAGATGTTCTATTACTAGCAAAATTAACGAATTCTTTTACAAAATCGATAAATGTGATAAGATGCTTTGCTGGCTTTGCAGAATCATCTCCATCAAAATATAAACCCTTTTCAGCAAGATCCTTAAGAGAATATGCAAAGCAATAACTGCGGAACGAAGCACTACATGCATCATGCATGTACAACTGCCCTATCCATTCTGCTCTAAGCCATTGATTAGCTTTAAAAAATCCAAACTTCTTTTTAATCTCATAATAAATTTTATTAAATGCTAATACTTTAGCATGTGGCTTTGCCATCTCCCTTTCCAAGCACACAATATCTTTATGTGATACATTTGAATTAGCATCAACGGATTTATCTGCAACAGTTCCATTCTTATCAATGAAATTATCAATAAAATCAGTATATGAAAGCTGAGAATCTGCAAAGCCGTTAAGCTTAGCAATCTTTTCACCAAATTCATTCTGAAGAGCATTATATTGTGTTATAAAATCTTTATCAAGAGAAATATCGATTTCAAGAGTTGAAGCCATAATCTATATATACCCTCCTATTATTTTATAGCGCCATTACTATAATTACTATTAATTATCATCACTTATATTAAAGACTATTGACCCACTTAATAGCGTCACCAAAAGTCATCATTCTTCCATCTACCTCTAGACCTGGAGCTGACATCATACCTTTAGATTGCATAATATCAACATCCTCACAGGTTGTATATTCAACATTCTTTTCTTTAAGCTTAGCTTCTAGCACTCCGCATTTAGGACAATGAGTAGTATAGAAAGTTACATTGGTATTGTTGTTCATTTTTAAACTCCTCCGTTTAGTATAAAATATTTACGACATTATAGCTCTTTATATCAATAATATAATTTCAATTTATCTTGATAATCTAAGCCGTGTGTCGTGATTACTCTAATGTGTCAGCTAGAATAATTTCTCATTCTGAACCTATTGATATTTGTCTAAAAGAATCCTATATAGCATATGAAGATTTAAATCTCTAAGGGAAGAAAGAGAACTAGTATAATTATTAATATATGGAAATATTATGACTTTTACAAAATAGTAAATAATTCCTATAGGAGGTTTATATATAAGATGAATAGTAATAATGATACATTTATCAGACAACAGATTCGACCTAAGAAAGAAATCACCGGAAGTATAGATGGATTATCATTCGCTGATCTTGTAGAGGAAGAACCGCAACGTTTAGATAAGCATAATTATTATCTTAATATTGCTGATTCTGTATCTATGAGAGGAACGTGCTTAAGAAGAAACTATGGAGCAGTAATTGTAAATAATGATGAGATTATCAGTACTGGTTACAACGGAGCTCCCAGAGGAAGAAAAAATTGTTCAGATTTAGGATATTGTATCAGACAGAATTTAAATATCCCTAGAGGGGAACGATACGAAATGTGTTTATCTGGAGATACTTTGATTAAGTTATTGAATGGTAATTATATAACCATAAGAGACTTTGCAAATATTGAAGGGGCTTTATGGGTTTATACAGTTGATGATAGAACTGGAGCTATTATACCAACATTGGCACATAGTGCAAGACCAACCAAAATTGCAGATATGATTGTTAGAGTGCATTTTGATGACGGTGGCTTTATAGATTGCACAGAAGATCATAGGATTTTAATGAGAGATTTAACCTATAAAGAAGCTGGTAAATTAATGGTTGGAGATTCTGTCATGCCGTGTAATTATATATTTCAAAATGCTAATCATGAATATGTACATAATACACCAAACATGAGAGAGGAGTCTCGTTGGGTTTTAAAATCTGATGATATTAGAGCTAGTACTAATATTATAGAAACACATAAATTAGTATATGAATATTTTCATGGCCCAATTCCTAAAGGATATGTTGTACATCATGAAGATTTTAATCCGCATAATAATACTCCAGAGAATCTTGTGCTTTTAACTAAAGAAGAGCATATCTCTATTCATAATTGCTATAATATTCAGCATGGTTTAACAAGTTTTGGAACTACACAATCTGCATTAAAAGGTATTGCTACGCAAAAATATCTTTTTGAGAATGATGAAAATTATAGAAATAAAAAGATAGAAGTTGGTCGTAAAAATATGACGAATAACTGGAATAACGAAGAATGGAGAAAGATGATGGAGCCACATCAAGTTGCTAGCGGCGCCAAATTAGCAGCAAGATTTAATAAAGATCCTGAAGTTATTAGAAAGCGTCATAGAGGAATGAATGCCAGAGCAATATCAGAATTACTATTTAGAATGAAACAGGCTGGAGATGAGAGAATCATAACTATGGATAATTATGACATTATTCGTAGTGACTATGCAGGTACTGGCACTAGAGGAGGTCAAATTCAAATACCAAAACTGGCTACTATTTTGAAAAATTATGATACGTTTGAAGAAGCATTAAATGCTGGTATTAATTATAATCATAAAGTGATGGCAATAGAGTATTTACCGAATACCCAAATAGTTTATGATTTAACAGTAGAAGGGCCTCCGAATTTTGCTGTAGTTACATCTCCAGGACATTGTATTTTGGTACATAACTGTAGATCCGTTCACGGTGAACAGAATGCTATAATTAGCGCTCCTAGGAGTAAGATGATTGGAGGTACACTATATTTATGCGGTAGAGATAAAGAAACTGGAGAATATATTAAAGATGCTGATTGCTGTTCTATGTGTAAAAGAATGATTATAAATGCGGGAATTTCTAAAGTAGTAATACGTGATACGTATAATGATTATAGAGTAATACCTGTAGAGTATTGGATAGTAGATGATGATAGCTTAAATGGTGGTATGGGATATTAAACGGCAAAACTTACAGGAGGAATGCTAAAGCGATGACTAAGATACCATTTGATTGTCTAAGCGAAGAGCAAAAGAAGAGTTGCTATCATAGCTATGTGAAAAGTATTATATATGAACTTGGAGATAATGCAAAATATATGACATATGAGGAATGGTGCAATAATTGCCATAAAATATGTGTTACGGATTTTATTGATAATACAATTTAAAGCGGGTTTTAAAATTATTTCTAATAAAATCTATTTTATTCCAGGAGGGATTGCTCCCTCCTGGATTAATTATTATACATTCTTTAGAAATGCAGTATAAACATCTGCGCATTGCCAATATCCTGATTCTACAGGATGAACGCCACCGTTTGCAATTGGACTGAAATATGTAGTTGTATTTCTAGCATTTACTTGAACCTCTTCCATACCCATATTATATACAGTATCAAGACAAAGATTTAATGGAATAACATAAATGTTTTCGCTTTCTCTATTTTGATATTTATCTATTAGATTTTTAACCCATATAATATTATTTCTTTTATACCTATTCCTAGTCTGTCCATTTTTATATGCTTTACCATAAGCATCCTGTGAATAGTTTGGTGGTATAGTCAATACAATACAGATTTTAATATCTGGATCAAGATCTTGTATTTGAGATATAGCTCCATCGCATAACGTGTTTAGATAAGCTATTTCTGTATTTAAAGATGCGTCATCATTATAACCGAATGTATCATTAATACCAAGATTTATAAAGAAATAATCAGGATGCATAAATCCGGTCTCTGAGAAATAATTTGCAATATCAAATGTTTGTGTAGTTTCATTATAAAATGGATTATCTACTGTGCCTCTACCGTCTGTATATGTTTCACTAGCAGATGTATAGTATGTACGCCATTTCCAGCCAGACCTACCTTCATGATTATTTGGAGCAGTCCCTCTGGTTCCTAAAGTTGTAATAGACATAACATCTTCTGATAGGTTTTCATTCAATTTTGTAACACAAATACCATTATTTGTAGTGGAATCTCCAAGCACAATAATATTATAATGCTCATCAGCTTTAGCAGATGCAGAAGCTACATAAATAGTACCAGTTTTTGATATTGTTAGATCATCTTTAGTAACCCATATTGTAATTGAATGCTCTCCAACTTCTGCTTCAGTTGGTGTAACTGTAAAGCATCTTTCCATATGCATTCCCATATTACAACTTACATCAAATTTATAATCCGTATCATGCCCATCTACAAGATTATCAAAATAGATATTAAATTCATAACCAACCAAAGCATACATTTTCAATGGTAAATTAATAATAAAATCATTATCTTCAGTCGAAGCAGCATTTTCATCTATATAAATATAATCAGGATTTATAATTGCTCCGGTATATTTTGTATAATTTGTATGGGTATCTCCTATTTCTAACATTGATTCTATAATATTACTACTGCTATTTGAGAATCTATAATATGCTGTAAATGGTGGTGTAGTAAATATAGTTGTTTCTGGATTTAAATAACCAGATATAAAAGCCTTATTAGAATCATAAATACAATATCTATAACTATCATATGAATTGCGTTTATTAGTAAATATATATGTAGTATTTGGTTTTATAGCTATAAAATCTGAAGCAGTATGATTTGCATTAGTTAAAGCATCACCATTTATTTGACTAATATAATATCCGCTAATTAGTGTAGATTCATCTATTAAATTCTTGCTTTGTATAAAAAATGTAGTATCTTCTGGTGTAATTAACGATGCTTCTTCATCATTTTCTTTTATATATTTAGGATCTATTGTAATAGAATAGTCTTCATAACCAGTAAAAGTATCACCTTCCTCTATTTGTATACGCACATTATCAATAGATTCTTCTTTAGTAGCAAATGAAAATCGTATATAATGACAATTTTCTGGAGTTGTAAATGTATAACCATTTATAAATTCATAACCAGATACCGCATTTTGTCCGCCGTTAATAACTTTTTTGGCGCTATTAAATAAACAATAATACACACTTCCAGCAGAATGATTTTGAGTTAACGTACTATAAAAGTATAAAGTATATGTTGTATTTGGTTTTATTTTTACATAATCAAATAATGTATAATTTTCATTTTGCCCTATATTACCATTATTTGAAATATACCCGACTTGATGGGTCGTAGAATCTTTATCAAATATATTTTTACCTAATGTAAAAAATGTAGTATCTTCTGGTGCAATAATTGGTTTTTCAGTATTTTTTAACAAAACATTATTTGGCAAATAATATTTTATATTGTTTAACTCTTCTTTGGTGCCTTTATACAAAAAGTATCCGGTTTTTATATAAGTATAATTTGTGGAAATAAAAGCATAAGCAGTATTTTCTGGCATTTCTATTTCATAATTATTAGCAATCATATTATAATATAAAGTATTATATTCTGAATCTGTTATAATAATTCTATTAAAGTTAATATATGAAGAATAAGTTTCGCCGCTTTCAACTGCAAATTTATATACATTAAAATCTGGATAGTCTCTAAAATATTTAGTAGTACTAGTAGAATAATAAATTTTACCTTTTATTATTTCTATAGGATATATAATTTTACCATTATCTTCTCCCATATCTATATCTTTTAAATGAGACCATAAAAATGTATTATTTTCCAAATTATTAATTTTTACATCTTGATCAACATTGTATTCGGATAAATTAGATACATCGTTAGAAACAGAATTTATATTTCTTTAAAATGATTTATAGATAACCCTTACGGGTTATCTTGCTTTATTTTCTAACGATTTTCAATACAATCAGGAAAGTCTTATTTCGCTTTCCAATACCGTATTTAATTTAAATACAGATTTAGATGAGTTACTTGATAGACCTAACGATGTTTTTACTGGATTATTGTCTGGAAAGATTACATCTACATCTACGACGTACTCAAAAGAGCTAACAGATGAAATTGTAGTTGAAAGCGGTAAACTGATTACATACCAAATAAATAATATTGGTACCTCAGACTCAACGAAAATTACTAATATTAAATTAGCAGTATACAGATATAATGCCAATCATGAGAGAGTAGGAACCAACAACTATACAGATACTATTACGGTTACGGTGCCTAACAACACTGCATACATCAAGTTAGGGATAATAGCTACTACAAATAATGCAGCGGTTGGCGAATCGATATATTGCGATACAACTATTTTTTATGCCGATGAATCACGCGACACTTATTTGGGGGACAATGTAAAGGCCAAATCAGCAAATGTCGTAGGACTGGCGACATTAATTGAGAATGTTGATTCCATCGACTCGCGTGTTGACGTTTTGGAAGATAATGAAATTAATCTTGTTGAATCTGGAAATATTAAAACAGGCATTTGGGAGCATTTAACATGGTCAAGCACAAACGGATTTATTACGGAATCCGATACCGTACAAAATCACGCTATTATGAAATTGCCAGGAGAGGTTTTGGGTGGACAGTATTACACGCTCGCATGGGATAACGAGGTTCGCGCACGTGTATATCTCTATGAATTTTCCGATAATACATACTCCCCAGCGGCACTCGCCAAAAGTCCTGTCGAAAATTGGTTACCGTATAACAGTTCCACACATGAGTACGCATACAAGCAACAAATACACTTAGATGCAAATACAAAATATGCCGCAGTTATGGTTTATCTATCTGCCGGTGCGGATAGTTGGGAGAATTTAATACTTAACAATCTGTATCTTCAGCCGGGAATGGACGCAACAGGGTATGTCGAATCTGATGTTATTGCAACAAGCAAGATTTTCAGCACAAGAATCTTTGATCAGTTATCATCTGGTAATATTGTTGACGGTGTTCCACTGCCGCCTGAGTATTACAACGAACAGGGATATTTATACAATAAATGTGAACGAATAAACGCTGTTCTGTCAGACATTGCGGTTTATGGTGATGCGTTCATATTCGTAACGGATCAACACTGGTATCTTAATGCAAAACAATCACCTAAATTGATCAGATATATTGCACGGCACTGCCATATCCCGAGACTGATATCCGGTGGCGACACAGACAACGGTGGAAGTGCAGAACTGTGTAAGCTGTATCGATATGCGTTTAACGGAAATATTCATCATGTTGCTGGAAATCATGATTTAATGACATCCAACTACAAAAAATCGGACGGTGCAATTTTGTACTATATGATGGATATGATGAATGATAATCAGATTGGGAATAATTACGGACATTATTACTATATCGATTGTCGCCAACAGAAGATCAGGTACATTATACTGTCCGCATTTAGAGGTGGTGGCGATTCTGGCTCTGCTGTGTATGATTACAGCGCAGAACAGTTGCAGTGGCTTACTACAGAAGCTCTTAATACCCCGGATGGTTACGGGATTGTTATTTTCACGCATTTTATTATGAACGCAACAATTCCATCAGCGGCAACCAGTTTTGTAAATGCTATAGACACCTATGCAGGAAACGGGAAAATCATTGCAGTCATACAGGGTCATACACACTATGATGGGCTATTTGCAACTGCAACAGGAATCCCCGTAATAACGACAACATGCGATAAAAACCAACCGTGGATAAGCGGAGGCACAGATATGGAACCGTGGTTGGCTGCCGGCAGAACAAGTGGAACGATTTACGAGCAAGCCTTTGATGTTATTGGGGTTGACGCTGTTAATGGTATAGTTCATGCAATTCGCATTGGCAGCTTGGCAATGAACAATTATACTATTCCTGCAAACGCAGATTTCGCGTCCAGTGGAGTTGCGGAGGAAAGAGTTGTACATTGCTATCCTGTAGTTGTTAGCGGAAGTACAGTTTTAACTCCTACAATAGGCGGTGTAATTACATGGGGAATATCAAATACCAGCGTTGCAAGCGTGTCGAACGGTACAGTGACTAGTGTTTCCGCTGGGCATACTTTTGTTTATGCGACAAATGAAAACAGGCAGTATGAAATCTGGTCTATTGTAGTTGACTAAATGATACTTTAAGTTAGAGTAATAACCAATTTAAAGCCTACTTTAAATTATTTCTAATGATGTATCTTATAATTCTTTATATCTTATCGAGTTAGATGATAATATCGATTATATAAAGGAAAAAGTTTTTAATTTTAATAAAACCATAGTAAATAATTGCAAAAATAAGATCTTCTGCTTCGTTTAGTATAATATATATAAATAGCGCTAAAACTAATTAAATAAATTTAATACACCCATAGGGAGAAATCCCTATGGGGTAATTTTGTGTTCAATTGCATATTATATTAATAATACGTGGTTATTATAATTTATTTATATTATAATAACCGTACTAAAGGAGGCCTAATCAATGCATTATAACAACTTTAAAAATGAATTTATAGCAGACTTATCTCAACTAGATTTAAAGTTAACAAAAGAACAAATGAACAAGATCTTACAAGTATTAGATCAAAC
>Ga0247609_10003483_pt1 | contig 15972 bp, 13 predicted proteins | sample 172DNAGHGlowgp2_FD_193487 | JGI IMG/M metagenome (GOLD analysis project Ga0247609, IMG submission 193487) | Sheep rumen microbial communities from Palmerston North, Manawatu-Wanganui, New Zealand - 1728 DNA GHGlow gp2 | ecosystem: Host-associated > Mammals > Digestive system > Stomach > Rumen ...
AACAGAAATGCGTTTCAAGGATAAAGTTGATACACCTTGTTGTGATCTCAACTGGGCATATATGAACTTTCTTCAGGTAGGTAAAAACATCATAATGCCTAAATTTGATATTGACGAAGATGCAATAGCCTTACAATATATTCAAACTGCTTTCCCTAATTGCAATATTCGTCAAATAGAAATGAAAGAGATAGCAAAAAAAGGTGGCGCGTTACATTGTTTAAGCTGGAATGTATATCTGCCAAAACACGAGTAAAAATGTAAATCACCATCAATGAGATATTTTTGTCCCTCGGCTATTTTCAGTTATCTCGGGGGACAGCCGGGGGACAAAACGGGCGAAAAACTGCAAATGTCGAAGTTAAAAATCAAAAATCTGCAAAAATGGACGAATTTTTAAATGCTTGAAATTATGTGATTTACGAGCTATATTTGCAGATAGTATGCTTTTCTTTGCATAAAATCACTTTCCCACGCAAAAGGAAGAGAAGATGTTGTTAAGAGTTTCCTGGGAAGTGATAATTCCTTGGCCGGTGATGGTGGCAAGGCTTTCCAAGGCTATTTTCAGTTCTTCTGCAATGAGGTCGCCGCTGAGGTTGTCTGCGATGGCATCAAGAACGCGAGAGATGGCTTCTTTGACTCGCAGCAACTCTTGATATTGACGGGCTGAGGTGACAATAACATCCGTATCACCGAGTATTGAGATGTTGGCAGCCTCATAAATAGCAGCTTCAAGGGAGTCGATGCCCTGGCCTGTCTTTGCGGAGATTTTAATTATTGGTGACTTGATATTTGAGAATTGATGACGATTGTCAATGTCGATTTTGTTGATAATGGGTAGTAGCGATCGTCCTTTGCAGCGTTCCATCATATCGTGGACTTCCGATTCGCTTGGTTCTTCATCGACGAGCCAAAGGACAATGCGAGCTTTCTCTATAGCTTGATAGGTACGGTCGATGCCGATTTGTTCTATCCGGTCGGTGGTCTGTCGAATACCGGCTGTGTCGATGAAGCGGAATTGGACTCCATGTAAGTCTATTACTTCTTCTATTGTATCACGGGTCGTTCCATGTATATCCGAAACGATGGCTCTGTCATCCTTGAGGAGTTTGTTTAGAAGGGTGCTCTTTCCGACATTTGTTTTTCCGACAATGGCTACGGGTATTCCTTGTTTGATGGCTTGTCCTGTTTCGAAGGACTCTGCAAGTTGGCTGATGTGTTTCTGAATTCTTCTTGTGAGTTCTTGCAGTTCTGTGCGGTCGGCAAACTCAAGGTCTTCGTGGTCGGAGAAGTCGAGTTCAAGTTCAAGGAGTGTCGTCAGATGGAGTAGCTGGTTGCGCAATGAAGCGAGTTCAGAAGAAATACCTCCTCGCAACTGACTCATTGCCATCCGATGAGTAGCCTGGTTGGTAGAGGCGATGAGGTCTGCTACCGCTTCCGCCTGTGATAGGTCAAGCTTTCCATTAAGGAATGCTCGCATGGTGTATTCTCCTGGTTGGGCCAAACGGCAACCCTGTTGCACGAGAAGTTCCAAGATTTTATTCAATATGTATCGTGAACCGTGGCAGGTCAGTTCGGCGCTGTCTTCTCCTGTGTAGCTCTTCGGTGCACGGAAAATGCTTGCCATGCATTCGTCTATAATCTCAGAACCGTCTTTGACGTGTCCGTATTGGATGGAGTTGGCTGGGGCTTTCGATAGGTCTTTTGTGAATATATTAGAAAGAATCTCAAGCGACTGCGGACCTGAGATTCTTATTATACCGAGAGCCCCGCCAGGTGCGGTGGCAAGTGCACAAATCGTATCTGTCATTTAAATGCGGTCAAGTACTTTCAGGATGAGAGTGTCGATAGAGTTTTTATACTCTGTGTTCATTTCCTTGGCATAACGATTGGCAATGACCATGCAGCAAGTCATCGCCCGATGTCCGAGAAGCGAAGCAAGTCCTGCGAGAGCAGATGATTCCATTTCAAAGTTGCATACTTTCAGTCCGTCATATTCGAAACTCTCAACTTTTTCGTTCTGATTGGGGTCAGCCAAGGGGATGCGAATCTCACGGCCTTGTGGTCCATAGAAACCTCCACAGGCGATGGTGTAGCCGCGTACCATGTCGTCTTGAGCGATTTGTTCGAGGAGTTCAGAATTGGCTACGGCGACATAGGGAGAGCCTTTTATCGGATCCCATTGCATGTGTTCCTTGAAGGCTTTTTCCAGTTGCAGGTCGCATACCTCATTGCGTCCGGCATAGAAGTTGATGAGTCCGTCGAAGCCAATGCTCTTAACCGATGCGATAAAAGTGCCGACTGGTGTATAGGGTTGCAGACCTCCGCAGGTTCCGATGCGAACGCAGGTGAGGGTACGATGCTCGGGGCGTTCTGTACGAGTGTCATAATCGATGTTGGCAAGTGAATCGAGTTCGTTCATCACAATGTCAAGATTGTCACAGCCTATGCCGTGGCTTTGGCAAGTGATACGTTTACCCTTATAGATACCAGTGATGGTATGGAATTCGCGACTCTGAACCTCACACTCGATGGTGTCGAAATGTTTGGCAACAGTATTCACTCGGGCAGGGTCACCCACAAGAATCACCCGATCAGCTAACTGTTCAGCTTTCAGATGCAGGTGGAAACATGATTTGTCATCATTTATAATAAGTTCTGACGGTGCAAAGTACTTTGACATAGTATTTCTATTGTTTAATGGTTATTTGAATTCTCGATTTTTCTGATGCGTTTTGCCAAGTTCTGCAGTTCTTCTTTGAGTTTCAGAATACTCTCTTCTTCTTGCAACATCCTCCCCCTGAGATTCTGCTGCTTGCTCAATGTTTGCTTGCCGAAGTCAATACGCTGCCTTTCAAGATTAATCGTTGTCTTCTCCATCCGATTCCATTTCGTCTGGTATTCTTGGAATAACTTTTGAGCTTCTTTAGAATGAAATTCTTCGACAGAGTGATATACAGTATTGTCATTGACAACGAAGGAAAGCTCAGCCACTTCCCCACCCTGCAGGTTTCTGGATTTCATGCCATTATATCTTTTCAAGGCCTCCTCTCTATTTCCAAAGGACCATGTATCCTTTATCTTGGTAAGTCTGGCATATCCATAAAGTTTCTTTTCGCTTATATTGTCAGCTTCGAAGCCTCTGTGCGACTGCAGAGGTTCAAAAATATAAATGCACACCTTTCCCTTGGGTTGATACCTGTCGCTGACGAGGTAGCCCAATTGTTGGTACTCGTCGATGGCAAGGAAATATTCGTTCGCAGGTGAATTAAAAGGTAGGCCATAGTTCTCGGGGATATAGAACCGTGCTCCTTCCGAGTCAAAGCGAGTCATATAGATGTCATATCCGCCGAGTCCTTCACTGCTCTTAGCGGAGAAGAACAGTGTAAGGCCATCCGTCATTAGAAATGGGTAGTTCGGCATTTTCAGTTGGTTTAATTCGTTCAGCCTACGTGGAGTGCTCCATGACTTTCCGAGTTTGTCAATAGTATACAAATACCTTGTTGAGTCATTCTGCAATTCTGAATAGTAGCATGTCGTTCCCAATTCATTTGCATATACAACGGATGCATCCTGTCCCGTTTTGTCAAAGAGCTCATTGTAGGGTATCATCATTCCGGCTTCTGTCGACAGCGGAATGAAATTCAAGAAGTTCTTTTTGTCAACCACCAAGCTGTCTATGAACATCACCTTGGCAGTATTGGCAACCATGCTCTTAAAAAGTATTTCCTGTGGTGTTTCTTCTACCACTTCGGGTTCTGGTTGTTTTTGTTTGACAACCTTCCTGCGTCTCTGCGCTTGTAGGTCATTAGTACCAAGCAGAAGAAGTATCAATAGTATGGCAGTAAACTTTTTCATCGTATTCGAGTTTTAAAAAACAAAGATACGATAATTTGTTTAAAGAAATGATGTGATATGTGAAAAATTAAAGGTTTTTAACCCTCCAATCTCTATCCGATGAGTTTTCCACTTTTTTCCAACGCATGCCAAAGGGAATATCTGGCTTCCGGATTGAGTCCTTGCATTTGGTTATAGAGGATATTTACTTCATGACGAGTTGTTTCATGTTCGTAAGGACATTTCTTTTTCTGCTCCAAATACTGATGGCATCTGGCGTAAGCTCTTATGTCGTCTTCCTGGCAGAGAGCAAGAGGACGGATAATCGTCAATGGCATCTTTCGCATTTTTAGTCTGACGGGCATGCCCGAGAAAGAACCTTCAAACGTCAGATTCATCAGTGTCGTTTTTAAAATGTCGTCTTGATGATGGCCAAGTGCTATTTTATTGCATCCTAATTCTTGAGCCAAGTTAAAGAGCTGTTTTCTTCTGTTCCACGAGCAAAGAAAACATGGTGGCTTTTGTCTGGTAGTCTGTTTGACGCTTGGACGATCAAACCTGGTGGTCATGATGTAAAGTGGAACACCGAGCCGAGAACAGAAGCCTTCGAGATAAGACGAATCGCTCTCATAAGCTACATTTTCCATTCTCACATGTGCTACGCTGACTTTTATTTGTGGCTTATGGATTCGCATTTGGCGAGACATCAGTTCCGTAAGCAGCAAAGAGTCTTTTCCTCCCGATAAAGCCACAAGAATATGGTCACCATCTTCAAGCAACTGATAATCAGCTAATGCCTGATGGAAACGTTTTATGAGTTTTATTTCTAAAGGGTCAGTCGTCTTACTCATTCCATGAAGACAAAATAGACTGCGGCAACCAGACAAAGGAATGCTGCCGCGTGATTCCAGTGTAGCTGTTGGTTTTGGAAGAGCATGTCAGCGACTGCTGCGAACACAATCAGTGATATGCATTCTTGAATCACTTTCAGCTGAACGAGGGTGAATGGACCACCATTGCCGACAAACCCCAGTCGATTGGCAGGTACTTGGCAGCAATATTCAAAGAAAGCAATAACCCAAGAGAACGCGATGACCATGATGAGTGGCCAGTGGGTGCTGATACCTGTCTGTTGTAAGCGTAAATGCCCATACCAGGCAAACGTCATAAAGACGTTGCTTAGTATGAGCAAAAGTACTGTATATAATCCGTTCATTTCTTCTTGTTGACTGTTACGACAGAGTCGCAACATAGGGTAAGACTCAGGGTTACGGGTTGCAGGTGGAACTTTGAGCCTGTAGATAGTTATGCATATTCTGAGCAGCACGACGACCGTCGCCCATGGCAAGGATAACAGTGGCACCGCCACGCACAATGTCGCCACCAGCATAGAGGTTGGAGCGTGAACTCTGCATCTCTTCATTGACAGCAATGGTGTTCTTCCTGCCAAGTTCCAGTCCTTCGATACTCTTTGGAACGAGCGGATTGGGAGAGACACCAATGGCAACGATGACTTTGTCTACGTCAATTGTAACGGTCTTTCCTTCTACGGGTACAGGCGAGCGGCGTCCCGATGCATCAGGCTCACCCAGTTCCATTACCTGCAGAACGGCTTGTTTAACAGCTCCGTTCTCATCGGCAATGTATTCGATAGGATTGTGAAGTGTCAGGAAGTGGATGCCTTCCTCTTTTGCGTGCTTTACCTCTTCCAGTCTTGCTGGCATCTCTGCTTCTGAGCGCCGATAGACAATTGTCACATCGGCCCCGAGACGTTTGGCAGTACGGCAGGAGTCCATAGCAGTGTTACCGCCACCGACAACAAGGACGTTCTTTGCGTCATTGATGGGCGTGTCGCTCTCGGGATTGGCAGCATCCATCAGGTTCACTCGTGTCAGGTATTCGTTCGATGACATGATGTTGAGATAATTCTCTCCAGGAATGTTCATGAAGTTTGGCAGACCAGCTCCACTGGCCACGAAGATTCCCTTGAAGCCTTGTTCTTCCAGTTCCTGCACGGAGATGGTCTTTCCAATGATACAGTCTGTCATGAAATGGACGCCCATACGGCGCAGGTTGTCGATTTCTACGTCGACAATCTTATTGGGCAGGCGGAATTCTGGAATGCCATACTTTAAGACACCGCCAATCTCGTGAAGAGCCTCGAAGACATGAACGTCATAACCGAGTTTCACCATATCGCCGGCAAACGACAGTCCGGCAGGACCACTTCCGACAACGGCAACTTTAATGCCATTGGCAGGTTCACATTCGGGAAGCGAGATCTGTCCGCTTTCACGTTCAAAGTCTGCAGCGAAACGCTCCAGATAACCAATAGCGACCGGGTCGTGTTTCATCTTCAGATGGATGCAGCGGCTTTCACATTGTTTCTCCTGTGGGCATACACGTCCGCATACGGCTGGCAGTGCCGACGTCTGCTTCAAAACTTTGGCTGCTTCGAGGAATTCTCCTTGCTCGATGTGTTTGATAAATCCGGGAATATTGATATTCACAGGACATCCTTCCACACATGTCGGCTTTTTGCAGTTTAGACAACGTTGTGCCTCGCGCATCGCCATCTCCGTAGTCAGACCAATATTGACCTCCTCAGTTCGGGTCGTTGCACGATAGACAGGGTCGAGTTCAGGCATTTTTACTCGGGGGATTGCAACACGCTCTTTGGGAGTCAATGTTTTCAGCTCAACCTTTTCAGAAGAGATGGTGTGATAACTCTCCTTTTTCGGATCGGGCTGAGAGGCTTGACAATGTGGAGTGCTGGGAGCAGCGACAGCCTCTTGTTCCTTCTTTTTAAAGGTGCCCATGCGCTTGAACATTTCGTCCCAATCCACTTGGTGTCCGTCAAATTCAGGCCCGTCAATGCAGACAAACTTCGTTTTTCCACCAATTGTCAGTCGGCAGGCACCGCACATTCCGGTTCCGTCGACCATGATGGTGTTCAACGACACATCCGTTGGGATTTCGTATTTCTTTGTGAGCAGACAACAGAACTTCATCATGATGGGAGGGCCGATGGCGAAGACGCGGTCGATATGGGGTTCCTGTTGAATGAATTTCTCAATACCGACCGTCACCACACCTTTCTCTCCGTAGCTTCCGTCGTCTGTCATAATGATGACATCATCACTTGAGGCGCGGACCTTGTCCTCCATGATAATCAAGTCCTTAGAACGTCCGGCAAGAACAGAAAGGACGCGGTTGCCCGCAGCCTTCAAGGCTTGTATAATGGGGAGCATGGGTGCCACCCCTACTCCACCTCCGGCACAGATGACAGTTCCGAAGTTTTCGATGTGAGTGGGATTACCTAAAGGCCCCACTACGTCTTCAATCATCTCACCTTCTTCAAGTCGGCAGAGTTTTGTTGAAGATAATCCGACTGTCTGTACGACGAGGGTTATCGTGCCTTTAACTTTGTCGGCCTCGGCAATGGTGAGCGGCATCCGTTCTCCATGTTTATCGACACGGACAATAACGAAGTTACCAGCCTTACGGCTCTTTGCAATCAGCGGTGCCTCGACTTCCAGGAGGAAGACCCTTTCGGAGAGTTGCTCTTTACGGACGATTTTGTTCATATTTGTTTCGGGTTGTGTGTTGATGCAGTTCAGTCAATAATGTCAAAGCCTGTGTAGGGCTGAAGGGCCTTCGGTATGCGGATGCCTTCCGGTGTCTGGTTGTTCTCCAGCAGGGCGGCCACGATACGAGGGAGTGCCAATGCTGAGCCATTGAGAGTGTGGCAGAGTTCTGGCTTCTTCGTCTCGCTGTTGCGATAACGACACTTTAATCGGTTGGCCTGATAAGTGTCGAAGTTGGAAACCGATGACACCTCGAGCCAACGACCTTGAGCCTCGCTGTAGACTTCGAAATCATAGCAAATGGCGGAAGTGAAGCTCTGGTCGCCTCCGCAGAGCAGCAGTATGCGATAGGGAAGCTCGAGTTTCTTCAACAGACCTTCTACATGTTCAAGCATTTCCTTGTGGCTTTCCTTAGAGTGCTCAGGTTTGTCAATGCGCACGATTTCAATCTTTGAGAACTCATGCAGGCGGTTCAGTCCGCGTACGTCCTTACCATAGGAACCAGCCTCACGGCGGAAACATTCCGTGTAGGCACAGTTTTTGATGGGCAGCTGGTCCTCGTCGATGATGACATCACGGTAGAGGTTGGTTACAGGCACCTCGGCCGTTGGGATGAGATAGAAGTCGTCGACCTCACAATGATACATCTGCCCTTCCTTGTCGGGCAGCTGGCCTGTACCATAGCCTGAAGCAGCATTGACCACCGTAGGCGGCATGATTTCAGTATAACCACTCTTGCGGGCTTCGTCGAGGAAGAAGTTGATGAGGGCGCGTTGCAGACGTGCCCCTTTCCCGATATAAACAGGGAAACCGGCGCCAGTGATCTTTACGCCCAAATCGAAGTCGATGAGGTTGTATTTCTTGGCTAACTCCCAGTGAGGCAGTGGATTTTCAATGCCCAGCGTGGGATTGACGTTCCAGTTGCCTACGGTATCGTTCTCGTTGCATTCTTTCAGGTTTGACTTCACAACGTGGTTGTCCTCGGCGGCACGACCTTCAGGAACTTCGTCGTAGGGAATGTTGGGAATCTGGCAGAGCAGGGTTGTCAATTCCTTTTCGGCATTGTCCATCAGCTCCTGCAGTTCCTTGTCTTTCTGCTTGTATGCAGCCACCTCTTCCTTTATTTTTTCAGCTTCCTCGCGTTGTCCTTGTTTCATGAGTTGACCAATCTGTGCAGCCATCTGTTTGGCTTCCTGCTTGGTGCGGTCGAGTTGCTGTTGTGCCTCACGGCGACGTTTGTCGATGGCCAGAACGTTTTCGATGGCCTCGCGTGCACCGCTAAAGTGTTTTTTCTCCAAGCCACGAATGACGTGCTCGGTTTGCTCGGTGATGAGTTTAAGTGTAAGCATAATTATTATTTCGTTTTATTGTCTTTTACTTCGTAATGGATGCAAAATTACAAAAAAAACTTCTTATAAGTTCATCTTCAATGTATAATTTTTCTTTATTCACTCATTTCTGAACTAAAAACACCTTCATCTTACGACCGAATAACAGTATGGACGTGTCAATGCAAATTAAAAATATGTGTTAACCCTTGTCAACCTATATCGCAAATAAGCCTGAAAATAGTCAACTAAAAACGTCAAACTACAGCTCTTTGTCTTGTGACCAGCCTTTGGTCTCATTGCGACCAGCCTTTGGTCTCATTGTGACCAGCCTTTGGTCTCGTTGTGACCAGCCTTTGGTCATAAAAGGAAAATGCAGAAATCCCGATGCTTCTTTGAAACATCGGGATTCTGTGTTTGTTTGGAATAAGTTGTTTTTTAATTTTAAGCTTCAGCTTCTGGTATTACCGATACGATGCTCTTGTTGCAACGAGTCTTGCGGAAGTTGACTGTTCCGTCGACCAGTGCATAGAGGGTATCGTCTTTACCCATACCAACGTTATTGCCGGGATTGTGCTTGCTGCCACGCTGGCGAACGATAATGTTGCCTGCGATGCACTTCTGGCCACCCCAAATCTTCACGCCAAGTCGCTGAGCTGCTGACTCACGTCCGTTCTTCGAACTACCTACACCTTTTTTATGTGCCATGATGTGTCCTCCTTGCCTTAAGCGATTACTTGTTTAACAACTACCTGAGTGAACTGCTGGCGATGTCCGTTCTTCTTACGAGAGTCCTTGCGGCGCTTCATCTTGAAGACGATAACCTTCTCACCCTTTACGAGTGGGTTCACTACTTCTACTACTACTTTTGCACCTTCTACGGTTGGTGCACCTACCGTGACAGCGCCGTCGTTATCGACGAGCAGCACTTTGTCAAATTCAACAGTTTTGCCTTCTTCGGCGTCCTGAATGCGGTTGACGAAGAGCTTCTGGCCTTCTTCCACCTTGAACTGTTGACCCTTGATTTCTACAATTGCGTACATTAATTATTTATTGTATACGGGGTTTTTCCGCAAGGCGATGGGCTTCGTGTCCATGCTTTTCCGAGCCTCCACGGACTAAATCGGCTGCAAAATTACTAAAAAAACATGAATTACGACCTATGCATTCTATCGCAAATGGCTTTTTTATGAAAGATTAACACAGTAGGTTTGCAATCATGCTAAAAACAATAAGTCCTTACAGCTTTTTTTCGCCGTAAGGACTTATTGTCGTTTGTTGTATTAAATACAGTTATTCTGCACTGACGGGGCGGTTTTCCTGAGCCTGTCCGAATGATTTGTTGGCTTCGGAAGACATCTTGAATGTCAGGACACCTCCCTTCATGATATCATCATAGGTGATAAAGGATTTCTGATAGTCTTCACCGTTTAGAGTGGCAGACTGGATGTAGACATTCTTTTCAGAGTTTTCTGGTGCCTCGATGACGAAAGTCTTGCCTTCTGGCAGTTTGACAGTAGCCTTTTTGAAGAGGGGGCTACCGAAGACGTAGATACCATTTGAGGGGTTCACCTGATACAGTCCGAGTGCCGACATGATATGCCATGCTGACATCTGTCCGCAGTCCTCATTGCCGCAGTAGCCATTCTCATCGTCGGTATAGAATTGCTCTTGCAACCGACGGACGAGTTCGGCAGTCTTCCATTGCGCGCCTGCGTACACGTATAAATAAGGTATATGGTGGTTGGGCTCATTGCCGTGGGCATACTGTCCTACCATACCTGATACATCTGGCGGTGCACCTTCGCCGAGATCACCTTCAGCAATGAAGAGTGAGTCAAGATTGGTGATGAAGGCGTCGTCGCCACCATGCAGGGCTATCAGGCCGTCGGGATGCTGGGGCACCATGAAGGTGTACTCCCAACCATTACCCTCGGTGAAGTCGCCGATGTTACCATGGTCGCGGTGATTGGCGAGGAACGGGCTGTAGGGTTCGTACCATGAGCCATCGGACATCTTTGGATGGACTTTCCTGATGCTCTCGTCCCAGAAAAGCTGATATGATTTGCCGCGTTTAATGAAGGTCTCGTAGATGTCCATCTTACCCATCTTCTTTGCCATCAAAGCCAGTCCCCAGTCATCGGCAGCATATTCAAGGTTGATAGATGTTGCCTCACCCACGAGGTCGGCAGGGATATAGCCGAACTTTTTGAATTGAGCTACACCATTCATTCTGTCGCTGGTGGCTGTAGCAACCATTGCATTCAGGGAACGTTCTGCATCAAAACCGGTGAAGCCCTTCAGATAGGCGTCGGCGATGACGGGGACGGAGCTATAGCCAGGCATACAATAAGTTTCACCTGACAAGAGCGGCCAAATGGGAAGGAGTCCGTTCTGGTCGTAGATGGAGAGCATCGAGTTCATCATGCCGGGAACCATGTCGGGTTTGATGATGGTGAACATCGGATGAAGCGTGCGGTAGGTGTCCCAAAGTGAGAAGGTGGTGTAGTTTTGCTTGGTGCTGTCGGTATGGATTTGTCCGTCGATGCCCAGGAACTCACCATTCACGTCACAATAAAGCGTGGGAGCAATGAACGAATGATAGAGGGCGGTGTAGAAGATTTCCTTCTGTTTCTCAGTACCCTCGATGTCAATGACCGACAGGGCCTCGTTCCATTTGTCAACGGCCTGCTGGTGGGTAGCGGCAAAATCCCATTCGGGCAGTTCAGCCTCCATGTTCATCTTTGCATTCTCCATGCTGACAGACGATGTGGCAACTTTTACCAACACATCCTTGACACCTTCGTCGAAGGTGGCAACACCCTTGACGCGTTCAGCATGAAGTTCATCCTTACCTTCCTCGGTATCCACGATGAAGGTCGTGAAGTCCTTAATAGGCTGGTTGAACTTTGCATAGAAGAAAATCTTATGAGTCGGAGCCCAACCGTGAACGAAGTGATAACCTTCTACGGTTGTTTCGTCAATCTTGTGGATGTAGCCTTCGAAGACTTGTGAACCGTTGCTGTTGTCGAGGTCAATCAGCAGACGGGCTTCTCCTTCGCCGTTATATTGATAGTGGTGCAATCCCACGCGTTCGGTTGCTGTCAACTCTACGTCTACCCCATTGTCGAGCAGAATGCGGTAATAGCCAGGTGAAGCGGTTTCGTTCTCATGGCGATACTTCGAGGAAGCAGACGTTTCCGGGTTGGCACCTTGGTCCTGGCTTGTACGCAAGGCTCCGCTGTAAGGCATGAAGATGATATCACCCAAATCACCGCAACCGGTTCCGCTCAGATGGTTGTGGGAGAAACCGATAACGACCGAGTCGGAATAATGATAGCCCGAGCACCAGTCCCAACCCTTGTTGATGTTCTGAGGACCAAGCTGCATGGCTCCAAATGGGACACTGGCACCGACAAAGACATGTCCGTGACCACCAGACCCGATAATCGGATTGACGTAGTCGGCATAGTCTTTCTTAGTGGCATTTCCCTGAGTACAGGCTGACAGAATGCACAAGCACACCATCAGCAGGCTGCTGGTCAGAAAGTTTTGCTTTTTTGTTCTCATGTTTGAATTGATTTAAGTTTTGATAGTTACTTAAGTTTCGAAAGTAAATAACGCCCTGAAAGGGCAGCTATATGTCAGCCCCTTGACCTTCGTCTTCGTCCGTCACGACTCGGCATACTTCATGCAAGCATGGTCTGCTCTCGCTGCTCCGTCCGTTGACTTCCCCTTCGGCCATCGACCTTTGGTTCGGGGCGCTCTTATACAGATTGTTATCATACTTCCGAAAGTTGAAATAGTTATTCTTGCTTGTTGATGACCGTTTCTAAAGCTGTGGCGAGCTGGTCGGGACAGCTGGTGGGTTTGCTTCCGCAACGGATGCCTTTCAGTCGCTTGATAGCTTCCTCAGCCTTCATTCCACGAACAAGGGCAGCAATACCTTGGGTATTTCCGTGACAGCCTCCGACAAACTCTACATTATTAATATAGCCGCTTTCATCAACGTCGAGGTTGATGAAGCGGCTACATGTTCCTTGTGTCTGATAGGTACAGGTCATACTTCTTCAGGCTTCATATTTGTGTAAACAGTCTGCACGTCGTCGAAGTCTTCCAGTTTTTCAATCATCTTGTCGATGGTTTCACGCTGTTCGGGTGTCACGTCCTTCAGATCATTAGGAATGCGGGTGAACTCAGCGCCCGTCACTTCAAATCCGTTCTCTTCAAGATGTTTCTGGATAGCTGCGAAGCTTGAGGGATCGCCATAGATGGTGATGGAGTTTTCTTCTTCATCTTCGTCGTACTCGTCTTCGACTCCGTAGTCGATGAGGTCGAGAATCATCTCGTCCATATCGAGCCCGTCTTTCTTCTTAAAGGTAAATACAGCCTTGTGGTCGAAAAGGAATGCCAGAGAGCCCTGTGTCCCAAGGTTTCCACTGAACTTATTGAATACTGAGCGGACGTCGCCCACGGTGCGAGTGGTGTTGTCGGTCAGTGTCTCAACGAAGATGGCTATTCCGTGGGGGCCATAGCCTTCGTAGTTCACTTCCTTGTAGTCGCTCTGATCCTTACCCATAGCGTTCTTGATGGCACGTTCTATGTTGTCCTTCGGCATGTTTTCGCGCTTGGCATTGGCGATGATTGCGCGCAATGCAGGGTTCATGTCTGGGTCAGGACCGCCCGCCTTTACGGCGATAGCAATCTGCTTTCCAATCTTTGTAAATGTCTTGGCCATGTGGCCCCATCTCTTCAGCTTTGTAGCTTTACGATATTCAAATGCTCTTCCCATAGTTATGTTTTTAATTGATTATTGTCGAATGAAATGTATATTTGCAATTACCTGAGTTCGGCATTGAGTTGTTTGGTCAGGTTCTGGATGAGTTTCTGCATAACGGCGTCTATTTGCTTGTCACCCATCGTTTTCTCTTCGTCCTGCAGGATGAAGTTGACTGCATAGCTCTTCTTGCCAGCCGGCAGGTTCTTTCCTTCGTAAACGTCGAAGAGTTCTACCCTCTTCAGCAGTTTACGCTCAGTCTGATAAGCAACCTTCTCAATCTGTGCAAATTCAACAGACTTATCGACTAACAGTGCGAGGTCGCGGCTGACGGACGGATACTTTGGTATTTCCTGGAATTCAACTTTCTGCTTGCGGACGGTCTTCATCAGCAAGGTCCAGTTGATGTCGGCATAATAGACTTCATTGGCGATATCGAAGGTTTTTTGTATCTTTTTGCTGACGATACCGAGCAAGGCAATGAGCTTTCCACCACGGTTTTTTACGGCAAGGCCTTTTGTAAAGATGTCGGCATCGGATGACTCTTTGACAACCATTCCTTCCTGCAGACCTGCACGGGCAAAGATGTTCTGGACATAGGCATGTAATTCGTAGAAAGAACTCTGCTCATCGGCATAAGCCCATGACCCCTGCACTCGTTTTCCCGTCAACCAAAGACCGAGATGCATCTCTTCGTTATAGGCACGAATGGGGTCATCGTCGGTGTGACGCTCTGCGTTATAGTGATAGCAGTTGCCAAACTCAAAGAAACGCAGGTTGGGGTTCTTGCGATTTGCGTTACGTACGATGCTTTCCATTCCTCCAAAGAGCAGCGATTGGCGCATGACGCCGAGGTCGGCAGAAAGTGGATTAAATACTTTTACCGTCGAAACCTGTGGATAGGTTTGCTGGAGAGTATCGTCATAGTAAGAAGATTTGCTTAGCGAGTTGTTGAGAATTTCATTGAATCCACTACCGGTGAGCTGCTCGCCAACGATGTTTTGCAGCTGATATTCCTTGTCTTCTTCTCCTTGAACGGTGAGCGAGCTCTTCAATTGAGTCGGAATCTCTACATTATTATACCCATAGATTCGGAGAATGTCTTCGACGACATCGCAAGGACGTTGCACGTCAACGCGATAGGCTGGAACCTGTAGCTCCAACGACGTTTCGTTCTCGGCCAGAACCTTCATGTCGAGGGAACGAACGATATTCTTGATGGTGTCTTCTCCTATTTCCTTGCCTATCAGCCGGTAGGCATAGTCGTATGAGAGTGTTACTTTGGCGTCTTCAATAGGATTGGGATAGACATCATTGATCTGCATTGACACCTTACCGCCAGCCAGTTCCCTGCAGAGTATGGCAGCCTGCTTCAGTGCATAGATGACAGCATTGGGGTCAGCTCCGCGCTCAAAACGATAGCTTGAATCGGTGGACAATCCATGACGGCGTGCACTTTTTCTGATCCATGTCGGATGGAAATAGGCACTTTCCAATACTACGCTGTGTGTGGTGTCGTAGGTGCCGGAACCCTTACCGCCGAAAATGCCGGCAATACACATAGGTTCGTCGGCGTTACATATCGACAGGTCATAAGGTCCAAGAATGTGTTCCTCGCCGTCAAGTGTTACGAACTTGGTGCCTTCGGGTTGAGTACGAACGACAATCTTATGTCCTTTCACCATGTCTGCATCGAAGCAGTGCATGGGCTGACCGTATGCCATCATGACATAATTGGTGATGTCAACGATGTTATTAATAGGACGGAGACCGATGGTAGTCAGTTTGTTCTTCAACCATTCCGGACTCTCTTTAACTTCACAGCCGGTTATGGAAACGCACGCATAACGGCGACAGGCTTCCTCGTTTTCAATGACTACCTCGATGGGCAGGTCTTCATTGTCAACAACGAAGTCATCGGTCGACGGGCGGTGTAGGGATGTCTCGTAGCCGTTCTGCATCAGCCAGGCATATAAGTCGCGGGCAACGCCCCAGTGTGACAACGCATCGGAACGGTTGGCGGTGATGTCAACTTCAATCACCCAGTCGCTTTCCAGGTGATAATATTCGGCTGCTGGGGTTCCGACAACGGCATCGTCAGGAAGGACGATGATACCCGCATGTGATGAACCGATGCCAATCTCGTCTTCGGCACAAATCATGCCGAGACTGTCTACACCGCGAAGCTTCGATTTCTTAATAGTGAACTCCTGATCGCCATCGTAGAGTACGCACCCCAGGTCGGCAACAATCACTTTCTGTCCTGCAGCCACATTGGGCGCTCCACAGACAATCTGTTGCGGTTCGCCTTTGCCCAAGTCAACGGTCGTGACGTGCAGGTGATCGGAATTTGGATGTTCTTCGCATGTGAGCACCTTTCCCACATAGAGTCCCTTTAATCCACCGCGGATGCTTTGGACTTCTTCCAGTCCGCCGACTTCCT
>Ga0247609_10003484_pt1 | contig 15969 bp, 12 predicted proteins | sample 172DNAGHGlowgp2_FD_193487 | JGI IMG/M metagenome (GOLD analysis project Ga0247609, IMG submission 193487) | Sheep rumen microbial communities from Palmerston North, Manawatu-Wanganui, New Zealand - 1728 DNA GHGlow gp2 | ecosystem: Host-associated > Mammals > Digestive system > Stomach > Rumen ...
GCATATCGACGCCCAAGTACTCGACAAAGCAGCCGCCGAGTTCTCCTTCGAACTGCGCAAAGTGCTGGCACATCGTGTGGTGGGACCCGAATATCCTATGGTTTCGCGCGTGCGCAATATGTACATTAAAAATATAATGATACGTCTCGAAAAAGGCTTCCCCCTCGGTGAGGCAAAACAAAAAATCTCCGAAATAGCGGGACAGATTCTAAATCGCAAGGAGTACAGTCGCCTGCGTTTCATCCCCGACGTGGACCCACAATAGCCCGTTTACCGACGGCAGGGTGGTGATACCCATCAACCGCCGTACCCGCGGCACCTACACGCTGAAAGTGGTTACTCCCAAAGGCAAGGAGTTTGTCAAAAAGGTGATTGTGAGGTAGGAGAGGGATTTTATTCAAGTTGTTTATAGGCCTCTCTTATTCGCACAGCAGTACCATAAGCTTGATTGCATCCTTTGAAAACTGAGGTGTCGGACCAAACGACAATATTCAATCCAACGATTGCATTGGCACCAAGTTGTTTTGCTCTGTCTATCATATCCGACAAGGATTCTTGCATATTGTCACTATTAAAAATAAAATACTCTTCACCTACTATGCCACAGTATTTTTCAATCATGTAACCCTCGACATTAGGAGTTGTTGTTACTATAAAATCTGCCATATTATATTTATTTGTTTTCAATGTGCAAAGATACGACTTTTTTAGATAGAGCGATAACGGCATTACTGTGCTTGGTATTTATTTTCCAAGTATTGCATATAATAATCAATGGATGTTACATGGATAAAACCACGAATTGCCAAAATCCAGAAAATAATTATTAAAACTATTGTTATTGAGACTATCACAGTGGCAACTTTGGGCCGTAATTGAGTAAGCCAAACAAAAAACAGTTTTTTCCAAAGAATATACAGATAAGCATATACAAAAGGTATTCCAATGCCATATAATGCAAACAGCCACCCTTCACTGTCGTAATATGCTATAAGAATCATACCCATAATCCATAGTCCGATTAAGGTAAGAACCATCATAACTTTAAGTGTTCGGCTTGGAGGCAGGTCAAATTGTTTGCTCAGAGCGTTGAACTCAATTAGTTTTTCCCAACTTTTGTTGAAAAGCTTTTCTGCAAAACCGAATGCCCCAATGAGTGCCCAAAATGGTAGTAAAAATAGTATCAAGCATCCAATATCATCATGTGTTCTTTTTCGGTAATAGAAGTATAATAATACGATGACAATTATAAAAAAACCTCCGACTCCAAAAGGAGGATAATAATAGACCGGGATAGGTGTAATCCATAGTAGACAGTGCGACATAATATATACTATAGTTTGACTTTTTGTTCGAAATTACTATCTGTTCCTTTTTATCTTTATTACCACACGCACCTGCCTGTCCTCAAAAAGCTGTATTGCAAAATTTTGTTCCATAAGTCCAAAAATGTTTCAATTTGCAAAGATACGACTTTTTGCTCAATAATCGAACCCAAAAACAATTCTTTCAGGCTTGCTCCCATATTCGGAGTTTTTCATGAATAAGTTCTAAAAAGACAAATGAATTATAAATGTCATTTGCTTTTTTTGCTACCTTTTTCAGGAGCTTTCTCCTCGTTGTTGCGTCGTATGCTAATGGTTAGGTGAACTTGATGTTCGGGACTTGTCTCGGGGTTAATCGAGCTGATAACGGTACGGTAGCAGCAGCCCCATCCCATCTCGAGCATTTCGGCCATCTCTTTGTTTTCGCCCCTTGGCAGGTAGCCAATAAGGTAATCCTCTCCGTCTTTTTCGAAAATCACTGCAACGGCATACGGATCGTGCGGGTTGTCAATGTCGCGTTCTAGTCTTACTTCTTTGCCAATACGGAGGTAATCCCATACTAAGTCGGCATCATGATATTGTCTTCCAGCCAGATGGCAGGTCATCTTGTGAAGGTTGTGTGCTTTAATCATTGTTTTAAACAATTTAGTTGTTTTTACTTTTAATTTGACAATGCAAAATTACACACCCGCTGTACCATATCGCGGTACAGTATAAAGAAATTTTGAAAATATTATGTATTTTATTGATTTACAACAATATAAAATTGTATAGAAATATGTATTTATTATGGTAACATCTAAAAACACGAAATAAAAACTAAAGTTTTTGTGCTTTTAGTGTTTTTCTATGTTGAAGACAATTTTTGATTATGATAAGATAATAAACAATTGTTTTACGATTTCTGTTTTATCCTTTCGAGTCTCTTTTTTGCAAGGATTTCTCCAATTCTTCGAGTTCTTTAATATCTTCTGCATCGGCAATTTCCGCTTCGTAGTGTTTGCGTCGTTCGTTGAATTGGTCGTACTGCTGATGTACCAGTTTTTCCATCTCGGCATTGGAAATAGATCCTTTGCTGTGCAGTATGTCTTTCTCTTGGAACATCAAGAGATTGTCCACATTTTTCCGCCAGTATTCGAGTGTAAGGTCGTGTCGGTCACCGACTCGCATTTCTGCTGAGGTAAGAAAAATATCCACCAATCTGTTCAGGTTGTTGATTTCGTCTTTTTGAAGGTAATTTTTTGCAATCGTAACATCGCCCTTACGGACTATATTGCCTTTCCATGCTGTAAGTCCCATATTGGGTTTGTCGGCATCGGCTCTGGCACATATTAGTTCGGCGGCAGTTTGGTGGGTTACGGCATACAGGAGTTTGTTCTGCGTTTCGGCGAAAAACATCTGAGTGGCTTTGTCGTCCTTATCGTAGTCGCTACTGAGTGCAAAAAGATCGCGGATTTTTTGGTAGAAACGTTTTTCCGAGGCACGGATATCGCGTATGCGTTCGAGCAGTTCGTCGAAATAGTCGGGACGTCCGTCGGGATTTTTCAGCCGCTGGTCATCCATAGTAAAGCCTTTGACAAGATATTCTGAAAGATGCTGTGTAGCCCACTGGCGGAACTGTGTGCCACGCACACCCCGAACACGATAGCCAACTGCCAGAATCATCTCCAATGAATAAAAAACTACGTTGTACTGTTTCCCGTCGGTGGCAGTTGTTAAGTAATTCTTAATAACTGAATCGGCGTTTAACTCGCCTTCTTTCAATATATTAGCTATGTGCATACTGATATTTGGCTTCGAGGTGGCAAATAGTTCTGCCATCTGCTGTTGGTTGAGCCAAATCATTCCGTCCTTGGTCATCAGCGACACGGCGGCCTTGCCGTCGGCGGTGCGATAAATGATTATGTTTTGTTTGTCGTCCATAATAATTTTCTAACGTTGCAAAAATGCTTTTATTGTGCGGAATACGCCTCCATCGCCTCTCTATGCATCTCGCTGATTTTCTGTGCGATGCTATCGGGAGAAATAACCTTCACCCAGCATCCGCGTGAGAGGATATGTGCCAGAAAATCGGAGGTGGGACGCAGCGTGAGCTCGAAATCCACATGGTCGTCGGCTTCGGCAATGAGTTTCTGCGAGGGGTGCAGCGGCAGGTCGCGCAGGGCGTAACGCTCGTTGCCGTAGGCTCTTACCACAATGCGTTGCAACGGAATGCGGTCGTCGGTCATCACGCCGAAATACTCGGCAAAGAAAGCTTCGGCGTCGAACGAGGGCGCAACCACGAAAGTCTCTTCGGTTAGCTCCAGCGAGGAGATGCGGTCGAAGCTGAGCACGATGAAACCGTCGCCGGCGAAATGGCAGAGCAGGTACCAGCGGCGACGGAACAGTTTTATACAATACGGCTCCACTGTCCACTCGGAGTCGGCGCTGTTGCCGTAGCGACGGTATTTCACGGCAATCCGCACGCCGCGTTGCATGGCCTCCACCACCAGTCGCAGGGTCTCGCCCTCGGCGGGGATGCTCTCGAGCAGGATACGGTCGTGGAGTCCGCGCACCTCGCCCACTATGTTGCTCACCGTCAATGTGCTGAGCATCCACTGCTGCACGGTGTCGGTCCGGAACAGCTCGTTATCGACAATGTAGTAACGGTTGTCGGCGTCGCAGGCAATGACAATGCCGAAAATCTCCTCCACGGCATCGCGGTGGCGGTTGAAAGTGGTGCGGCTCAGGGGCTTGCCTTCGCTGAGGTCGGAGCGTTGCCAGCACTCGCTGAGGTCGGCAAGGGATATACGTCGTGCCCGGCGTATGGTGTCCACCAGCCACACATATTGCTTGAAAAGGAACGATTTTTTCATAGGTGCAAAGATACGCAAACTTTTTGAAATTTGCAACACACATTGCCTCATTAACAAAAAAAGCCCCTTTTCAGGGGCTTAATCGTGGTCTGTGGGAGATTCGAACTCTCGACCTCTTCCGTGTGAAGGAAGCGCTCTGAACCAACTGAGCTAACAGACCGAAATCTTTTCCTTTTTTGCGGGTGCAAAAGTACGATTTTTTTTCGGAACTGACAAAAAAAATCGCCAATTTAAAATAAGTCGCCTAAAATCATTGTGTTACAAGAGCGGTATTCGTGTCGTTTTTTCTACAAATCCAGAATTTTGAACTCCACTCTGCGGTTTTTTTGACGTCCCTCCTCGGTGGCGTTGGTGGCAATGGGTTTGTTTTTGCCGTAGCCTTTAAACTTGAGGCGTTTCTCATCAATGCCGTTCTCCATAAGGTAGTCCACCACTTCCTTGGCACGGTTTTCGCTCAGTTGCTGGTTGTGCAAATCGGAGCCCTGACTGTCGGTGTGTCCCGAAATCTCAATCTTCATTTTCGGATGCGATTCCAATAGGGCTATCAAAAACTGCAACTCTCGGTACGACTGTTGCAGCAGTGTGCTCTTGTCCGTGTCGAAAAATATGTTGTTCAAAACAAAGGTGGCACCTACTTTGTAGTGTGTCGTGTCCTCTTTCGAAAGAAGTTCCTCGTCGTCCTCGCAGTTGAGGCAGTACAGCTTTACGTCGTCGATATAATAGTACGAGCCTGGCAGAAGGTATGTGAGAAGTGTTGAGTCGTCGACAATGCCGGAGTTTGCCGCCGAAAAGAAATTGCCGATGGTAAGGTACTCTTCGCCGCCCTCGGCCACAAAGTCGCCGGCAATCTCCATCCATCCCTGCGTGTCCATAAGCGCATGCTCCACGCTGTTCACCACTTGTGGTTGGTAGTACACAAAAGTGGTCTGTGTTATGCGTGGGGTAATTATCTTCATCTCTTTTTGCATGAGTATGGCACGAGTGGTGTCGCTTATGCGTTCGTGGGTCAGTAGTCCGCCTATTGTGGCCACAGCCCCGGTGGAGTATTCCGAAAGGCTCACAAAAAACGACAGCCTGTAGGTGCGTCCATGTTTTAGCGGACGTTCCAGTTGTGTCTGCAGGTATTCGCGGTAGTTGTCCTTGGAACAGTAGATGCCGCAGTAGCCCTCGCCCGTGCGTGGATGCTGGAAACCCAGTTTGTTGTTGGGCACAAAGCATTCTATGCCGCCACAGACGTTGTAATAGTCGGCGGAGCCGCTGGTGGGTTGAAACCATGCGTTCACTATCTTGAGCACCCCCACGGGATTTATCTTGTCGGGACAGCGACGGTGTTTTTCAAAGCTGGGGTTGCTGATAAGGTTGCGTCCCACCACCGTTTGTGCCGATGCGGCAGTGCCCATAAGCACGAACAATGTTATTATTATATGTACACGCGAGCCCCTCATTTTTTCACCATTATTTTGGTAAGACTATCCCAAAGCAGCTCGGCGGTCTTGTCCCAGCTGAATTTGGAGCGTTGCAGGCGCCCTTTCTCCACAAGGCTGTTACGCAGGTCGCTGTCGGTCGATATTTTGTGCAGAGCCTCGGCAATGTCGTCGGCCGAATGCGGGTTTACAAGCAGAGCGGCGTCGCCGGCCACTTCGGGCATAGATGTTACGTTGGCAGTGATGACGGGCGTTTCGGCGCAGAAAGCCTCAACAATGGGAATGCCAAAACCTTCGAAATACGACACGTATGTAAGTGCCGTTGCCGCCGACATCATTTTGCCGAGCACATCGGCATCCACACGGCCCACAAAAACCACATCGTCTTTGTGGCGCATGGCGAGGTAGGCGTTCTCGATGTCGCCTTTCCACCACTTGCGGCTGCCCACCACCAGCAGCTTGGTTCCGGTGGTGTCCGTTTCCTTGTATTTGTCGAAAGCTTTCAGAAGGGTGTCGAGGTTCTTGCGTTTCAGTATGGTACCTACAAAAATAAAATACGGACAGCCCTGGGTGTATTGTTCGCGGATAGCGCTTTTCTCGTTGTCGGGGTAGGGGTGGTAATGCGAATGGGCGCCGTTGTAAACCACGTCGATTTTGTCCAAAGGCACACCGTATGTGTCGGAGATGTCGTTTTTCGAGAATTCCGAAACAGTGGCAAGACGCGTGGCGTTGCGGGCGTATTTAGGAAAATAACGTTTGAAATAACGCTGGTGCGAACGGCTCAGGAAATCGGGGCAGTGCTCAAAGTTGAGGTCGTGTATCACGTTGAGCGTAGGCACTTTACATTTCAGCGGAATCCATCCGTCGGGCGAGAGCAGCACGTCGGCCTTGTACTTGCGTATGGCGTGCGGCACGCTAAACTCGAAAAACAGATACCACAGCACCGGATGCCGCGTTGGCGGCATAAGCACCACAGGCCGCACATTGTCGGCAAAGACAAACTCCTCGGCAGGCTTGCGGTCGAACAGGAAAAGGAATTCGTGTTCGGGATGTGCCACGGTGATACGGCGCAGGGTCTCGTACGAGAACCATCCGATACCGTCGAGCCGGCCTTTCAGAAGCAGACGGGTGTTTACTGCTATGCGCATCGTTTTTTCGTTTGACGTTGGTGAAGAAACAAAAGTAACGCAGCCAGGGCGTTTTTATTACATATGTCCCAGCACAACTTTTTCTATCACCTTTGGAAAATGCTCGTGCTCAAGTTTGTGGATTTTCTGTGCCAGCGAGTCGGGGGTGTCGTCGGGAGTGATGTCGCAGGTGGCCTGGAAAATAGTGGTGCCACGGTCGTAATGCTCGTCAACAAAATGTATGGTGATGCCGCTTTTAGTCTCGTGGTTGGCGATGACCGCCTCGTGCACATGCTCGCCGTACATGCCTTTGCCGCCGTATTTGGGAAGCAGGGCAGGGTGTATGTTGATAATCCTTTTCGGAAAAGCCGACAGCAGGTTTTGCGGCACAAGCCACAGAAAACCAGCCAAAATCACATAGTCGATATTGCGCTCCTTCAGGTAGTTAAGCACATTGTCAGTTTCAAAAAAGTCGTGCCGAGAAAAATAAACGCAGTCCACACCGAGGTTCTTGGCGCGTTGCACAATATAGGCGTCTTTTTTGTTTGTGATGATGGTGTTCACCTCAACCTCAGGATTTTCGGCAAAATATTCGGTTATTCGCTGTGCGTTGGTGCCGTTTCCCGAGCCGAAGATTGCAATTCGTGTTGGTTTGCTCATAACATTTCGGTATATAATAATTTGATTTACAATACTTTAATTAGTTTGACAAGTCGCGATTTTTCGCTGTAACACATTAAAACACAGTGTTTTATTTGCGTATATGGCAAAAAATGCATTTTTTTTCGTCAAAAACAATGCAAAAATAATAAATTTCGGCGAAAAAAACGTGAAAAAACACGAAAATATCAAAATGTTAAAAATCAGAGGATTGTAATTTTTATCGCAAATATTGCATTGAATTACAATGTTTTGCAAAAATCGATTTCCAATTCTAAAAAATTCTAAAAACGCGATATGCTATCATTTTGATTTTCATAATAATTATGCTTTTGCACTCAAAAAAAAATCCGAAAAATGATAAAAAATTGGAATTTTATTCGTTACTTTGCATCTTGTTTAATTCAAAAACTTTATAAACATGTCTGAAATTACCGAAAAAGTAAAAGCTATCATCGTTGATAAGCTTGGAGTTGACGAAAGCGAAGTAACTCCCGAAGCAAGCTTCTCTAATGATTTAGGAGCTGACTCATTGGATACAGTAGAATTGATTATGGAGCTCGAGAAAGAATTTGGCATCCAGATTCCCGACGAAGCTGCAGAAAAAATTTCAACTGTTGGCGACGCAATTGCTTTCATAGAAGAAAACACAACCAAGTAAGTACACTCCCACTTTCAGATTTGTATGAATCTTAAGCGAGTAGTTGTTACTGGATTAGGATCACTTACTCCGATTGGTAACACAGTGCCCGATTTTTGGAATGCTCTGTTAACCGGAGTAAGTGGTGCTAATTTTATAACGCATTTCGATGCGCAGCTAATGAAAACCCGCTTTGCTTGTGAAGTGAAGGGCTTCGACATCCTGCCATTTATGGACAGGAAAGAGAGCCACAAATACGATTTATACACTCAGTACGGAGTGGTTGCTTCTGAGGAGGCAATCAAAGACTCGGGTCTCGACCTGAGCACCGAGGACAAAGACAGAATAGGCGTTATATGGGCTTCCGGCATCGGCGGTATCAGTTCCTTCGAAGCCGGTTGTTTCGACGATGCACAAAGGGGTGGGGCACCGCGCTTCAGCCCGTTTTTCTGTATACAGATGATTTCCGACATCTGCGCCGGATGTATTTCCATACGTCACGGCCTGCGCGGACCGAACTACGGCACCGTGTCGGCCTGTGCATCATCGGCAAACGCCATCGTGGACGCTTTCAACCTGATACGTCTGAACAAGGCTTCGGCCTTTGTGGTGGGCGGCTCCGAAGCGGCAGTGTCGCGTTGCGGCATCGGCGGTTTCAACGCCATGCAGGCCCTCTCCACACGCAACGACTCGCCCGAAACGGCCTCACGCCCCTTCGACAAGGACCGCGACGGCTTTGTGATGGGCGAAGGTGCAGGAGCTCTCGTCCTCGAAGAATACGAACATGCTATGGCACGTGGTGCACGTATCTATGCCGAAGTGAAAGGCTGCGGCCTCACCGCCGACGCCTACCACATCACCGCACCGCACCCCGACGGCATTGGTGCCAGAAAAGCTATGGAACTTGCCTTGGAAGAAGGTAATATCCCTCTCTCCGAGATAGACCATATCAACACCCACGGCACCTCCACACCACTGGGCGACATATCGGAGCCCAAAGCCATCGAGGCACTGTTTGGCACACATGCCAAAGAGATAAGCATAAACTCCACAAAATCCATGACAGGCCACCTGCTCGGCGCCGCAGGAGCTGTGGAGGCCATAGCCACAGTGCTGGCTATACAGAACGACATCGTCCCACCGACAATAAACCACTTTACCGACGACCCTGCCATCCCGTCGCTCGACTTCACCTTCGGAAAGCCCAGGAAACGTAGCGTGAATTTCGCCATGAGCAACACCTTCGGTTTCGGCGGACACAACGTGAGCATCGCTTTCGGTAAGTTTGTAAAATGAGATTATTAAACGTGTCGCTTTTCAGAAGAAAAAATAGGGGCGAAACGGACCAATTCCAGAATTTCTTTAAAAACGTGTTGGGTTTCAAGCCCAAACAGAGGGAGTTGTATGAACTCGCCTTCCGCCACCGCTCCAATTCCAAAGTGCTTGTGAGCGGGGTGAAGACAAACAACGAACGTCTGGAGTATCTCGGCGACGCCGTGCTCAGCTCCATAGTGGCCGATTACCTCTTCCACAAATACCCTCACAAGGAGGAAGGCTTCCTTACCGAGATGCGCTCCAAGATAGTGAGCCGCAAAAACCTCAACAAGATAGCCAAAAAAATCGGGCTCTCCGAGCTGCTCAGCTTCAGAGGACAGCAGTCGATGTTCAAATTCATCAACGGCGACGCCTTCGAAGCCCTGATAGGCGCCATCTATCTGGACCGCGGCTACGAATTCACGAAAAAAGTCGTTGCAAACCGCATCATCGGCGTCTATATGGATATCGACACCCTTGCAGCCTCCGACTGGAATTTCAAGAGCAAAATCATAGACTGGGGGCAGCACAACCGACGCAAAGTGTCGTTCGAGGTGGTGCAAGTGATAGACTGCGGCTACTGCAAACAATACGAGACCCGCGTGCTTATCGACGACGCGCCCTACGAGTCGGCGGTGGACTTTTCGATAAAAGCCTCCGAGCAGCTGGCCGCCGAAAAAACATACAAACGCGTTACCCAAGCCGAAGGGTAGCTCCACGCAAACAGCATCCCCGCTTCTTTATCCCGCCCCCCTACGCCCGACTTTGTTGCGGGTGTGGTTTGAAATGGGTACGCCCCGAGGCAATCACCCCCAATTTTTATTGTCCAACAATGAAACGAAATATGCGGACCAAGTGTCTATAAAATGATTTTTCAAGTCCGCAAAAAAAGTTTTTGATAAAGGTTTGTATAAATAATTTGCAAATCTCAAAAAAAAAACGTATTTTTGCAGTTCGCATTTGCTGTATGCCAATAGGTATGCTTTAAATGCGTAAGGTATTGAATAAAAGAAAAATAACAAGAGAAAATAATAACTGTTATGAAAAGATATCTGACAAAAGCATTGTTTTTAATGGCTCTTTTGCCAAGTTTTGTAATGGCACAATGCCCAGCCCCCACACAATTGTCGGCATCAAATGTATACGGTACCACGGCATTGATATCGTGGACAGCCGGAACGGCCAACAGTTTCGACGTTATGTACAAGGCCAGTTCGGCCTCGACTTGGGATACAGCGGTGATGGGCACCCGCAACGCCTATTACTTTATTTCGGGCCTTACCACCAACACGGCCTATAATGTGCGCGTGAGGAGCAACTGCTCGGGAGGAACACAGTCGTCGTGGGCGACGTTGAACTTTTCCACCAACAACTGCCTCGGCACAGGCGACCATACCGTTGGTAACGGCTCTAATACATCGTATCAGATACCTGTAAACAACCTGTATAGATATACATACACCCAGAGTATATTCACCAGCGCCGAACTTGGCGGCCAAGCACAAGTTATTTCGGGAATATCTTTCCAATATGCGTACTCTTCGCCGATGACATGCAAGACAAATTGTGTGATATACCTCGGTCACACGTCGCAATCCACCTTCTCGTCATATTCCAACTATGTGCAGCCGTCAAACTTGACCCGTGTTTATTCTGGTTCGCTAAACTGTTCCCAGGGTTGGAACACCTTTGTTTTCGATGTCCCTTTCAGCTACAACGGCAGGGACAATCTTGTGGTAGCCGTGGATGACAATAGCAACAATTATGATAACTCTTCGTATACTTTCTACACCCATTCGGCACCTAGTCAGTCTGTTTATTACTACAGCGATTCATACAATCCCTCTCCATCTTCACCAACAGGTGGTTCGGCAGGCGTTTACTCCTATCGTCCCAATGTGAAATTCACCATGTGCAACGGCAACTTGCCTACCAACCCCGGTCCCTCGGTGGCTGTAATAGATGTTACACACAATGCCGTTGAACTTGCTTGGGCTCCGCGTGGAGGCGAAACACGGTGGATAGTAGAGTATTCCACAAACAATATGATATGGAATTCTTTAGGTACATATACCGCTCGCTCCAACCGTTTTACCAATCTACAGCCGGTAACCAACTACTTCTTCCGTGTTGGTGCCATCTACCCCACCGACACTACCTACACCACGGTGCAGGTAACCACCGAGTGTGCCTCGATGTCGCTGCCGTGCCTCGAGAACTTCGACAGGCTAAGTACGGGTTCGAACCAACCACTAACTTCTTGTTGGACAAAACTCAGTACCTACAGCTCTGGCTATCCGTACGTAACCAACTCTTCCACGTACGCAGCGTCATCACCCAACTGCCTGTACTTTTACGCATACAATTCTTATTACACAGGCATTGTTACCCCGAAGTCGCCGGAGCCGCTTAACAGATTGCAGGTCTCCTTTACAATGTACAAGAACAACACCTCTTACTCCCATTCGGTGATGGTGGGAGCCATGACCGACCCGGAAGACTACAGCACTTTTGTGCCAATAGACACCGTGGAACCAGCGGTATCGTACACAGGTTTCTTGACCTACACAATTCCTTTGACAAATTATAGAGGAAATGGCCGTTACATAGGTATTTTTACCTGTACATACGGCAATTCGTATTCATATCCATATATCGACAATATAGAAATAGACTACTACGCCACATGTTCGCGTGTTACCAATGTCCATACACAGAGCAACTCGCCGTATTCGGCCATAAGCACATGGCAGCCTGGCCGCAACGGCACACCGGATTTTTACATAGTGTCGTACACTCCGGCATCTGTAACCAACTGGGTTACTGATACCACACACACACCGTACAAAGTGCTTACTGGTCTTACAGGAGGCGAGTCATATTATATCAGCATAACTCCTGTGTGCGCAGGCCAAGATACTGGCTATGCCATTTTCGACACAGTAACCACACCTTTGTGCATGACACAACCGTTGCAACTGGGCAGTGGCTCTACCACATCTGTTTTGCTGCCCATAGAAACGGACATGGAATACAGTTATTCGCAACAGATTTACGACTCGGTTGATTTGGGAGGACCAAACAACTTCTCGGCCATAGCCTTCAATTACAGAGGCTCCACTCTTATGACTACAAAGACCAACTGTACCATTTATATGGCCAACACTCGACAAACAGATTTCGGTACAGGTTCTTCGACCACCTATATCCCCGACTCATTGATGACGATAGTGTATGCAGGACCGCTTAATTGTACGCCGGGATGGAACGTGTTCAACCTCGACACCTCATTCTACTACGACGGAACGGGCAACCTTGTTGTGGCAATAGACGACAATAGCGGTTATGCATCCGATTTCTCGGGTGGATTCTTCTCCACACATGCCACTACGGCGACCAAGTCGGCAATGGTGGGAGCCTTTAATGTAAATATCGACCCATGGGCACCATTTATGCCACCAACACCATACTCCTTCCGCAACGATATTGTTTTGTATTACTGCGACACTGCCGCTACATGCGCACCGCCGACAGTATCCTCGACAGGAACCACCGACAACACCATTAGCATAGCTTGGGCTCCCGGCCTTAGGGAAACCAGCTGGCTTATAGAGAAAGGCAATACAGCCAACGGTCCATGGACATACGTTGCAACTACCAACCAGCGCAACTACACATTTAACAACCTTACCGCATCTACAAGGTATTTCTTCCGTGTGGGAGCCATCTGTCCCAACGATACGTTGTACAGCGTGGTAACTGACTCCACCGACTGCGCATACATCACCACATTCCCCTACACCGAAGGTTTTGAACCATACACGTCGAGCAACCAGTTGAGCGCCCAGATTGGTGTGTGTTGGAGTCGTAAGTCAAACGCCTCTACCACTACATGGTGTCCGTATGTTTTTAGCGGTATCTCCTCGCAAGGTGCAAAATCCATGTATTTCTACACAACGTCGTCGCAATACGCATTGCTGGCCACACCGCCAATGGGTATAAGCACATCCAATCTGATGGTTTCGTTCGACTATTTCCGCAACAGCCCATCATACAACTGTAAAATAGCAGTAGGCGTTATGACCGACCCCTCCGACATATCCACGTTCGTTGGAATAGACACCGTTTGGGGCAATTATACTAATGCGTGGGAGAATTACACAGTGTCGTTGGAAAACTACACCGGCACCGGAAAATACATAGCCTTTGTCGCCATTCAGAACGAATATACAGTTACTTATATCGACAACATCGTAATAGATACAATTCCGGCTTGTCCTAAGCCGACACACTTTGTAACCAATTCGGTAACATCGAATTCGGCATTTACATCGTGGAATGTAGGAACCATAGGCGATGGTATTACCCATCACTATATTGTTGAGATGAAACGGAGAAACCAAACCACATGGACAGTGGTGGATACCACCTCCAATCTTTACTATTTCTTCTCACATCTCTCCGCTAGCACCACCTATGATGTTAGAGTAAGGGCCGTGTGTACCTGTGGCGACACTTCGGATTATGCCACCTCGTCGTTTGGTACGGCACAGTGTCTTGTGGGAGGCAATGTGGAATTGCAGGGCAGTATGACTTCCTATTATATCCCGGTTTACATGAACTACGCCAATTCGTACACCCAACAACTGTTTACTAATGCAGAAATGGGCGGTCCCAAGCGTATCGAAGCCGTTGAGTTCTACTACGCCGGATCCATATCCCTGACCAATAAGGACAGCATCACCATCTATCTCGGACATACACAACGCAGTAATTTTGCTACAGTGAATGATTATGTTCCCTTGAGAGACCTCACACCGGTATATACCGACAGCTTGTATGCCACTTCTCGCGGATGGCTACGTTGCACCTTCAACACACCGTTCTACTACAACGGTGCCGACAACTTGGTTTTGGCCATCGACGACAACTCGGGTGCAACGCAAAGCACAAGTGCATATTTCTCCACAGCTTCGGCAACCAATAAATCGATATATTTCTATTCAAGCTCGGATATCAATCCTGCTTCTCCAACCACCGCTTCGGGTGGCGTATACAACTACCGCAATGCCATCAGATTTGTTTCGCAGTGCAACAACAATGTTTCGTGTGTGCCGCCCAATGTTCGTTTGATGGGAAAGACCGACTCCTCGGCAAGTCTGCTTTGGGTGCCCGGCTCCACCGACTCGTTGTGGGTAGTTCTGTACAAGACAAGAAACGACAGCCTCTGGCATGTGGCCGACACCGTTACGGACACCTCCTACGTCTTGAACCATCTGTCGGCACAGTCCACATACGATATCAGAGTGATGTCGCTCTGCGGTAGCGATTCGGCATACGCTGAGTTATCGTTGCGCACAGGCTGCGGTGCCATCAGCGTGTATCCGTATGTAGAGGATTTCGACTCTTATTACGGAACTACTAATACCACAGGCTACGACGCCAATATCCAACTGCCCGAATGTTGGGACTTCTATTCGTCGGGTTCTTATTCCTTCGCTCGCCGCAACGATTATACGGAACGTATCTACGGAGGTACGAGCACATCGTATTTGCCGAACAACGTGCCTAAATCGTTGGTGATTATTGCAAGTAACTATTCTTCGACATCCTCCACATACAACTACCAGACTGTCGGAGCCCGCCACTATGCTGTTCTGCCCCCGTTCGCCGACAGCCTGCCACGTCTTACCGTGTCGTTCAAATACAAAATGACTAACACTAACACCACTACCAATTATGGTATGCTTTATTTCGGATATGTGGTAGGAAACGACACGACCTTCACAGTGATTTCCAAATACCCGGCCACCACAACGACTCAGACAGTGTTTATGGATCTGTCCGAAGACTCTACCATACACCATGTTCCCGGTGCACGTCTGGCGTTCCGTTGCCAAGCTGTTTATTCCTCGTCGAGTTATACAATGTTCTGTTTGGATGATGTAGAGATAGGCTGGGCGCCGACATGTATCAAGCCCAAAGATATTGGCGATGAGGCAGTAGACTCCATTACATCGCGTCTGCACTGGACCAATGCAACCAAACTCGCCACTACCTATGGATACGAACTCACTTGGGGCGAATTCGGTTTCGACCCCGACACTGTAACGGTGAACTACGCAACAACAACAGACACTTTCTATACTATTACCAACCTGCAGCCCAACTCCATCTACCAGTTCTATGTGAAGGCACTTTGCGGAATCGACGGCAACAGTGTGTGGTCCAATCCTCATACTTTCCGTACCGCCCAGATTCCTGCCGTGATGCCGTACAAATGTACATTTGAAGGCACTTCCGACCCGACCAACGGCTGGACGATAATAGGCCCGACCTATGGTAACAACACATGGATAGTGGGTAATGCCGTTGCCAACAACAGCAACAGAAGCATGTACATATCCAACACCGGTGGTATCCTTAACGACTACTCCAACACTACTCCTACAGTTTCGTGGGCTTTCCGCGACATCTATGTGCCTACCAATGCCGGAAACAATTATAACCTCAAATTCGAATGGCGTTGCGACGGCGAAACCAACCGCGACTATATGGCTGTGTATTTCGGAGCTGTATCCTCTGTTGAAGGCAATTCTACAGGAGTGCTCACCCCGCCGGCCA
>Ga0247609_10003486_pt1 | contig 15964 bp, 11 predicted proteins | sample 172DNAGHGlowgp2_FD_193487 | JGI IMG/M metagenome (GOLD analysis project Ga0247609, IMG submission 193487) | Sheep rumen microbial communities from Palmerston North, Manawatu-Wanganui, New Zealand - 1728 DNA GHGlow gp2 | ecosystem: Host-associated > Mammals > Digestive system > Stomach > Rumen ...
AAACATCTCCATATCCGAATTTGTTGCCTCAGGAACACCGTCGGTATAGACAAACAGCTTGTCACCCTTTTCAAGCTCGATGGTGTACTCCTTGTACTTAATGCCTTCCATTGCTCCGACAGCTATCCCGTGCTTATCCTTGAACATTTTGAAGCTGCCATCTTTGTGCTTGACGGCAGGATATTCGTGTCCCGCATTTGCACATGTCATCTTGCCCGTAGATATTTCAAGTATTCCAAGCCAAACTGTCACGAACATAAGAAGGCGGATATGCATTGCGAGCTTACCTGTTATCTCGTTATAAGCGGTAAACTTCTCGGCAGCCTTAGTTGCCGCTTCACACCCGCTTAGGTCGCTCATTATCGTAATAACATCTGCTTTCTTTTTAATACCCTCCGTTATTGTGGTTAAAGCTCCTCAGTTACAGCAGTTTGTCCTTGTCAATGCCGAGTACTTTCATTATCTTTAGAGTCATAGGCAGATCAGGAAGTCGCTCACCGTTTATCCAGCGATATATCGTCTGAAACTGTACTCCCAGTTTATCAGCGAGCTCTTGCTTTGACATACCGCTTTCAATTATCAGTTTCTCAAGTTTCCTTCCGATAAGAGCTTTGCCCTGATATGTCTGCTCGATCACATCATCGGTTATGTCAGACACAGGATAGCGAAGATTATTAAGAGCGTTTTTGAGTTCTGTTTTCGTGATCGGCTTTGCAAGAAAAGCGCTTGCAAAGGTGCGGTAGCTATCAAAAGCATATTCAGTAAAGCCTGTGATATAGATAATATTTGTTCGCGGATATTCGGCAAGTATCTTTTCCGCGAGTTTTATACCGTTAATCCCGGGCATCTCAATATCCATAAAAACAATATCGAACCGCTGCTCCAACAGCAGCTGCATGACCACGGAAGGGCGTGTAATGCCTGTACACACTGCATTGGGACGCAGATCACCCAGCTTTTCAATCATCTCATCAACTATGCTCTTGTGATCATCAACTATAAGTATATTCATTTATCTCACACACCTTCCTCGGCAGACGTATTTCAGCCGTTGTGCCATGATCTGTGATATTGATCTCCAACGTACTGTCACATTGAAGCTGTAATCTCTTCCGTGTATTCTCTATACCGATACCGTTGTGAGGTAGATCAAACTCTACATCTTCATCGGCAGCCTTGCTTCCGTCATCATTTATCTGAACTACAAAATGTTCTGCAGTCGAAAAGGTTCGTACAGTTATGGCTCCTCCGCCCCAACCGATACCGTGTTTTACGGCGTTTTCAACCAGCGGCTCAAGTGTTAGAGGCGGTATTAGAAAATCAGTGACATCAAGCTCGTATACCAGCTTTAGCCTGTCCTCATAATCTATCTGTACAAGCGAGAGATAGAGCTTGGCATTCTCAAGCTCATCCTCAAAAGGAATCATTTCATTTTTCTTCATAACACCTATGTGTGTACGAAGATACTGCGTGAAGTCATCTACACAATCAGTTGCCTTTGCCTTATCAGACGCGATAAGCGAACGGATTATATTCAGTGTGTTATAGATAAAATGAGGCTGTATCTGGTTTTTCAGAACGAGGAGCTCATTTTTAGCTGCATCTCGTTCTTTTTCCAGCGCAGCTTCATTGATCTCGCGCTGATATACAGCTGTAAGGTACATATAGTATTCGAGTATACAAAACGCTGTTACTTGATTTGCAAGGTCGTAATTGTACGCAAATACATATTCTCCGAGAGCAGCAATAACAGCCTGCGCCAATATTCCCATTATTATAATGCTTTGCCTTTTGTTCCGCTTGAAACAGATGAGTGAAAATGCCAGCAAAAGCAAAAGATATATAAGCTGTACTACAAATACCGTCAAGTGCAGCGGTCCGCCGTGAAAGATGTTATTGCTTCCCAGACTGAAAGTCAGATCAGAACCAAAAAATCGGGTGGAATAGATGAGACCGCTCACCGCCGCCGGAAGAATACACAGATATTTGTATTTCTTATCAGGCAGGATCACAAGTACCTCTATAAGAATAATTACAGGACGAATAATATACGCGATAGTGTCACATATATAGCGTCTTTCAATCGCATACGGTATCATATCGGGTTCAGTGACAGTAAGGTACTTGTAATAATCCCCGAAATAGTTTGCCACCGTGATAGCGAGCAGAAGCATTATTCCTGCCCAGAACAGCTTCGAAGCAGGTATTTTCGCATTTCTGTTGACAAACATCAAGAGTACGAGACCCGAAAGCGTCATAAGGGTCATATAATTCTCGGAAAAATAATCAGCTAAACTCAATTCTTATCACCCTTTATTATTATATCATACAGAAGTCCTTAAATCAACCGATTATCGCGCAATTCTTCGTATCCTACCATATTTGTGGCTGCATAAGGAGTGAGTTTTTGCTCCCTTGATTATAAAGCATCATATCGTTTGACTTTGCAGATGTAATGGTGTATAATGATACCATACATTCACAGGCAAAGCAGAATGCGCGGCAATTAATATCAGCTTTATTCATCTATACCACGCAATACACGAAAGGAAAGAATGCTATGGGCGAGAAAAAGGCAGATCGTCGAGCATTAAAAACTCGGAAAGCTATATGCGATGCGTTTGCAGAGCTTCTGATAAAAAAGGAGCTTCATAAAATAACCGTACAGGAAATATCCGATAAAGCCGATGTCAACCGTGTGACTTTGTATAATCACTATCTTGACGTTTATGACCTGTATGATAAGATCGAGGAAGATGTCCTTATCGAGCTTGGGCTGCTTATCCTTCGGCTTGACGAGATACCTTCAGAGGAATTCTTTTCCTGTCTTATCGCATACATTGACGATAACAGGAGCATATTCAGAATGATATTCAGCCCTAACGGAACGAATCGTCTGCGTGATAAATTCAGCAAACTCATGGAGGGGCTTTTCCGCAAGCTGGCAAGTGAAAAAAACGATACGACTATAGGCGATATCAGGATAGAGTATCTCAGCTGCTACAGAACTCATGGCTGTATGGCAGTTATTGAAAAATGGGTGCTGGGTGGTCTTTCCGAACCAAAAGAAATCATTATCAGCATAATATCTGCACTTGACAGCAATACTGAAAAACTTATCTGTAAAAGTTGAATACATTAGCGAAAGCCACTGTTCTGAGAATCTCCGAGCATTGGCTGTTTTTGTGTATATGACTGCGGTCAGCTCTGATAATGATGTTCATTTATATCTACTCGGTCAGGCACACGTCGGATACCGACCGTTTCGAGTGCAAACTGCCACTGATGATAATTGTATGGCTATACCACAATTATCTTAAAATTATAGCACGATTCCCATTGAAAAACATTCACCATTTTGGTGAATAATTCTGAACCGAGTCTGTTTCACCATAGCGGTGAATCTTTTTATATCGCAACTGTGATATAATATGTATGTGCATTACAGCCAATACAAAAAGCGTGTACATACGTTATGGCAAAATTCATTTATAAAATGACTGACAATACAGTATTATGAGGTGGTTCATTTGACGGAACTTATCAGATTTAAAGCTGCCCTCAGCAGTGATCCCGAGCTTAGGCTGAAATATCTCAAAACACTTGACGGACTTATGACAGACGGTGAGATAACGCCTGAAATGGCGTCAGTTGCTGCCAAAAAGCTGGGCTTCAGTATTTCGGCTGACGAATTCAAAAATGAAAATGCTGGTCGTGAACTTTTGGGTAACGAACTGGAATATGTGAACGGCGGGTATTCCGAAAGCATTGAATTTGCCCCCGACGGCAGACTTGTGGGCAGTCTTTGCGGCTTATACATTACGTGGACTGACTACTGGATATGTAACGAAAAAGGTTTGTGTCCCATGGGGGGATTTCATGAGATCGAATCGGGCAGATCGGGCAGGGTATGCCGAAAATGCAGGCTCGGACTTGACGAAAGAGGCGTTATTGAATGCTATGATAAAGACGGAAAGGCGATTAATTATTGCAGCAATTGAATCTTCGGCTACGATAATAACAAGGCTGTGTGATCGATATGTGTCACACAGCCTTTTTTCGATAAAGTTACCTTTCGCTGCAGAATTGAAGAATCCTGCTGATAGAATAATTGGTCTTCTGGCAAACTTATCACATCGCTCCTAATTGACCATTAAAACTTACAAAATATTTTGCTTCATCGGCTGTTCGGGTGCCTTATCCAGCCCAAGTTCGTTATCGACAAAGTCGACAATTTCCTCAAGAGTGTATCCCGCGGAGCCTTTGAGCCTTTCAAATCCGAGCTTGACTGCCGAATACTCATTCTTTTCGTGTTCTTTCATGATCGAATTAAGCACGCTTTGGCTCTCATTGAACCTATTTCTGATATTCTCAACTGCGGGCTTTACCTTCTCATACTGTTCACGGACATCTGCGCCGAGACTTACAATCTCGGTATACCGTTTCTTGGAATCCAAAGAGTATTTTTCCACCTTCTGGAACGGGTCAACGTGCATATCGCCTGCAATTCTTCTTGCTTCGCCCATATCGGTCTTCCAGTTTTTATCCTCTGGGCCGTTGTATCTGGTTCTCTTGAACTCCCTTATCTTCTCGTTGAGAGCCTTGTATCTTGCTATCTCAAGGGCCACCTCTTCGACATTATCGATGTGTTTCTTTCCGAAGTTCTCGATCATACGCTGCTTTTCGGCCTCAAGAACACTTGCCGGTGATTCATGAACGAGCTTTTTCAGCCTCAGTTCCTTGAATTCCATTTCTATATCATCGGGATCAATCGGCTCGTCCATAGTCTTTGCTTTTGCTATTGTGCTTTTGAACTCCTCGCTGTTCAGGATTGCTTCCTCTGCACTGCCGTCGTTAAGGGCGGCAATCTCTGCCCCTGCAACATTATCATATTTAGGATTCTCAACATATTCCTGCATCATTTTCTTTTCGACAGCTTCGGAAGCGATATATTTTGCGATATTCCTGATATCCTCATCGTTGAGCTCAGTACCTTTTTTCCCAAGTACAGAGCCTCTTAGCAGCCAGTTGTTTGCAAAAAGGTTATCCTTAGTTATCTTGCCCTTTTCCTGAAGGTCAAGAACGCCCTGCAGCCTTACCTCTGTCTTTTCGTGATAAGAATTTATATCAGAAACGCAGCGGGTGTTTGCTTGGTAATTGCTGATATTCTGAGAATCCATACGTTTATATCTTGTTATCTCGGCATCTATGCCCTTAACACGTGTTTCCGCCTTCTGTATAGCATCCTTCTTGGCTTTGAGCTGTTTATTGAATTCATCGTCTATTAGCTTCTTTTCCTCTGCAAACTTATTATTTTCGTTGTATCTGGCGTTGAATTTTTTATAAATGTGCTGGAATGCCTTTTCGTCCTTGATGTACTGCTGCTTCTTCTTTGTGTACTTCTTATACGCGTCGGTTTCAGCTTGACCGAATGAAATAGCCTTTACGACCCAGCGCCACAAGGTATTTCCTGTACCCAATCTCGGACGTACAGGCTGCTTTGGCTTCTTCGCAAATATATCCTCATCAACACCACGCCTGAAAGCGTAGTCTCTGCGTATTGTCTCATAGCCCTCTTTTTCGAACTTTTCAGCGTCTTTCTTTGCGCTGTTTATGTATGCCTGAGGATTCTTCTTTATAGCCTCAGCAGTTTTCTTTTTATGTTTTATCTCCGCGTTTATGTAGGTGTAATCCGTAGGCTTGGCAATTTCTGAGAGTTTCAGAGATGTTTTTGCTTCATAAGGTTCATTGCGCCATTTCTCCTTGAGCTGTGTTTGTGGAGTGACCGCATCTTCTGTTATTTGAAGAACACCTTCATCGTTTTTGACACCCCACATCTTCATACCATCAGAAATATAGAATACCTTATCCTCAGGAGCAGATCTGAGTACGTTCATAAAGCTCTCGCAATCAGAGTATAATTTGCCGTCCTGATCAAGAGCATAATCCATATGATCACGCAATTCGTTAAGAATCAGCTTCTCGGATTCTTCGGGGGTCAGCTCCTTTTCGTATCCGCCTATCGGCTCAAAGCCAATGAACTTCGCATCATGCTCCGCGCTATTTCCAACCTCATTGTGCTTGTCTTTAGCTTCTACTTCCTGAGCAGACACATTGAGCTCATCGCTGTCAAATCTTAGTGTATCAAGATTATTGTCAAATTCATTCGCATTGTTTTTATTATCCTTAGGATCAGGCATATTGATCGCTCCTTTATTAGTTTCTATAATCGATACCCTATAAGAATCAATTTGGTTACATTGAAAAATATCAAAACAAAGAACGGAGCGACAAATCATCGCTCCGTCAGAAGGCATCAGCCTCCCATTTGTTTTGGCCCGTTATTTTTATTAGGTGCGTCAAGCTGAGCTGCGGCTGCTTTCTGAGCAGTTTTTTCTTCTGCCAGCATAGTCTTGCTTGTCTCAGCGAGCTTCATTATGAGCCCTTTTCCTTCCGTGGTCATACCAAGTTTAATTGCTTCTTCGGGATCTAGCTCACTAACCATTCTCTTGAAGTCATCACGTTTTTTTATATCCGCTGTAGTATCCTTGACCATTTTCTCATATTTTTCCTCGTATTCGTCGACAAACTCAGTATCGTCAGGCAGCTGGTCATAGCTCCGTCCGAGGAGATTGGCAGCGATTATCTGAGCGAGCTCATCAGAATACTCGCTTGCCCCTACAGGTATCTCTGCAAGGCTGTCGCGTCTGCCATTATTTGCTTCAGCCTTGTTTTTCAAGATTTCCTGTGCTTTTTTTATAGGGTTAAGCGTTATTTTATACCCCTGAAGCTCTGTATCTGCATACTGCTTCATAGTCTTATCCGAATTGGCAGCTTCCTCCGCCTTTATCTCCTCATTTGCGAGCTTGGCAATCTCGGGCATTATGTATTTTCTTGCAAGGTCTTCGATAGTGCTCACGCCCTTATAGCGATCCTTGCCCATATTGCTCTTCGGCTGCCAGTCATGATCGTCGGGAGCTATCTTCGCATCCTTCTTCTTGACAGCCTTATATTGTACGCTGGACTTGTAAGCCGCAAGAAGTGCTTCCTTGACCTTGGGGTCGTCCATAACGTTCTCGAATTTGCTGCTGTTCATTGCCGCCTTGAGGAGCTTTGCATCCGAACGTGCATTCTTGATCTCTTTTGAGTCGATATGCAGTGCTTTGTCCGAATTCATCAGACCGATAGCATCGTCCACGATAGTCTTCGGGTCGAAAGCGTGAGCATATTTATCGGGGTTAGAGGTCTTGGCGTATTGCTCAATATCCTTGGCAATCTCTGAAAGCTGTTTATCATACTGTTCGCTTTTGAATTTGAGTTTTTTTGCGTCTGCACTCGGAACAGTGTAATTGAATTTATCATAAAAGTTGCCGTTTGACTCGACATTCATCAGCTCGTTAAGGCTGGAGACATCCTTGGCGTTGATGAGCTTCAGGTATTCGCTTGACTCCTCGATATACTCGGATGACGCTTTCTTCAGCTTTTCAACACCGCCCTCGTTCGCAAGTATGCCCTCTACATTTGAAAACTTTACTTGTCTGAGGCTCCGCTCAAGTTTGTCTGCAGCAGTGGCAATCTTTCCTCTCAGAGCAATCGTTTCCATTGATTCTATTTCATTTTCGACGTTTCCAATTATACTATCGTAGAAAAAGGTTTCACCGTTCATTTTTTTGTTAGGAAACATAGCACCGTATTTTTCACAGAGCTTATAAATATCTCCCTTGGCTTTAATGCTGCTTTCGTCCTTAGAAGCATAACCTGCGCTTGATATCTCCTTGCTGAACAGGTATTCCTTGACCAGCCTTTTGCGCTCGGGGCTGTTCGGAGGCGGAAGCTCATTTAAGAGCTTTTGCTGTGCTTCAAAAGCCTTTTTGCTGTGCTCGACCTGTATAGCGTTTACTTTTTCCTTGATATTCTGAGCCTCGGTGTAATACTTATCAACATCCAGCTCGGGATGCTCTTTTTTGACATTCTGTAGCGCACCGTGAAAATAGTTTTCAGGCTTTGAGGCAGAGTTTCTGAAATTTCTGCCGCCGATACTCTTAATGTTTCTTTCAGCAACTCTTTTCAAAGCCTCCTTAGCAGGTTCAAGATTGCCTGCTTTGTATGCCTCGAGTATTTCTGCAGTTTCTTTTCTGGATTCGACAAGAACGCTTCCGAATTTCTTTGTTCTGTCATCTCCTGGCAAAATGTTGGTGAAGATAAAATCCTGATTAAATCTTACGAGGTCAGTACTCGGCATACTTGAACCTGTAAGCTCTCTGTTGAGACGTTTTGGATTCATAGCCGCACCAATAGCTATCAGGGCTATTGTCTCATCGCTGAGCCCCTCTGGCTTTTGGAGCGTAATTGCGTTATATGCGTCGATATCATTTTGGTCAAATCTGCATCCGTTGCTGTTGCTGAGCTTACCCTCTGGACCGAACATTCCACAAATGGCTTTATTTCTGGAATTATACAGATCATTTAGGTTCTTTGATGATTTGAGTACACTCTTGTCGCTTGCCGAAGGAACTGGCTTTTCGATCTCTATACCGTATTTTTCTGCATACTGCTGCGGATAGACATCCTTCATATACTTCTGGATGTTGTTCTCTATCTCCTGTTTTTTAGCGTCATACTTTGCCTGATCAAATTCACCGCCGAGCCGCTTCGCATCATCATCGGGTATCTTCACTCCCGGATAGGCAGCAAATCCGTTCAGCGGGACGGATTGGAGGAGTTTATCCATATCCAGAACATTAGCGGCATTCATAAGCTGCTTGAAATACTCGGATTTTTTTATCTCCTCCTCTGAGAACGTTCTCAGTCTGTCGGTATTATTATCAGCAGCAATAATGCCTTCTGCTGGGAATATAGTCTCATCAAGAACGACTCCCTTCAGGTGGTCATTGGCGAAAACTATCTCCCTTCCGAGATTTTCAGCTTCAGGAGAAAGGTAATGATGAAGGGTATTAGAATCCTTCATGATGCAATTGCTAAATAAACCTGTCACAGAACCTTTAGAACGCGGGTCGAAGTCCTTATACTTATCAAGTAAATCATGAACCTCTTGGGTTTTCTGCTTGTCGAGCTCTGATTCAATATAATTATTATAGCCTTCGCTTCCTACGGCGTTGTTGAAAAGATACTCCAAAACGATCTTTTCACGCTCGGGACTGTTGGCAGGCGGCATCTTCTCCATAAGTTCGGCAGCAGCCTCGGCCGCCTTGTCAGAAGCCCTCATCTTATGTTCAAGAGCAGTGAGCTTCGCCTTTTCTTTCTCAGTTAGCATATTGTCAACGTTAAGATCGGGAATCTTTCTCATTTCGTTGATAATACGGAAGGTTTCCTTAGGCGGATTGCTGGTCGCTGAGTCCGTGCGCTGCATTCCGATAGACGAGGTAAGAGCCTTTACAGATCTTTCGAGAGCCTCCTGAGCAGGCTTTGTATTTCCTTTCTGGTATTCTTTAAGAATATTTATGGTGTTAGCCTTGGATTCGCAGAGAATCTTTCCGTAATTCTTTGTTCTGGGGTCACCCTCGATAACGTTCGCTATGATATAGGTCTGGTTGAATTCTATATCATTCTGATTGCCGCCGACAGACGAACTAGTAAGCGGTTTGTTCAGGCGCTTGGGATCGAGAGCGTCGCCGAGGGCTATCAGAGCTATCATCTCATCGGTAAGTCCCTTAGGGCGGGGGAGCTTCATTGATTTGTATAATTCTCTGTCATCATTGTTATATGTAGATCTGCCAGATTCATCGAGCTTGCTGTCAGGACCAAAGCGCTCAATGATATATTCCTTGCGCTTATTATTCTTTACAACTTCGTTTTTAGCTGATTCTAAAGCCTTTTCTTCAGGTGACAGTTTCTTGCTGGCATTTTTACCATTAGGCATAGCAATCCCTCCATTGATAAATATACTAGCGCTGCATTTGCAGCATTCATATATAATACCTTGAAAAAGAGTCAAAGGTTACAGCTTTTTTTTTGATATGATTTTTTGTAATATTGAATCCCTATAATCAACAACGAAAACGGGAGCGTCACTTTAGGTGATAGTGACGCTCCCGTTTTTTTATATGGTGTCAGCTTTATTCTTCAACGCAGAAGAATTCGTTTACAAGATAATATGTAACTGTGCTGTCAGAGCCGTCAATCTTGGTAACTCCAACGCGGAAATAAGTACCGTGTGTTTCATCAGACAGCTTCTCTGAGCTGACGATCTTATAGCCTTCGCCTGCTCTTTCAAGAGCGTTATAGCCTGCGGTCTGCTCTGCCATAGAATCCTTGAACTCGTCAGACTCTACGAGTTCCTGCCATTCTTCTTCCTCCTTCTCCTGAACATCTGAGGGGATAGCTCCATCGGGATATGCACCCTTGCTGGATGAAACACAGTAATAATATACAGTCGGATCTGAGCCGTCAATTCTTGTATATCCTACACGGTATACATTAAATTCACCATTATCATCTTCAACAAGCTCAGTGCCTGTTATTTTATAATTAGAGCCAACAATTTCCAAAACGGTGTAGCCTGCGCTCTGCATAGCCATATCCTGCTTGTACTTATCGGTCGTAACAAGGTAATCCCATTCATCCTGAGTAAGAGGTGAACCGCTGTCGACCTTGTCCCAGAAATCATCAGAGCCGAGGTAATCATTGCTGTTCGCTGCTCTTGTTGACGCAGTCTCAGTCGACTCTGTTGTCTCTGTTGTCGTGGTAGACTCAGTGATTACAGTAGTGCTTGCAGCCGTTGTTTTTTCAGATTTTGAATCTGATGTCGGATCTTTCTGTCCGCAGCCGCAAAGAAGGGCAGTCAGGATCATTGCCGCAATAATGCTTTTTTTCATATTTTTTCTTCTCCTGTCATTTAATATATGCATTCTGCATATAGCGCTGCAAATGCAGAATGCATATCTAATACCTTGAAAAAGAGTCAAAGGTTACAATATATTTTTGTGATTATGTGATCATCGAGTTTAGTGGGTGTAGAAGAATAATTAATCCATTGTATTTCAATAGCAGTCGAGCAGTTGAAGAAAGCAACAGCAGAACGGTCATCACAGGCTGAGGAGCGTAGCGACAAACGAAGAAAGCTGTATCACGCGAAAGGTGCTACAAATACCCCCCACTTGACAAATTCTCTCTCTATGTTATATAATATAATTATACTAACTATAGGAGGTTTTATCATGAGATCGTTGCCTATCAAGAAACGAAACATAACCATTGTCAGTGTACTGCTGATCGTTGCAGTACTATGCTCGTGTATGTTGCCATTGCTTGACAGCCAGCTTGACTTACTCCCGAGTTTATCAGCCAATGCTGCTGATGATACTGCAACAGGTGTAAAGATTAAGCGATATGCCAGTCTGGATGCGTTCAAAAAGGACTATCCGAAAGATGCAGCCGAATATGAATCCGCTTTAAAAGACGGTGTTGATTACAGTGAATTTCAGGTCGTTGTCAGTCAGGAAACAAGCGGCGAAAACTTTGCGATTTTCTATGACGCCAAGCAGTATCCGAAGACTATGGTTACAGATACGATGTTTTCCAACTTTGGAATCCAATACTGCAAATACCTCAATTCCCTGAAAGCAATCACAGGCATATCTCACGGCGTATTAAATGTATTTCCGCGCATGGCATATGAAGGCGGGTTTGCGCCTGGTTTCTGGGATGGCAGAAGGGTCAATCTCAACGGAGATTTTACAGACGGACTTATGACAGCCATCATGCAGTGTACCACAACAGATTTTTATACCAACTGGTGCCTGATTCATGAAACTTCCCATGCTTACGGTGAGAGTTATTTCAATATCCATTCTGAAACATCTGTGAATCTTCGCTCTTTCGCAGCAATTCATGCTATGGAGAACGGAAAAACAGAGACTGATCCGCATTTTCGCTTTGTGATTGATTATGACTCGAATAAGGACAAGATTCCTGCTGCCACAGTGCCGAATAAATTCTACTCCTCCGAAGTGTATATGGATTCATTCATTGTTAATACACTTAGCGGGGTTAATAATACTTTTTTCAGATACAAATCACTGGATGAAGTGGATCCCGCCAATATAGCAGATATTATATATGGTAACTGTAGCACTCTGGATGCAACCTATCTCAGCGCAAATACGAAGACGAATCTCTTTAATTATTCTCAGGATTCGGATTATAGAGAATTGGTCTACAAAACACTGACAGGATCAACCAGTAAAGTGGATTGGGACCGATTCTATGCGCAGTTTATCGTAAATCCTGAAAATATCAAAGATAGCTTTATGTCTGGGGCACTTAAGATTTATAATCAGTTTAGTTCTATTTATGACCTGAAAAAAATCCCGACCTGTATCTCTGTGTTAAATAAAGAAGATAATACAATCATATCTGTCTGGAATCGTATATATGTCACGGAGGAAACAAAGAAATTTCTGACTGAAAATGGCTATCTGTGCAGTGACGGGTTATACAAAGGTTCGTATACTGCCTCTCAGCTCCTCATTTGTTTTTATGAATCACTCTATATGGTAAGCGGCAGCTATTCATTGGAGCAATTCGATAACCTTCGTTCCGACTTCACTTTCACTCAGTTCATAGATCAGTTGCTGAATGAAAAATATTGTGATTATCCCAATGCTCTCCAAAGATGTGATAATTACTACCCCACAACTACCATTCTCTTTGGCGGACAGACAATTACGATCAGTGCGGATGATGGGTGGCATCCTCCGATGGGCAGGCTGGTAAACGGAAAAGAAGTATTAAGCGGAACAGTTCAGTGGCAAAATTATACCACCAAAACCAATATTGACAACGCCACTTCAATTGTATGTGATATTACACCGCCTGTCGGTCTCAACGAATATGAAATGCTCACAAGAACGATAAATGAGACCGGATCTGAGTATTCTTCCGGCTATCAGGGTCACCATTTCGTATATGCGTTCAGTCAACCGACTTTGGTCGCCGCAAAAGGGACGACCCCTGCCTGTCTGTCTGTTGTGGCAGGTTTTGAAAATGCTTCTTCCATTGACTTTGCCGAAAAAAATATCACATTTCAGTGGCAGAGCAAATCGGGCAGCACATGGTCAGACATTTCGGGTGCAACTTCTCCGACCTATCAGCTTTCCCTTGCAAGCACGGTCAAAACCTACCGCTGCATCATCACCGGTTTAGATCAGCAGATTATTTCCGATGCTGTCCCCGTATATACTGTTCAGTTTGATGCCAACGGCGGTTCATGTGATACTGCAAGCCAATCTGTCATCTACAACAGCACTTACGGCACACTTCCTACGCCAACCAGAACAGGCTACACCTTTGCAGGCTGGTACACAGCGGCAACAAATGGAACAAAAGTCACCGCTGACAGCAAATATGCAACTGCCGCTGATTCGACACTTTATTCACACTGGACAGCAAACTCCTACACCGTATCATTCAATGCTAACGGCGGTACTTGCTCGACAACATCCAAGTCTGTAACCTACAACAGCACTTATGGTACACTTCCTACGCCAACCAGAACAGGCTACATCTTTGCAGGCTGGTACACAGCAGCAACAGATGGAACAATAGTAACCGCTGACAGCAAATATGCAACTGCCGCTGATTCGACACTTTATGCACACTGGACAGCAAACTCCTACACCGTATCATTCAATGCTAACGGCGGTACTTGCCCGACAACATCCAAGTCTGTAACCTACAACAGTACTTACGGCACACTTCCTGAGCCTACCAGAACAGGTTACACCTTTGAAGGCTGGTACACAGCAGCAACAGATGGAACAATAGTAACCGCTGACAGCAAATATGCAACTGCCGCTGATTCGACGCTTTATGCACATTGGGCAGAGAACTATACCGTAACAGGCAATGTGATTGGCGATGCCAACCTCGACGGCAAGGTAACTATCGCGGACGCAGTAGCCATACTCCAGCACCTCGGAAACAAGGACAAATACTGTCTGAAGATGCAGGGTCACATCAATGCGGACGTTGACGGCGTGCCCGGCGTAACAGCCAAGGACGCACTGCTGATACAGATGATGGACGCGCAGATAATCGATAAATTCCCCGTAGAATAATACAACGAAAGCCTTTCCGTGCTTAGTGCTCGGAAAGGCTTTTTTAGGTGAAAACGAGAACTGTTTTTGTGGCGCTCCGCTATTGCATTTGCGCCTCTGGAGTGCTATAATATGTGAAAGGATATATATTTCGGAGGTAACACTATGAATGAAGAATCACAGATAAAAGCACTGTTTGATGAGTTCCTTGCCGCTATTGCCGGAAAGGACGCTGACAAGCTCCGCGGTATGGCTGACGAGAGCCTTGCAGTACGTCATGTGATTGACGGGGAATGTTCAGTCGGGGGCTGATTTTATATCCGATGCCGCCGCTGAAAAGTTCACTTTCTTTTCTGTCGGCGGGGAGAGTACCGACCTTCGTATTATCGGTAATACCGCGTTCGTGATAGGCAGGTTCACCGCGGACTGCGCTATCTACGGAATGGAGTGCTCCGAGCGCAGTCTTTGTATGAAGCTGACGCTCCGCAGTGGTGCGGACGGATGAAAGTTCACCGAGATACGCATTTCAGCAAGCTCTGAGTTGTGATATGCACATTTATTCAGCTTGCTGAGATATGTGTTCAAGACAAAAACACTCATCTGATAACGAGGAGAACCAAAGATGATAAGAGAGATAATACACGACCCGATAATCCTTTCCATAAAGTCGCAAGCCGCAACTGCCGATGATGTTCAGACCGCCAAAGACCTCGCAGAAACTCTTGAACACCACAAGGAAGGCTGCGTCGGCATGGCTGCGAATATGATAGGTGTGCCGAAATGTATCATCGTTTTTTATGATGATAAGAAAATCGTCACGATGTTTAATCCCGAGATAGTACAGAAAAATCAGCCTTACGAAACAGAAGAGGGCTGCTTGTCGCTTCTCGGCGGACCGCGCTCCGTGACGAGATACAAAAGCATTAAAGTCCGCTATCAGGATAAGTATATGAAATGCCACGAAAAGCGTTACAGCGGCTTTGCTGCTCAGATAATCCAGCATGAGGTGGACCACTGCTGCGGGATACTTATATAGCCGCTTTATATTTCGGGAAACGGTCTTCTTATTTTTCTCTGCCTCTCGTTCAATATGAGTCTAAAGTTCGGCGAATCTTTTGGGGATATGGATATATGATATCACCGCTCAGCTCAAAGCCGTCATTGACCGTTTCTATGCAAACGACTCTATTCTGCATAATGACAAGAAAACTGTGATGATGCTGACTATGGCAGACAATAAAAAAGAATCGGCAGACGGAGCTCTTGCTTCGTTCCGTCTGATGTCGCATTATCTCGGCTGGCAGATAGTAGGTACAGTTGTCGGAATCAACTGCTGGACACTGGATATGATGAAAAATACCGATTATCCCAAGCAGGCTTATGAGCTCGGAAAATCTCTTTGAGCATTGCTCTGCCGATAAAATAGTACATGGACCAAGAAAGACCTTCGAGCCTGAAACTCGAAGGTCTTTTTTTGTTCTTGTGGCAGAGCAGGGGAGTCTCATTTTGCTGCCTCTGCGGATTTTTTTCTGCCGTGATATTTTTCTTTCTGTATGTATAGCTGCTCGTCTGCCTGAGCAATAAGCTGCGTTGCTGTAATAGCATCCGAATCACAGACTGCAAAACCTGTGCAAATCGTTATCTTAGGGAGCAGGTCGGAACAGCTTTCGCGCAGCTCATCGACTTCTTTTTGCAGCGTTTCCTGAATAGGAGTGGTGTCGTGTGTTACGAGCACGAATTCATCACCGCCGTACCTTGCGCAAAAGCCGTGCAGCGTGTCGGAAACGTTATGGAGGGCATCAGCGACCAGTTGAAGCGCCTTATCTCCGGCAATATGACCGAATTTATCGTTGACCTGCTTGAAGTCATTGACATCTATCATATGTATCCTGAACGGCTTTTCGCTC